>Ga0302288_1000400_pt1 | contig 36047 bp, 44 predicted proteins | sample III_Fen_N1_1_FD_194549 | JGI IMG/M metagenome (GOLD analysis project Ga0302288, IMG submission 194549) | Peat permafrost microbial communities from Stordalen Mire near Abisko, Sweden - III_Fen_N1_1 | ecosystem: Environmental > Terrestrial > Soil > Wetlands > Permafrost | place: Sweden: Abisko...
TGTTTTATATTCGACCAAATTGTTAACGTTCGACAGTGGCAAGATAAAGAAAAATCTTTGGCTCTTGCACTGCCAAAGACGGAATCGAGGTATGTAATTAATTACATAATCTCCTAGGTAGCAAATTGAGTGTTTCCACAGCTACTGTCTTTGGTGATGTCTGGGTAGACTATAACAGATGAGGGCGTATTATGTCAAGGTCGGTCATTCCTGCGCCTCTGCCCCAATTCCACTAAAGACACATGCTTCGCTCCGGGACATGAACAAGGGCCCCGGCGCCTTGTCAGTCTCGGGTTCCAGGGTGTCATTAGTGAAACAGGGACAGACGCCTGACATTCTTCAAATCTTTATAAATCTTGGCTTTCGGCAGAGATTACGGGTGGCGTCCGGCGGGGCAGCACCCGATTTACTACAAAACGGTAATCTGTTTTTATAAATCAGGGGCGGACCGGGCGACAGGACCCGCAAAACTAGAGCGGTTAGCTCTATCTTAGCCGCTCTAACGCCTAATCTTTACCTATTGAGGGTGATTGTTTACACTGTTATGTATGTACGAGTTTGCTTTGCCGAAGGTTTTGAAACAGTATGGCGTAGATTATTGCCAAATTTTTCCTAGTCAGAAGGGCTATCGCAATGAGATTTGGCCGGTATTAACTAGTGATGGCCGGATGTTAAATGTTACCTTTTATAAACGCGAGCCCGGGATTGTCGAGCGGATTCATCGAGCTGATGCCGTTTCGGAGTATCTAGCTAAACAAGGAATGCCAGCAAGGGTTCGGGCCGATCAACGGATTTTGTCCTTAAAAAATGAAAATTCAACGACTTATATTAATCTTTACGAATATTTGCCCGGAAATACTATTCCTTGGGAAGCTTATACGATGAAGCGTATCAAATTACTCGGTTCGACGATGAGTAATATGCATGCAAATTTGTCAGCTATGCCCTACTGTAATTTTCCGTCAGTTTACGATGAGTATTTGCAGATTATCGACAGAATGACTCGGTATTTTTCTAAAAATGAGGTAGAAAATGCGATTGCCGAGAAATTAAAAATAAAGATAAATTTAAAGTGTCTGGCTGCGTACGCCGAACTCTTGAAAAAAAATCAAGAAACTTCAAATCAACAGGTGTTACATATGGACTTTGTTAGAGGTAATATTCTATTTGAGGGCGATGAAATTTCGGGTATCTTAGACTTCGAAAAGACATCTGTCGGCTACCCGATTATGGACATTGCTCGTACTCTAGCCTTTTTGCTGGTCGATTGTAAATATAAAACCAATCAAAAGGTTGAAAAGTATTTTTTGTATTCAGGCTATCAAAAACGTGGTCAAAATAAGGATATTGGTAACGATAATGACCGCAACCAACTAGTGCAGATGTTTTTGGCTTATGATTTTTATAAGTTCTTAATCCATAATCCTTATGAGTCGCTTCACCTTAATGAACATTATGTCAGGACTAGAGATATGCTAGTCAAATGTGGTGTGATATTATATAGATAATTTAAGAGAGTTAAATAGGAGCTGTGCCATGGTAGATTGGAAGAAAAGGCTTATTTCGCAGGGCGACTTAATGGCTTTGGGCGAGCAATTAAGGCAAAAGGGTAAAAAAATAGTATTTACGGCTGGTTCATGGGACCTTATCCATGCTGGTCAATGTCGTTATTTAGAGCGTGCCAAAGATGCCGGTGACGTTTTGGTTGTTGGTGTCAGTAGCAACGCTGCTATTAAGCAAGTTAAAGGCCCAAACAAGCCAATTCTTGATGAAAAAATCCGAGCGGAAATGCTTACGTTCCTAAAATCTGTTGATTTTGTTACTGTTTTACCAGAGCCAAGCTGCCAACCATCTTTGGGTCTATTAAAACCTGACACTTATATTACCGTCAAAGAAGATTGGACAGATAACTATAAAGAATCTCGCGAATATAAGACTGTTGTTGGTTACGGCGGCGAGGTTGTTGTAGTCGATCGTCAATCAACGGCTATTTCGACGACTCAAATCTTGCAGCGCGCAATCGGTGGGCATCTAAGCGAGGTTCTAAAAGATTTCATGCAATATCGCAAAGAGCCTTTAAAAGAAAAATAATGGACGAAGAAACTCGCAAGAAACAAGAATCGTACCGCGACGCCAGAAATACTGGCGCTTACGATGGCATTTGGCAAAATGTTGGAAAATGTGTTTTTTGTGATTTAAATGAAAAATATGTCGTTTACGAAGAGAACGGCGTTGTTTTAACGGTCGCCTTATATGCCTATATTGATGGACATATTATGATTATCCCCCGCCGTCACGTTCGGTCAGTGAAAGAGCTTACTCCGCTAGAATGGGAAACGATGCGAAAGTTCATGTATATCGCCAAGAAGATGATACGAAGTATTTACGGCATTAAGGGTATGCAAATTATCCAAAAAGATGGTGCTGAAGCTCAAAGTACAGTCGAACACCTACATTTTCACTGTATGCCGTTCGACGCGCCCGATCTAAATGTTTGGAACTATCGTAAACTGGCTAATACTCCACTGGAAAACGCTAACCTATATCGTCACAAAAAGTCTGATATCGAGAAATTATCTAAACGCTTTGCCGAGAAGTATGAAAATGAGCAATAATTACGAGTTGAATTGGTCAGATATGGCCTTCGGTAGCAAAAAAACTTTGCGAGATTTGAATGCGATATTTGTTCCGACCCCACGCGAGATGTCGATTAAAAGACTTACGCAAATAATTAAACAATATTTGCCGCTTGGTAATATTGTTTTTGGTTGTACTGACGAATTATACATAGACGGTTTCAGCAGTCAGCCGCAATTTAAGACACTAAGCGCGAAATCTGTTATGGTCTTGGCGGAAAAAGTTAATAGTTCAGCTAGCCCAAATAAAATTACTATACTTAGTTGCAAGCAAGCTGATGTTCTGTCGATTTATAAAAAAGTTAAGTTTCGACTTGTCTTGCTCGTAAACGGATCTTGGATGTATTCATTCCACGTTCGTCCAGAGTATTACGCTTTGTCATCACAAAATATTCCATTTGAATTTATTTCACCATTTACGGATGAATGTGAAGCTAAACGGTATGCTGATGACTTCAAGGTCCAAACTTTTGGTGATGATAAGAAATCGTATAACGATATCGAAATGCTGAAAATTGCTAATCAAGCTGCTATTAATTCATTCGATAATGCATTTCAGGTTGGCGCTGCGCTAGCGCAAAAAACTGGCGATAACTATAAATTAATTACTACGTCATTTAATAAAACCGTTCCGTATCAGACTTTTGCCTGGCACCACGGAGCATTACGAGAGCGTCACCTATCGCCATCTGGTGATTTGAATTATTACGATACGGTACACGCTGAAGTAATGATGCTGCTGCATATTCAAGAAGATAAATTAAAACTGGATCATAAGACGCTTTTTATTAATCTCTTGCCTTGCCCATCTTGCGCTAGAGTGCTGTGTGAAACCGATATAGAAGAGATTGTTTATTCTTTCGACCATTCTGATGGCTATGCCGTGGCGCTACTAGAAAAGGCCGGAAAATCGGTCAGACGAGTCGTTAATCCAGATGATTTAATAAAAAAGGAGGACTAATTATGCACCCTGAATATCAGTACCTAAAACTTCTTGATACGATATTAAAGGACGGCCGAACCAAGCCAACGCGCGGCGTTTGTCCAGTTAAGTCAATCTTTGGTTATCAGATGAAATTTGATCTACGCTACGGCTTTCCGATGCTTACGACCAAAAAGATGCCGATAAAAATCATGCTAAATGAATTATTGTGGTTTGTTTCTGGTTCGTCGAATATAAAAGCTCTTCAAGATAATAATATTCGTTATTGGGATGATTTTGCCGATAAAGATTTGAACCTTGGGCCAGTTTATGGCGTGCAGTGGCGTCATTGGCAAGATCCACATGGTGGCGAGATTGATCAGCTTGCTTGGGCGATTAACCAAATAAAAACAAATCCTGATTCAAAAGCGATAATTGTTAGCGCTTGGAACCCAGCTGATTTGACTGAAATGCGCCTACCTCCTTGTCATACTTTTTTCCATTTCGACGTTACGAAGGGCAAACTGAGGATGTTATTATATCAACGCTCATCGGATGTGTTTTTAGGATTGCCATTTAATATTGCACAGTATGCGGCGCTTCTAATGATGGTTGCTAAAGTTACGGGACTAGAGGCTCGAGAATTGGTGGTTTCGATTGGTAATGCTCACCTATATACGAATCAGATTGAACAAGCCAAAGAACAGCTGACTAGGAAGCCATTGGCGTTTCCAAAGCTAGAAATTAAGCGAAATATCACTGATATTGACGACTTTAAGATTGAAGATTTCGAATTAGTTAATTACGAATCTCACCCACATATCAAGGCGCCGCTAGTTATTCTATAAGCTTTCGGTAAGCCCTAGCGTGATCTTCGCACATTCTTTCAAGCGTAAATCTTGCCTCGAAATCTGCGCGGCAGGCATTTCTGTCAATTTCTTCTATATTTTTAATAGCCTGGGTTAATCGGTTAATCGTAATTTCTTCGTTGATATCTTTTTTAACAAGATGGCCGGTTTTTTCCGTGACGACCTCTGGTATTGCTCCGCTATTTAGGCCGATAATAGGCGTACCGCTGGCCAATGACTCAATCATTACCATTCCAAATGGTTCTTCAAAGGTCGACGGAATAATTAGGGCTTTGGCGTTGCCTAAAAAGTCGTTTTTTTGCTTTATATTATCTATAAAACCAACATATTCAATCATGTCTCCGAGTTCTGGCTCAATTTCAGTTTTCCAATAATCGTCTTTACCTGGGTCGGCATAGTGCTTACCGGCAATTTTGAGTTTTAGTGGCGACTCGGCAGTTTCATTATATTTTTTGATAGACTTAATAGCTAGGTCGACGCCTTTTGATTTAACGATTCGACCAAGGTATGCGATGTAATTATTAGTTGGCTTTTCGACTGGTGTAAATTCATCAGGATTAAGCCCATGATAGATATTAGCTATCCAATTAGTATTTTCAGGCATAGTTTTGCGCTGAGATAATGAAAGCGACAGCCAATTTAGTCCAGGATATTTTGGAAAAACACTTTTATACTTAATTAAGAAGTTATATGGATCATGATGAGTAAAGATGACTGGCTTGTTGCAGAGTTTGGCGAATGGTAAAGCCGTATCTTCTTCGTTGGTGTAAATATGCACCAAATCGTATTCACTATTATTGGCCGCCGCGTAGGCTTTGGCGATTAATTCTGATTGAACCTGGCGAGATAATGACGCGAAAATAAATGGGTGTTTTTTAAGTAAATCAACATAGCTGTCGCCCCTCATGGCTAGTTCAGATTCAAAATAGCTCATGTCGGAATTGATATTTAGAACAGTTGTATTAACTGGTCCTGGCGAAAATAAGGTTACTTCAACATTGTAGTTAACTAGGCCATTAGCAAGTTCTAAGGCTAAAATTCCAGGTGAAAAAATAACATGTGGCAGAATGTCACGATGTAGAAAGATATGTGGGACGACGAGTGCGACTCGAATTTTATTCTTCGGACTCATTGTCGTCTAGAAAACTAAGATCAAAATCTTCGTTCGAGGTGTTGGCGTCTTCGTTGTAATAACCATCAGCCTGGGTATCGTTATTTTGCATGACATATCTCCTTTTAATGTTATGTATTATGATGCGTTTTTAGCAAGTTGTAAATGTTTTTTATATTGAACTATCTAAACCCCCTCGGGTCCTGTCGTCCGGTCCGCCGGACGCCACCCGCGGGATGGTCTTTATGTTATCATGATAACTATGAAAAAGATTATCGTAGCTTATGATAAAAAATTTGGGATTGGTGCCGATAATGACCTTCTTTGGCAAAGAAATTTACCTTCAGATTTGCAGCATTTTAAGGAACTTACTGGCGGACATGCGATAATTATGGGCCGAAATACCTTTGAATCGATTCGCAGGCCTCTACCCGATCGTCAAAATATCGTAATCAGTCGTAGTGGTGTGTCATTTGACGGTGTTCAAGTTGTCGATAGTCTAGACGAGGCATTTAATATTGTTGATTCAGGCAAAGACGCTTTTGTAATCGGTGGCGGACAAATATATAAACTCGCATTTGATACGGTTGATCAAATTATCGCAACCGAGGTTGATGCAGAATTTAAAAACGCAACCGTTTTCTTCCCAGTTATTAACCGTACTTTATGGCGCGAAGTTAGCCGCGAAAAACATTTAGCCGACGATCGTAATTTATATAATTATGATTTCGTTGTTTACGAACGGAATTGATTATAATTCCCGCAAACTTTGCCGTAAGCCAAAATCTTTCAAGTCTTGAAGAATTCAGGCGTCTGCCACTGTTTCACTAAGGACACCCTGGAACCCGAGTTCGACAAGGCGCCGGGGCCCTTGTTCAAACCCGGAGCGAAGCAGTGTTCTTAGTGAAATTGGGGCAGGCGCGCAGAAAAGCTAAGCTATTACTGAACAAAAAATAACCTCTCTTTTTACAGAGAGGTTATTTAAAAGTTTTATTAATTAATTAGTAATTACGTTTTCAACTTTAATGCTTGGGCCTTGGGTTGTACTAATCGAAGTTGATTTGACAAATATACCCTTAAGAGTGCTTGGCTTGTGTGAGCGTAGGCTCTCGAAGAATGAATTAGCATTCTCTTCAAGTTTCTTAGCGCCAAACGACACTTTACCGATGCTGAGGTGAACGATAGCTTGCTTATCGACTCGGTATTCAACTTTACCAGCTTTAGCCTCTGAAACGGCTTTAGCGACGTCAACGGCGACAGAACCGCTCTTTGGGTTTGGCATTAAGCCTTTTGGCCCAAGAACGCGAGCGTATTTACCTAAACGAGGCATATACTTTGGAGTTGCGATTAAAATATCGAAGTTAATTTCGTTCTTATCAAGTTGAGCCAAGAATGTCTCGTCACCGATAATATCAGCACCAGCGGCTTTGGCGGCGGCGTGGTCAGATTCTGGAGCAAATACGGCAACGACAATTTTCTTGCCTGTTCCGTTTGGTAAGCTAACAGTGGCACGGATGTTTTGGTCAGCTTGCTTTGGATCAACACCTAAGCGAACGTGGACTTCAACGCTAGCGTCGAATTTGCTAGGATTGGTTTTTGTAGCTAGATCAAGAGCGTTAACTAATGAGTAAGTTGTAGCTTTGTCGATTAATTTTGCAGCTTCGCGGTATTTTTTGCCACGGCGTTCGATTAATGGACGAGTAATTGGCTTTGGGCCTTTTTTAGCATTAGCTTCAGCTTCTTCAGATTGAGGAGTTGTATCACCCATTTCTTTGCGCTCTTCTTTAGCTAACTTTTCTTCAACTTCCTTGATAGCTTTTTCGCTGCGTTTGCCAGCTTTGGCTAGTTTTACTTCTTTGACTTCGGTTTCTTCAACTACAGTCTCGACAACTGGAGCTGTAACTTCAGCGATTACTTCTGTTTCTACGATTTCGGCTTTTTTAGCCATAAATAGTGAACCCTTTCTGTGGTAGTAACGGCCTTTTCGGCCTCCCAACATTGATTGTTATTTAGTTATTTTATCATAAAAGCTTTCAAATTACTAGATGCAATCCGAAAAGGAAAAGCTCCAGGCTGTATGCCTGGAGCAAATATTATTTTGACTTACGCCTTTCGATACGCTCCCATATTACGAGTTCACGAATTTCCTCGTCGGGGTTTTTCTGAAAACTTCTCGCCGGTGAGTCCTCGACAAGTTTTTCGATTATCGAGAAATTGCTAAGAGATTTTTTTGCGTCTCTGATAACTATTTCGGACCAGATTCTTCGAGCGGTCTCAAGGCGGTTATTCTGATTTGCGCAGAACATCACGATACAGCTAAGGTTGCTTTGCTTGAACTTATTGTTGATGTGCTGTGCTATCCATTGATAAGCCCGCTCAATAACATCTTGTCTGTCTGCGGCTTGCTTAAAAAGGCCATCTTTTTGCCCTTCAGGGGTAGGCACTTTGCCGTCATAGTACATATTTAGCGAATCATTGTTGTATTCGTGGTCGCCAACTACCGTAGTGCAGTAGGCCGAAAACTTCGTAAGACCACTGATTGGGTTTATATCGACGTTTATTCCAAAAATGCAGGTTTGCTTGTATGCGAAATCCTTAAGAATTTCCAATGACATACTATCACCCCAAAATAACAGCACTACGCGAACAGTTTTGCTCACGTGCTTGCTTAAATTAACATAAAAAGACGGGTTTATCAAGGATAAGCTGGATAATTTTTAATATAAAAAATACCCTGCATATTAACTATGCAGGGTATCTTATTAGATTTTCTCGAGGTGTTCTATTAACGTTTTCGCTTCTTCGTGCGGGAAGGTAGCCGTTTTACCCGTGCTGCTTTTAAGCGGAATGATTATCCAACTTTCAAGCATGTGATTATGCTTGTCATTCGCAACGATTTTATTCCAAAAACGTTTTGAATCGTCGTGGCGTTTCGACTTTTCATCAACCATTACGATGATGAATTTTTGGCATCCAGACATTTTTGCGATGTATTGGACTTCAAGAACCCATCGATAAGCGTCGTCGATTGCTACAAATGACGGAACCTCATCATAATAATAAACAGAGTCTTCCCGGCTCATGAAACGTAGCGATTCTTTTACGCTTTTGACAAATTTATTGTTGTAAATATGCTTTAGGATGCCCGTGATATCCGCAGATATTAAAGATTCGGCTGCAAATTTATCATAATAATATTCATCGTATTCAGCGGAGATTGCTATTACGCACGTGCCTTTTGGCACGGTGATGCTGGTTGTATTTTCGATACAAGGTCACCTCTTCTAATAAGAACTCTAGGCAATTTATTAACTTGGCTATGGCCGACAGTCAATATTGCTAGGCTTTCTTATTATAGCATAAACACAATGAACAGTCAATATCGTTGTTTGTGCATAATAAAATACCGCGGATTTTGTCCGCGGTATTTAATCTGTTGTCAATGAATTATTCGACGACTTCGACGCCCATTGAGCGTGCGGCACCGGCGACAATTTTGACACGACCTTCCATGTCAATTGCGTTTAGCTGAGCTTTCTTGATTTCAGCAATCTCTTCGAGTTGTGCACGAGTGATCTTGCCAACTTTTTCGAGGTGAGATTTACCGCTACCTTTTTTGATATCAGCGCGCTCTTTGATCATATCAGTCATAGGTTGGCCTAATGATTTGAAAGTAAAGGTTCGGTCTTCGTAAACTTGTAAGTGAACGATGACGTCTTTGCCCATTAAATCTTTAGTTGCCTCGTTGAATGGGTTGATGAAATTCATCATGTTTAAGCCCCATTGACCTAATGTTGAACCAACTGGTGGACCTGCAGTCGCACGGCCAGCTGGAATTCGAAGTTTCAAATTTCCAATAATTTTCTTTGCCATAAATATTTATCCCTAATTGCTTGTTATATAAATTTAGAAGCTTTACGTAACTGCGGTATTATACCTTACGGACCTGTAAAGCGTCAAGTTCAACTGGCGTATCGCGGCCGAACATACTGACCATGACTTTAACTTTGCCCTTTTGGTTATCGATTTCAGCAACGGCACCATCAAAGCTTTTGAATGGCCCATCGATAATGCTGATAACTTCGCCGATCTTGAAGTCGATAAAGTGCTTAGGATCTTCAACGCCCATACGTCGTTTGATTTTAACGATTTCAGCCTCAGAAACTGGCGTTGGTTCAGTACCAGTGCCAACAAAGCCAGTTACGCCTGGAGTATTACGGATAATATACCAAGTTTCATCTGTTAGTTTCATTTCAACCAAAGCATAGCCTTGGAAAATCTTCTTTTCGACAACTTTTCGTTTGCCGTTTTTGATTTCGATTTGCTTCTCTTTTGGAACCATAACATCGAAAATTTTGTCAGCCATATCAACGGCGTTGATACGTTGGCGAATGTTGTCGGCGACTTTGTCTTCGTAGCCGCTATATGTATGTATTGCGTACCATTGGCGAGTTGAATCGTAACGATTTTTTGACATAATTTCCTTTATTTTATAATTAAGTTAAATAATTCTTTGAAGCCGATATCTAGTAGAACAATTAGTCCAACAAAAAAAGCTGAGAAAAGAATAACTGCACCAGTTAGGCTCCATGTCGCTTTGCGATCTGGCCATCTAACTTGTTTTAGTTCTTCCCATGCTCCTTTAAAGTACCCGCCGATTTTAGCTAGAACTTTAAAGATACCTTTTTTTTCTTTTGCTGGTTTTACTATCTTGGCTTTTTTGATCTTAGCTGTTTTCTTTTTGAATAACACAGATTAGCCCCCAAATTAAATAGCCTGCTAAAGCAGACTGTCAATACCTACTATATCTTATGGTCCACAAATCGTCAAGATTAAAATATTAACTTTGGTCACTTCCGGGTTCTCGTCCGCCACTCTCCCATCGCCCCTAATAAACAACAGCCGACTCGTCTTGCGCGAATAAAATAGTTCACTTTCGTTCTTTGTTGTCTGCGGAACGGTTTTGCCCAGGTAGGCAAAACACGCTCATCACGCCGACTTTTTGTATAGCTTAGCTAACGAAAAAGTCAGGGTTCTGAGTAGTCCTCGCCAAGCAATGAACAAAAGTAATCTATTTTACGGCAATCCAACAGGCTGTTTTATTATTAGGGGTTCTGTGAGGTGGCTGCTTCTCTGCCTCTGAAGAAGGTTACGGGTGGCGTCCGGCGGGGCAGCACCCAGGTTTCTACAAAATTGTAATCAATTTTTAAAACCTGGGGCGGACCGGGCGACAGGACCCGCACGGTGTGATAATCCGCAACTCTGAGCGAAGCCGTGTTTATGTAATGGTGGGTGGTGGCAGAGGCCACAACTGATGAGTTTTTACTCTTCTTTTTTGATAGGCAAAGAAAAGCTGAAACAAGAGCCAAAGTTTAGGCGACTGGTTGAGATGATTTTTGTGCCGATTTTGCGAGATAGTTTTGCTGAAATGTATAGTCCAAGCCCGGTGCCGCTAGTTTCGCGGGTTCTGTAATCTTCACTTCGAAAAAACTTTTCAAATATTCTGGTTTGATCGGATTTGCTAATGCCGATACCCGTATCTTTAACGGCAAAAATAATGTTATCTGACTTCTTTTGAAAATCAATCGTAACACTTCCGGTTTTTGTATACTTGATTGAGTTGGTGATAAAATTCTGCAATAACTCTTCTAGGTATAGCCGACTGACGTGAACTGTTCCGAGTTTTGGCGATAGATCTAGATTTAAGTGTAGGCCCTTGGCTTTGGCGGCCTCGGCATATTTGTCGTGTAATTTATGAGCCAATTCCTTGGTATCTATATCCTCAGCCGTATCAGCAACTCCCCTTTCGGCACGTGATAAAGTGCTGAGGTCATTGACCATGTTAGCTAGGAATATAACTTGATCATGGGCAACATTAGCAGCCTCTTTTAGCATGTCTTTTGTAACATCTTTATGGTCAAGCATTAATTGCAGATTCGATAGCGTTCCCTCGGCGATGGTTAGCGGTGTTCGAAGTTCGTGGCTGGTAACGCTGATAAATTCGTCGCGTTCTTCTTCGAGGCTTTTGGCTTTTGTTACGTCACGCATAATTATGACGTAGCCATCGTGAGAATCGGCCTTTTTGGAGTGGCTATAGCTACTGCGGATTGGTGCATAGGTAATTTCAAGGCGGATTTGTTCATCGGCGCTGTATGAATAATTTAGATCATCACGCTTAACGGGAACCTTTGCTGATTGAATCTCTTTAAAGATGCTTATTTCGTTATCTTTTTGGTCTTTTAACGCTAGTATATCGTCTATGTGGTGTCCATTTAGGCTATCATTTGTATCTAGTAAACTTAGGCTGGCGGCATTATAAATACGAATAATACCGTTCGTATCGATACTAAGTACCGCGTCAGTTAGATTATTTACGATCGTAAGTACGCGATCGCGTTGAAGAAATTCGTTAGATCTACTAGCGCTGAGCTTTTCTTGACTGACTTTCTGGGTTTGAAAAACGCTAACAATTACTGCGCTAACGCCGATAGTTATAATCGAAACTATAAAGTTGCTAAGAATAATTCCTGGGACATCTCGGCTCCAAAAAAAAGAATCAAATAATATGTATGCCATGAAAATTGAAATACTATAAATTATGCCAACGTTATTACGAACGACATACGCTGAAATTAGAAACACACACCACGATCCAACTAGCGGCGAAGATAAACCTGTCACGAAAACTAGAAATCCACCAGCCAATATATGGTATATGACATTTCTGGCAGTAGCTCCGAAAAAGCCGTTTGCAGATTTGAGCGGAAAAATGATTTGAAGAACGCCAACTAGCATCCAGATCGACATTAAGATATAAAACGCTATGCCGTTAAAATGGTAGGAAGATGTAATTACACCTCTTTGAATAAGCGTACCGTATACGATTAAGACAAATGGAACAAGCAATTCCGCAAGCGAATAGACCATAGCTCCGATTTTTGTGTATACTGGGCCGCCTTTAAACATCTTATGCTTATTATACACGTCAGTTTTATAATTTTATATAGATGGATTGTGCGTTTTTAAGGTGTGTCTGTGAATTTTATATTCAGGATCGGACTGTCCAACGAGCGACCAAAATATCGGGCCATGATTCATCTGTTTAGTGTGCGCTAATTCGTGTAGGATGATGTAATCGATTAGCTCAAACGGCAACTTCATTAAAGCAATGTTTAGGCTGATAGTTCCATTACTACTGCAACTCCCCCATCGTCCGCTGGCGTGTGAAAACCTGACCTTACTATATTTGTATTGAAATTTTTCGGCTAAAAAGGCTAAACGTTTAGGTAGGTAGCTCTTAGCCTCAAGTCTAAGCGCAGCTATCATTGATTCGCGGACTTTTTTGGCCACATCGGGGCTATTTAATGATGTAGATTCTGGTAATTTAACAATAATCTGGCGACCGTGTCGTGAAACACTAATAATCTTTGCGCTGGTATTTTGAACTATCAAGGTGTGGCTTTTACCAATTTGCATTCCATTCTCAAAGGAATAGTTGGGCTTTGATTGAGATAACATCTGCCTTAGCTCACTTCTAGATGTCATTAGTAAACTTTTTACTAATAGCAATGGGGCGTGCATTGGAAGTGACGCTCGAAGTGAGCCGTCTGGTGCTACTCGGACACGAACTTGAGTGGCCTTCGAGCTGCGACGAATTGTTATTTTGCCAAATTCTTTATCTTGAATAATTGGCATAGTTTTCGCTATCTAATTAAGATTCTACGATTTTCAGGCTTAAGCGGCTTATCCGGTATATTAATCTTTTCAATCTTTTCGACTGGGGTCACAAGATTCTTTAAGACAATTTTTAACTGGCTTGGGTAGGTGTGTTTGCCACTGATAACAACCGTGTTTTCATAACGTCCGGGATTATTAAAATGTTTGACGCGTGATTCAAATTCTTCGGAAGTGATTGATATTTCGCCAGTTGGCCTTTTTGTGGCACGTTTCATTGACGAAGACTGTTCGGTTTGGACCCAAACTAACAAAGTATCGTAACCGTGGATTCTAGCCTTACGAGAAATAATATCACGTTGTAGTCGGAGATCTGATGGACCGTCATAGATTACGGTTTGTTCGGTTTTAAGCACTTCGCTGAGCATGTAATCAGCGATACTGGCAGCAATTTCTTCGGCATGTTCAGGAAGCTGGTCGTTTTTTGCTAATTCTTTTTGGATTTTATCAAAACTAACTATCGGCGCTTTAAAGGTGTCGGAAAAGTGTTCTGCAAAAAAGCTTTTCCCAGAACCAGGAATTCCAACCATGATAACTAGGTGAGGTTTATTTGATCCCAAAGGTTTCATGTAGACATTATAGCAAATGTGTTACGAAATAAATATAAAAAAGTAAAAAGGTCGCCATATATCATGACGACCTTTTCTAAATTAACCAGATGCGGCTTTGACTGCACGTCTTCCGACGTAGTTTTGCGATCCGTGTTTTGCGTCGAGCGGCCGCCGATATATTACATCGGGCATATCATTCATTTCGACAATCCCGTGGGCATGGCCTTCGCTTAGCGGCTTGCCTCGCCCGCATATTGCTTGTAGATATCTTGGACTGCTGATAATCAAGACGGCATCCCATTTTGGATTACTGTCGTTCATTATTAATCTTGCAATCTGTTGTTCGACAAAATCGCAGTGCTTTCGGTATTGTTGGCATCTCGTATTTGCGCGGTCTTCATCGGCATTGGAAAAGAATTTTTGTGTATATAATCTTTGCAGCTCTTTTTCTGCCTTCTTTACTTTACGACGCGCTTTATCGAGCCTTGCTCGGAGTTTTTTATACTCCACGGCCATCCAGATCACCCCTTCTGATTATTTAGGTGCTGCGCAAGAAAATGCGTAACTGGCCTCATTGTAGTTTTACTTGACGCGAAGGGTCAATGAAATATAAGTGTAATATAATCAACAAAAAGAAAAGCTCCGGTATAATTCCGGGGCTTTGCAGATTTAATAAAGTTTTTTATAAGCCATTACGGCCGTAACAGGGATTAATCATTTCGTAATTATCGAGGTATTCTTGGTAAAAAATACGTGCATCATCGTTTAAAAATTAAACGCCCCATATTTCAGGGGCGTTTCGTTCGGATTATGGGTTTTAGTTATTTGTCTAGCAATATGACTTAGGCCTTTCCGCATCTTGATAGTACGGTGCGCCGAAATAGCTAAGGCTATTTTGTCTATTCGCCTTGCTGATATCTCTTGCAGTGTCAATCTCTTTGATATTGCTTTTGAAATCTAAGCATGCGCGCTCAAAAGCTGACGTGGCACTTTTAAGCCTTTGCTTTTTCAAGCCTGTATCCTTCTTAAGTTCGGCGCATTCTTTGTCGATTGCCGCGATACGCCGCGTATTGTTTTTGCTGCGCTTAATAGCGATACGACATCTTAATGAGATTAGATTGTTGATCTTTCGATCATTTTCAGTGTGAGCCCGCTTGTAGATAGCTCTTGCCGTAAACATTAACTTTCGTGTATTTTGTTTTCTCTTCCAGAGGGTCTTTGATTTAGATTTTAGCTCTGTAAGGTACAAAAACGACACTTCCCTTCATAATAAGAACGAATTATGCAATAAAATTGCTTTGCATATAATACAATAATCAGTGTTATTTTACAAGTGTAAATTTATTCCCAACGGAATACTTTAAAGGCGATAAAGTAGATAACTATCATCCAGGCGCCAATCATCCCAATTTGAGGTAGGATATCGATAAAGTGTTTTCCCTCGGTGGCGATTAATCTGATGCCATCGATTACTGGTGTTAGCGGTAAGAATCCTGAAACGCTTTGTAGCCACTCTGGCATCATAAAGCGTGGGAAGAACGTTCCTGATAGAAACATCATTGGAAATGTAATTATATTAGAAAGAGGTGCGACTTGCCGCTCGTTTTTTGCCCAACCACCAAGAGCTAGGCCGATGCCGAGAATCATAATTATTCCGAACATCAGGAATAGCGTTAGTTCAAACCAGTTGCCGACCACCTTTAGATGAAAAGCGAAAATCGCCACTAGGAACATTGCTAGCAGGCTTAATAGCCCAATTGCAAGTTGTCCAATCATAGTCGATAGGAAATATTGCCAAACTTTAAGTGGCGTAGTCGAAAGTCGTCTTAATATCCCCATCTTTTTTAGTTCAGGGAAAACGTTAACTGGCCCAAAAATGCCCATGCCAATTATGGCAAAGCCAAGTAATCCAGCGAAGGTGTAATCGAAGGCCGATAAGCTATTGGTATTAAGCTGTTTTGACGTAACTGTAAAAGGTGTCGGACTGGCCACGAACTGAGTATTGATTGCCTTAAACTGCGCATCTAGCACCGCACTTAAAGCTTGTGCAGATTGTTGGTTGTTTTGAGTATAAACTAGCTCAGCTTGACCGGTCGGGAAAGAATTACCTTCGCTAATTTGACCGAAGCTTTCAGGTAATACGATAGCAGCGTCAAGTTCTGATCGGCTCATTTTGTCTTCGGCGGCTTTGATTGTTGTTATATCCTTACTGATCTTGAAAATTTTCTGTTTTCCGAGAGCTTCGGTAAAAGTTTTCGAAAATGCACTGTCGGAGTTATTAATTATTGCAACATTAAACGATAAACTTGAACTATTGCCGTATAGGTTGCCGAAAACAAACAAGAAAATTAAAGGAAAGCCGATACTGAAAAAGATAGCTAATTTATCGCGGAAAAAGCGTTTTGTGTTTATCTTTGCAAAAGTAAGTACGGTATACATTGATTTTTTCATATTAATTTTCCCTTAGACCTTTGCCGGTTAGATCGATGAAGACATCTTCAAGGTTGGCTTGCTCGACATGCTCGTGTTTTTTAAACCCACGTGCTAATAATTGTTTAATTAAGTTTTTTGGAGTATCAACGGCGACGATTTTACCGTTGTCCATGATGGCGATTCTATCGCATAAAACTTCGGCTTCGTCCATATAATGTGTTGTCATAATAACACTAATGCCTTTGTCGCGAACTTTTTTGATAAGTTCCCATAAATGACGCCTTGCTTGAGGGTCTAGGCCGGTTGTTGGTTCGTCTAGGAAGAATACTTTCGGACCGTGTACGAGGGCTGTAGTGATGCTTAGGCGCTGTTTTTGGCCACCAGATAAATCTTCGACATAACTATTTGCTTTTTCTTCCAAGTCAACGTCGCGCAAAAACTGCATTACATCAACTTTTTCGCCATAAGCGGCAGCAAACATTTCAATAACCTCAGTTAACTTGGTTTTATCTTGGAAGGCTGGTGATTGCGGCTGAACTCCAATGATTTTTTTAATATCATTTGGGTTTTTTGCTACATCTATTCCGTTAATTATTGCGGTACCGCTATCTATCGGTCTTAATGTTTCCATCATTTCTAGAGTTGTTGTTTTGCCGGCGCCATTTGGCCCTAGAATCCCAAATATTTCACCTTTTTTAACGCTGAAACTTACGCCGTCGACTGCTTGTTTGTCGCCGTAGCGTTTCTTAATATCTTTTACTTCAATTATTGCCATGCATTCTATTTTACAGCGGAATTTTAGTTGTGACTAGCCTGATAAAGTTGCTAATTTGTATTGTTTGTGTTATAATTAAAGAAGTACCTTAATATCTAGTAATCTTAAGAACGACGATGTGACTTTTATGTAAATTTAGCCACTGCTTTAGATGAAATAAAAATCATGCGGTTTGGACGATAACTTATTAGCCATAGTTTAAAGAAACCAGACGAAACACATAGTGGCATAGGCTACGAAGCGTTAAGTCCGTAGTATATTACTGCATTTGATTTTTTGTTTGTCGATGATGATCGATTTTTTATAGAATACTAGATTAGAACAATTCCCGTCGTCGGTTTGCAGTCGGCTACTGCCTATACTCGCGGCGACAACCTCTTTCTTTTGTGGTGAGGGAATGAGGAATAGGCCCCCTTGTAATAAGGGGGCCTTCAAATTTCTAGAGGAAAATAATTACGGTCGAAGCGTGCCGGCGAAAACTTGCCACGCAAGTAAAGATTTAGCGACAAAGCTTAGGATTATATAGGTTTTTTCACCATAAATGTAATCCTTCCACTTACCTATCTTCTTGTATTGTAGGACCATATTGATTGCGAAACAGTCAAAGAAGACGAATATCGAGACGAATATCCAATATACAAACGAAGGTGCGGCACTGCCGTTATTTGCGCCAAGCCACATTATAAATGCGATAGCAATCCATGGCACAGCGCCGGCGATACAGCCAATAACATAGCTTAACCAGTTAGTTTTTTTGGTGGTTTGGTTATGAACTTCCATGACTAGGCCTAGTAGATTCATGATTGCGACCAACGAGAACATCATGATTAAGCTCATTAGGTCATAAATTCCGACAAGTAGTGCGATTGCTACAATCATGACGCTAGCCGACAGCGAATACTCAATCCACCTAGCGGCGTTTATGCCCCTAGTAAGCTGTTCGTTGTATCTTTTGTTGTAAATTGTGGCGATAATTAAATGAGCTGCCGAGCAAATGAAGAAGAATATTGCGATTAGTAGTGGCAATGATAGATTAAATAAAAACTTTGTTGTTGGCTGTAGGCTTTGCGTAGCCTTATCAAATGTTAAGTATGTGCCGCTAATCGGTAGCGAAAAAGATTTACTTAAAATTAATATTGCGAAGCCTTGCACGAAATGAAACGCGCTGGCGATGAAATTAAGATTTCTTAACCTTTGGTTTGAAATTGATTTATTCATAATTAAACAATAGCATTATGATGTGAGAAAATCTATCAAAAAAATGCCGCAGACGTGTGTCTGCGGCGGTATTTTTTCCACATAGGATTTGACAAAAAAGTTACTGGGCGGTAGCGAAATAGGTCTTGAATATCGTGTCGAAGCATTCGTTTGATTTTTTCTCAAAACGCACTTGAGACCCTTCGCATTTAAAACATGCGTCGTTTGCTGCTCGTATTGCCTCAAGCAATCCTGGTTTTAGGTTTCCCGTTGATGTACATGTTGAGTTTACCTCACTCGTCATCGAGCTATTAGGGCTACCATTTTTAGCTGATTTTGATAAATCTCTGCTAAACTTGCCCTTTTTGCCTCTTATGAACGATGGCAGCGTCTTAGTAATTGCGCCCACCTTCACTCACCCGTCCTTTTCTGTCAAAAAAATACACAACTGAATAACTCCTTTGATTCATACAAGAATTATTGTTGATTAGAAGATTCTAGCACACCATAACGCATATGTCAATAATGATTGTCTGATAGATGCTATTTTCTATTGGCTACGTTTCGAGTTAAATGCCAAAATGCGCATTCATTACACTTGTAAACTGATAATTCAAGGCTCATATTTTCCAACATTTGAATCTCGGCGATATTTTTAGCTTCATTCTCGCTTCTATACTTACGTTTATCAAGACATGAAATATGTAATACGAACGGCTTGTGTGGAACTCTTTGATTTCGTCTTGGCATCTTTGTAATAGTATAGCAAATTTAAAGCGCAACCCTATCTGGCTGCGCCTTAAATGGCTAATTGTATCTAAGATAGTCGAAACTATGTTCAACTAGCTTTTTATACAGCGAACTGAATATGCGTTTGTCTTGCCGTTATTACCACCGTTGATGGTATCATTTCCACTATATATAATTCTTATCCAGGCGTTGGTCGTAACTTGTTTACTTGACCATAGATCATTCTCACCGTTAAAGTTGATAAACCCACCAGACCATTTAGAGCCAGCTAATTGTGCGTTAAATCCAGTAGACCCTCCTACTCTAAACATTGTTCCACCTGATGCTCCGAATAATGTAGCAAATTCAGTATCTGTTGGAATATGCGAGTTGGCTGGGCAAAGACCCTGTGCACCAAGTGTTGTGACGTATTGCATAGCCTCATCCCATATATATAAGCCGCCGTGAGTTGTACAATTTGCCGCAGTGTCAGCCGGGCAGTATTTTTCAGCAGTTGCATTGTTGGTTTGAGTAACCGAACTATTTATCATTGTTCCGACATTAAGATTCGTCCTTGACCATATCTGAGAACCGATTACTAGCCAAAGGCTCGAGTCAAAGACTATTGGCGAGATACTCTCTACGCTGCCGCTATATGCACCGTAGCCAGTAGCTACAACTTTGACGTACTTATTTATATCGCCGGCAGTTAGTATGTAGGTGCTATTAGACGCACCTGATATATTTACATAAGTTCCACCTATCGTGTCTGAATTTTGCCATTGATAGTTGACGGTCGCTGCCGCTGGAGATAATGACCCAGCCGTTAAAACCGATCCAGATAATGCGGTTCCGCTTACTGCTATGCTATTAACTGGCGTTGCAATTAGTGGTGAAATACTCTCTACGCTACCACTGTATGATCCATAACCAGTAGCAACGACCTTTATATATTTATTTGTATCGCCAGCGGTTATAGTATATGTGCTATTTGTCGCACCTGATATATCTACATAAGTTCCACCTATTGTGTCTGAATTTTGCCATTGATAGTTAACGGTTGCTGCAGCTGGGGATAATGACCCAGCCGTTAAAACCGAGCCAGGTAGAGCATTCCCGCTCACCGCTATGCTGTTAACCGGCGTCGTTGCTGCGACGAGCTGTGCACTGAGCGATTCTGTTATCTGATATGCGATACTGCCATTCTGAATTCTTAAAGTGAACGTCTGTGGGCTGGATGAATTATCGACGGTATAGCTTCCGATTGTATTGCTAGAAGATAGATTAAGACAAAGTGCAGTTGACGATAATGGACAAGTTAAGATAGCGGATTGGTCGATTGGATAACCGTTATTATCGACTTGGAATAATTTTAATCGCCTGAAGGCACTAGATAGGTCAGCCTGAATTGAGGCTGTTATGGCTTTTTGTGATATTCCAGTATAAGAAACGACCGTTATAGCAGCTAAAATTCCGATTACTGCTATTACAACTAAAAGCTCGACAATCGTAAAGCCGAAATGATATTGGTGAAAGCTTTTATGTTTTTGATTAATCATGTGTCTATATAAGCATAAGCTAATCAGTTAGGCAATCTTATCGCTACTTAGATTTTTAATCTTTTTTGATATAAAATACAGGCCTGAAAATAATGAAATTAAAAGCAGATATATGGCAAATACATAGAAAACTGGGCCGAGATGTTCAAAAAGGCTCGCTAGAATTGTACCTTTAGGCCCTGACGTTAGATACATAAAATTTGAATTGCTAATTCGATCAAATATGTAAACTAAAATAATCCCAATGGCCGAAATTATATAATAAAACTTTAAATCTTTTGTCGTAATTTTAAATCTATAAATTAATTGTAAAAATAATGCGCCCATAACTAGCATCATGTGGCTCATTATAAATAATACTGCGCGTGCCAGCCCTGGATCGGGATGAATCTTACCGGGCATTAATGCCACGGATAATGCCGTTGGTATGCCAATCAAAAAAACGAATGTAAACAATTTACGATTTGGTTTCAGTAAGCAAATTAATAATATATATAGGTCAATATTGCAGACGTTTGGCGACAATAAATCGATTGGACTAAATGTGCCAATTTTAATATCAAATACATATCTAATTGCGCGAATAATAAATATCGTGATTGCAAATAATAGACTGATAACTTTTAGTTTTTGAGGTAGCTTAGTGGCAAGAACTATAAATACTACACCGATAAAAACAGCTGAAAGTATAGATATGATATGGACAAGACCAAAAGCCTGAAAATTGGTAATCATTTTATTTTTTTGTGCGCGTCAGTGAGGTTGGGAACTTTCCATCAATTACGATTTCGCCATTTTTGGCCGAAATATCGTTTACAGTTGAGCCGGTCTTTTCATTATTTTTAGCAATAAAACTATTTAAGCCATCCGTTAAGGCTTTTATTGAATCGCTTGATTTAACGATGTTATCCGGAATTGGTATGCCCTGAACTGTAACAGTGCTCGGGCTGATACTGGCGATATTGTCCTTAACTGATCCGCTGAAATCTAGATATATATTAACGTTGGACGGCAAGATACCAAGAGCTGGTATTTTTTTAACTATATCGCTCCTAGTGAATTTGCCACCTAAGATTTCAGTAAGCACATAGTCGACGTTAACTGACCCGCTAGCTTCAATTGATCCGTCTTGGTTTATTTTAACTTCGACGTTTTTAACTGCATAGTAACTTGGTCGATTAATATTAAAGAAGGCAGTGATTTCAGCGCTTGTAAATGACGTATTGACATCGACGGGCGCACCATAGGAATAGGCATACTCTGATTCCTCACCGGTAGTTGGTGCTGAATCTTTGATGTATTTTAATTTTGAGACAGCGCTATCATAGTCGGCTTGACTGTAGCTAACGCCAAGATTCCGAGTCCAAAGTAGTCCGGGTAATGCAAACCCCAGTCCGACAACAATTATTGCTATAACGGCTACGAAAATGATAAGTTTTTTCAGAAAATTACCTTTCTTTTTAGGTTTTTCAATTTGCTCTTGAGCGTCTTGAGCGATTGTTTCATCCATATTTTGATTATATATCTATTTTAGCTATATATGAAAATATTATTAATTTATTTGGCGAGTGTTTATTGGACGATTATTAAAATAAGGCCCCATGTTATATGGAGCCTTATGCTGATGGCTGCGATGATTAATCGTGTGAGAAATATCGGTATTTTTTCAATATTTCTCCGCCGGTCATTAGTGATTCTTGCCATTCGCTTAAATCTGACGCAGTCATTCCAACTCTTTCTGCTAACCCAATTAAGCAATTGATTAAATCGTAAAATTGATCGATGGTTTTTGGAAACGAGTTGCTGATGGTTTCGTCAACAGAACAAAATGATTTTTTGTTGTATGTTGCAAAAAAACACATAGAGTTATTTATCTGTGGCGGGTGGTTTGTGATGCCGTCAAGAAAATATCTCGGATTTTTTGCTATACTGCCGCCGTAGACGAGTTGCCGGTCGAACCTTAGACCGATGGCGTAATCCTCCGTGTCGCAATGTATGTTGCCGACAAACAGAATTGCGGATAATGTCCCATACATATCCCAGGCGATCGTATCGGCTATGCGGTTTTTCTGCGCGATGTTGACGATTTCGGCCAAAAGATTACTTAGATTACTCCGTAGAATATCTGCAATCTCAATAACCGCCTCGTCCTGCTGCCTGAGTACGCTGCTTGACCCGTCGTTTAAAATATTTTTAAATTTTTCAAACGTACCAGCTTCCCATAAGCGATTTAACAAATTTAACACCTCTTTCGAAAGTAGTAGCTGAAGGAACTTCCCGATTGATTGTCGTTCTCTCAGTCAAGATAACTAATTTATAACATGTTATCTATTAAATATCAAAGATTTTTAGTTTTGTTCAATATTCTTTTCTTTTTCCCAGATGTTAGCAAAGCCGGCGACTTTGTCATATTCATTACGATCCATATTAAAACCAAGTTTTTCGGCGACTCGATTACTGCCGATATTATTGAAATTTACTTTAATAATAATCTTCTTTAGGGCTAATTCATTAAAACCTAAATCAACCATGGCCTGTGCGGCCTTGGTTGCAATGTTTTTTCCGGCGGATTTTCTGGCAACCCAATAACCTATTTCTGGGTCTTTGTCGTCATTTACGTGCATTAGGCTGACGTGGCCGACGATTTCATCGTTATATATTATTCCATAGCCATATGTTAATCCAATTGCCGATTCTTGGATTACGCTGCCTATAAAATCAAGCGAATCTTTTACGCTAAGCGTCTGTGATGGAAATGGTAACACTTAATGATATATTCGCGGTTTATATCAATGATATCAAAAAATTCTTCAGCGTCACTTGGCAGTAGCTGCCTTAATTTTAAATTTTCGTCAATTATTATATCTGGCGTCGGTATTATGTATGGTTGAACTACGTTTGCGATAATCTCGTGGCCACGGTCATTGATATGAAGTTTATCGTATGCGTGTAAGTCAGTTTCTTTCGAATCTGTAAATAAATCTCTGATTGGAATGTATTGCACATTTGATTCAATTGCAACTTTCATTAGGATATCATCGTACTCTTTGATGCTATCTTTGGAATATACCATGTCTTTGAAATCGATGACATCATCGCCGAGTGGCGTTAAACCGATAACGATGATATCTTTAGTATAATTTTTGGCTATATTGATTATTTTTTGAGTATTGTCACTAAAATCTTGTAGACTAGTTTCGTTTGTCCCATTAATAAGTCTTTGGTCGTTGATTCCATAGTTTAAAATTATCTTCAGCTCCCAGCTTCCATGCACTCTGGCTTCAATTTCGTTTTGAATTCTTGCTAAAACATTCGTGCTGGCGCCACCGCCTATCCCAAGATTATAAATTTGGTATCTTTCTTCGCCGTTCGAATCAATCGTTATTTTGTGTGCTTGTTTTTTGATGCGGTCAACCCAGCCGCCTTCACTGTCCCAACTGCCGTAAGCGATACTATCCCCAAAAACCAAGATTCTAATCATAATTTATATTGTATTACATTAGAGCAAAATTTTGGCAATTATTGCTCTGTGATCCGACCCACCATCATCTGCAATCTCGAAGTCGTTTATTGTGATTTGTTTAGATATAAACATGTGATCGATTTGGATTAGTTTTATACTTGGCAGATATTCTAGGCCGCGCACTTTAGGTGTAGTCGTTGGTTGATGTTTTGGGTCGGCATCGACCAAATCGGTGTGAGCTTCGAGATATTTTATAGTACTTCCATTGGCCATCTCGACTGCATTCTTTGATATCTTTGGAAAAAGTATTTTTGATGCTAATCTTATTAATTTTGTTTTCAAAAATCTAGCCGGCCATATATCCTCGCCATGCATAGCATTGTAATCGCCCAACATTATTGTTGCTATTTTTGATTTATTAATAATTTTTGTTAAATCGACAATCTGATTTAGTCTATTTGATTCAAGCATGCAATCAAGGTGAATTCCAATAATCCTAAGTTTAGTTTTATCAGCTAATCCGATGGTCGCTATAAAACAATTACGTATATTACCAGTCATTTTTATCTTAAAATTATTTATGGGCAACTTACATAGAAACATCATAGAAAGATTATCGATGTAATTATGAGTTTGCGGTATTGAATCGTTAGTATAACGAACGCTATAGATTTTATATCCTAGCTCGGATAGTTTTTTGTATGAATCCAGTTTCTTAGCGTCGCTTTCGATGTGGGCTTCGAGAAGTACTAATATGTCGGCATCGATTATCTTTATCTCATCAAAGATGCGGTTTGAATTGCATCGATTACTATTAAAGACATCACTTAGGCGACCTTCGACATTCCAGCTGCAGATTTTGTACGTATTATTTTTACGCATTTGATTTATCTAAATCCGACGACTCCATTTTGATCATAAACGTAATTATCATGTGAACGAATAATTTCTTCAATTCCAACCATATCGCCGCTATCAAACCAATCTTCTAAACTTCTAGCGATTTCGACGCAAGTATCTATTTCGTTTTGTTCGGCTTTTCTTATGGTCATGACTTGATTATATTACTATAATTTTGTTTTACTATCGTCTATCTATTTACGTTATATTTTTTTCGTTATATAATAAGTCATGGAGCAACCAAATTTTCAGACGAATCCAAACCAAATTTATACTACTATTACCCCTGATGATGTCAGGGGTTTGTCTTTAGGAAAGATAACTGAAAAGTATGGCACGCTAGGTTTATATACCAGAATGGTCGATTCACTAGAGCGAAATGGCTTTCGGGACAATGAATTAGTGCAAACGAGTCTGTATTTGGGTCTGGCTTTGCATTTTAACGATACACGAACGAATGGCCATTATACTGATCATTTAATGCGAGTTACGCTGCATATGTTGGATGATTTTAATATCAAAGACCCAAATTTAATTGCATCTGGGCCTTTACATGATGCTTTCGAAGACCATCCTTTTGATCTTGCGCTTTCATTGACTGGAAATATTATTGTAGACAAAGATGATGCGCGCAAAGTCGGCCGCGAAGCTTTGGCTAGGCTTACGAATTCCGAAGTTGTTGATATCGTAGCATCTGTAACTAATCCCGATGTATTGCCGGGACAAGATAAACAGTTTGTATATACTGAACATGTTACTGATCTGGTATTAAATAAACCAAAAGGTAGAGTTTTGAAACTAGCCGATTTTACAGACAATGCGGCCGGCAATCATGCAACAATTGGGGCTAAACAACACAAGCTAGATTTGAAATACATCGATCAATATCGAACGCATATGATGGGCCTTTTCTTGCCAGATAGCTTAATTACTGGGATTGAGCGACAGAGGGCATTTCATATGCTTTCAATCGGTCACGCCCGGGCGCTCGGACGACTGGCAATGGCTGGCAACTTTTAGGTACTAGTGAATTGTTTTAATCCAATTGGTTATTTGTGCAGGCCATTACGATTTTTGTGACGTAATCTTTTGTTTCTTGATACGGCTTATTAAATGCGACTGAAAGTTCGGCGTAAAGAAGTTTTTCTGCAAGTATTAGGTATTTCTTATCATTAAGCCCAACTTTTTTACCACTACTAATCTTTTCTTCTTTGCTAATGTCGGTGGCTTTAATGACTCGAACGAGATTTTCGATTTTACCAGAGTTGATCATAACTTCGTATTCTTTTTCGGGGATTTTATTGCTAACGTCCGCCGCCTCGATATTGACCATTTCTTTAATAAATAATTCAGCATCGTTGCAACTAATGACATTGCGTATTAACCCAAATTTATTTGATACAGGAGTATGTATGATTAGTGAGCTTTCACCGATTGGAACAAGAGTGTAATAGTCTTCGTTAATTTTGAAGTCTTTTATGATTCCGGTGATTTTACAAATATCTCGTTTATGGACGACGACATCGTTAACTTTAAACATAATCCCTCTTTAATTTTAAAAAAAGAGTGGCGCTGCAACTGGGCTTACGCCTTAACAGAACTACTCGTTGTTATATACACTATAGCACATCTGTACGCTAAGCGCTATCTAACCACCTAACTAGACTTGTCTATATCATCGATGCGGTATAATATTAGATTTCTAACGATAGAATCTGAAATGCTATTTTTCAGGCTAAATTGAATTGTGCCTTTTGATAATTTAAAATCGCTAAGTTTGTTTTTCATTCGTTCTATCGGTAGTGATGTCGGAAAAAGGCTAAGGTGGCTTTTGTAGGCGTAATATCCAATTAAATATTTGCCTTTGTATTTAAAAGAAGGAATGCCGTAATCAATTAATTCTTCGGCTTCGGGAACGGTAGTTTTAATAACCTTACGAATTCTTTCAAATTCGAGTCTTGTGTTGTAGTCGAGACTTTTTAGATATTCATCGATTGCTGACATGTTTATTATTATACCAAAATACAGCCTACTTTAGCATGTCGCTCATAATTATGGCGTTCGCATCGTTTTTAGTAAGTGTATTTAATCCCCAAAGATATTCAATTGTATGCAGTATTGAATAGTGAGTGTATGCCTCGTTTGATTTATAGTTGTTTTTCGCAGCCGGGCCGAGAAAAATTGTTAATACTTTATTATCAATACCAAACCCTTCATCCCAAGTGATTATAAGAAGTGAGTTTTGACTTTTGAATGGTTTTGAATTTAGGATCTTTGGTACATTTTCTGATAGCCATTTATCACCTACCGCTGTTGAGCAGCTATGCATATCATTGCAAATGTTTGGGCTGACAAAACTGATATTTGGGAGATTATTATCGATGTCTTTTAGAAATTCACTATATGGCACGACGTGACTTTCACAGAGGCTTTTATCGTTTAGGATGCTTGAGTAAAAAATAAATGGATTATGCCTAACGGTATATTTGCTAGTGTTTGTCGGGTAGCATGGTGATGGCATGTCTTCGGCGTACATTTTCCATGTGCGGCCAGATTGAATTATTTCATCAGTTATATTTGCGACCTGTGTCTGGCATTTTTTGTTATTTGGAAGGCAACTATTCGGGATGCTAGTTAGCGCCCCACTCGTCATTGCTATGTATGGGTTTTTAGAAACAGCATAATAGTTTGTCGTCGATGCCCCATTATTAATAAGTTGATTAATATATGTTGCGTGAGGGCTACCTACTATTGATTTATAAGTCCTATTTTCTTCAGTAATAATTACGATGTTGTCGATTTTTGGTATTGGTGTTTTTGCACCGAGATCTGATGGAGTGTTTTGTTTGGGAGCTTGTATGAAAAATATTAACGAAACTAATACAAGGATAATAATCAATAAAATAGAAAGTATGATTACTAATTTCTTATTTTTAAGCCTTATCATGACTCTATTATAGATTATTATAGATAAATCAGTTTTAGTTTTTTAAGCTATAATATACATGTAAACAAACGCGGTGGGTAGTTGGGAGATATTTGATTTGAACTTCGGCAAGATAGCGTTAATTAAATTTCGCTATATATCCAACCTTGTTTTAGCCTTTTTTATTGTTATTGCGGGGATATTCTTTGTAATCCCCTCCTCTTCAAATTATGTCGCCAATGCCGATGAGATCCTTAATCCACCCGTATGCGGTAGTGGTATCGCAACTGGTAGTAGTCAATCTAGTTATTTCCAGATAACATTATCTTGCGTAGGCGTCTCGGTCTTTGCTCATTCTGGCTTGACCGAGCCCGATTACGTCGATCTTGGTAATAAGATAAACTTACAGACCGTTTTGGGCGCGATTCAGCCATATAGAGCAGCGATTGTTGATGGAAATTTAATTCTATCTTTCTATACTGTGAATGATTTGTCTGTTCGCGACATTACTATCGACTCTAACCTATTAATGAGTAGTGATGGTTTGCAAAACTCACAAATATCAATAGCGACAATTGATATTACTGACAAGATTACGCCCTATTCTCAGGATGATTATTACTCAATATCTGGTGCGTCACTAAATATATCGTCGGCTTTGGGTGTTTTAAAAAATGATATTGAGATTGACGGAATTATGACCGCGGTTTTAGCTACGGATCCGAGTCACGGCGTCGTCGCTTTGGCACCAGATGGTTCTTTTATCTATTCTGCTTTTGATGGGTATTATGGCGATGACTCTTTTACATATATTGTTCATGATGCCTCGGGTAATGTTAGTAGTGAGGCGACCGTAAGGCTATCGGATGTAGCTGCGACTATATACCCGGTTTTTTATAAAAAAGATGGGACATCAGCGGCAAACTATGCAAAAGTTGGCGATACTTTAAGGTTAAACTTTACGACCAGTGAAAAAGTCATAGTTGATAGTGTAAAAATTGCCGGGCATCTTGTAGCGAGCGGTTTTGATGTGGATTTAAACGTTTATTATGCTGAATATATTATTCAATCTAGTGACCCAGAGGGTCTTGCAACTTACTCAATTGGCGTAAGGGATATGTCTGGTAAGCCTACGAATTATTCATCCGAACTTGGGATTACGATCGACAAGACAAAACCGTTGGTTAATTTTATTGGTGATTTGAATATTGATATAGAGCTTCATGATGTATATAGCGAGCTGACGAATAAAGCAACCGATAACTTCGACGATCAATTTAAGCTCGAGATTAGTGGCGTAGTAAATTGTAATGTCATCGGTTCGTATTTATTATTTTATAATGCAACTGATTTAGCTGGCAATCGTGCTGAAACAAGAATGCGAACTGTAAATATTATTGATTCAATTAATGATTATTTCGTATCGATTTCCGATAGTCTTCGCTCGTTTGACATCGAAAATAACATGAATGAAGTCACGGTCGATAATTATCTGGAATTTAAAGGTTTATACGTCGAGACATCGATTGATGGATTAAAAATCGGTCGCATTACTTTCGCTGGCTCAATTGATTTGTCGGGTTATGAAACTGGTGAATTTCTATCAATAATTAATCAAAAATTATATTCTAATAGAATTGGAGAAATTGGTATTGATTTTACTGATGCATCCGATGAAGTCTCATTTATTGGTGCCGCTGCAAATATAATATTTTATCATTTGGATTTATTAGGATACTCGAATAATTCAACACAAGCGGAGGTGCTTAGTGCATTAAAGACGTATGACGATTCCGGTATTATGATTGATGGTTCTAAACTAGACTTTTCGAACGGTGTTTATTCTGGTTATGATGCGAAGAGAATTGATAATTTTACTTTTTCAGTTGACGTTAGCCATTTCTCGAGATATTTAATTATGCCAGATACTATATCGCCAAGAATAACCGTTAACTATCCCTCGGAGGCCTCGATTGGTAAAGAGGTTGTTATATACGGCAAAGTCGATGATATGTTCGCAAAGATGGCAATAAAGATTGATGGGTCTACCTATGTAGCAACTACAGATGGGTCTAACTGGTCTTTCGGTTTAAATACATCGATTCTTAAGATTGGACAGAATAAAATTGAAATAATTAGCATCGACAAAGTTGGCAATAAAAATAGCGTTGTAATCTATATAAAAATCAAACAAGATCGTCCGATTATGATTTTAGATAACTATATGTCCGATAATAGCTACGAAGATGTAATAACGCAGCCTACTGCGGCTTCGCCAGTCATAACGGCAAATGTCGAAGAAGCATTACAAGTTTTTGGCGACAAAAAATTAAATCAAACAACCAATAATAAGAATAATTGGAATGTATTCGATATTGTGATTTATTGGTGGCTGTTAGTAATTTTGGTTATTATCTTGGTTATTATTTTAATTTAATTAAGATAGTTGGAATTAATCATCTTTTTTGATAATTTCTATGGTTTTATTAAGCGCATCAGTTTCTTTTACACGGCATGCTATAAATGGAGCGGCACTGTTATTGTCTAGCGAAATAATAATTGTGTCGTCTTTTCTGATTGGAGTGTTGAATCTATTTAAATTTACAGAAATTGCATTGCCTGATCTTAACGCATTAATTTCGTCCATCGATCCTAGGATTTTAATTTCGATGCTTTTATCTTTAACTTCTGCCATTATTTGATATGCGCCAAGCTCATATTTAAGGCTACCGTCATTTTTGATGTATCTTTTATATTCTGCCTTACTTAGATAAAACGCGATGCTTACGATAGTTATTAAGAATAACAGTATGAAACCTTGTAACGGTATGTTCATTAAGCCAAAAGGTGCAGAAAAACCCAATGTTGTTCTGGTAGCTAGATAATATTGGATAGCTAAAATGAATGTAATCACTGCGATTATTATAGATATGTAATAATTTCGTTTTGCTTTATTCATAACTAATTATAACTATATCAAAATATTAGCGCTTAGTTAAAATTTAAGTAACTTACGAATATGTGATATTTATTACATATTGTTTGCATTAATAACTATATAATTAACACAAACAGCAAACAATGCGGGCATTATCGAAAGGAGAATGTTCGTAGGGGTCGAGGGCATAATGCATAATAATTTAGAAAGGAATAATTATGATAAATAATTATCCATTCAAAAATAAAAAGCAAAACAAATGCCAAAGTTACGGTTATGATGATTATATCGAGACTTCGATTGAGCCATTTGATGAAGATATGCTTGATAATATGTCAAATGACGTCGAGGTTGAAATGTCTCGTAGTATTCATGATATGAGACGTGAATTCAAGAAAAATTACAAAAAGCTCAGAAGATATTATTCCGAAAGAGAGCCTAGTATTACAAATTACAAGTATGAAGATAAATATGCTAACGTAAGGCTGAGGGGCCATCGCGCTACTGGATAGGTTTTTAAAAAGCGCGTAGCTATAAATATATTGGCTGCGCGCTACGATTAATAAATGACAATATAATAAAGGAGAAACTATGGACGTAATTTATTGGATAATATTTGGACTAATTGCTGGTATTATTGCAAATTTTATAATGCCAGGATCTAACGGTGGAATTATTGGTCTGATTATTATTGGAATAATTGGGGCTGTTGTCGGTGGATATCTTGGTCGGATGTTTTTTGGCGTTAGCGTAACTGGATTTAATTTAACCTCATTTATTGTCGCTGTCTTAGGAGCGGTCCTGGTACTATTCGTTGTTGGATTATTTTCGCGTAATAGAGTCGAGTAATCTATCTATCAATTATAAGATCCGCAGTTGCGGATCTTATAAGTTACAAAACTAGCTTTTAATTATGCGATTGTTCGTCGGCGTTTAACCATATCATATATAAATATAATTAACGCAACAACTATTAAAATGTGGATTAATCCACCGCCAATACTAAATATAAAACCCAACGCCCAAAGTGCTATTAAAATTATTGCAATCGTTAGTAACATATACTATCCTCCATATTCATTTAAAAATTAAATATATCAAAAACCACTAAGACATTGGAATCATTTCAAGAATGTCTAATGTCGCTCCATCTCTATTCAGATGCGGGTGGTTTAAAAGAACGTCAATAACTGCATCTTTAGAATCCGCTTCGATTATTGAATACCCCGAAGCTTTGTTGTCGCTATCTATAACTCCATCTTTGGTGATGCGGGCGATTATTTGCAAAGGCGTTCCAAATTCAAATTTTACTTTTCTATTGGCGCTGTTTTTCCACACAACCCATTCATTTATGCTTTGTTGAATTTCGTCATGGTCAAATTTTGACATATATTCTTTTGCCGGTTCCATTGAGTTGTGTAGGATTAAATATTTTGCCATATTCTACCATTCATCATCCATTTTTTTCATACTAATATTTACCATCCATTGGATACCAAATTTGTCGATTACCATTCCAAATGCATCACCCCATGCTGATTTATCTAGTGGCATGGCAACTGCTCCGCCTTCGGAAAGTTTATTGAAGTAATTTCTTAATTCGGCCTCATTAGAGCCACTAAGTGACATACTAATGTTTGTGCCCATCTTGTAACCCATATTGTTCGGTGTGTCAGAGGCCATGAATGTTATACCGTTGTCAGCCTCTAACATTGAATGCATTATTTTGTCGTCTTCATTTGGATCTTTGGATGCCTCCCACTCTTTGAAGGTATGAAATTCAAGTTTACCGCCAAAAATTGTTTTGTAAAATTCCATTGCTTCGCGTGCGTTATCTTTAAATCCTAGATATGGGTTTAGTTTTGATTCCATGATTATCCCCCTTTATTAAACTTGTTAATAATTATTGAATAGACTGACCAAATTCTGCCCATCTCCTTTCTTGATTTATTAAGGTATCATTTCGCCTAAAGGCCACTAGCCCTTATAGGCCTCCTCAAGATCACGAACGATAATTTTATTCATCTTCAGCATAGCATTACGAACGCGTGCGACTTTAATTTGATCCGGATTGCTCATTAATGTACCTAATGTCTTGGGGATAATTTGCCATGACAAGCCATATTTATCCTTGAGCCATCCGCATTGACCAGGTTTGCCATCTTTGCCTAATTTGCTCCAGTAATAATCTACTTCAGCTTGATCTTTACAATCTACGTATAGTGAAACAGCGTCACTAAATTTGAAATACTCGCCACCGTCCATCGCCATGTAATTTGCGCTACCGATTGTGAAAGAAGCGAACACAAGATATTCGCTATCGGGCGCGGTCATTATACTGTTTATTTTTAGATCATTAAAAATAGAGGCATAGAACTCTATTGCCTCTTTGCCGTTTTTCTCAAATGTCAGAAAAGTTGAAATCATTTATATTTCCTCCTCTACATCTATTATATCAAGACATGTCTAGTGGGTGCGACGAATAGACGATATTGTTCTGCTATTATCGCTAAAAGTTGTTAGAATATTACAAATTATGCGTTTAGATGTAGCCAATTACCTTCAGAAACTACCTCGGCAATACCGTCAATGACCTTTACGGCGCTTTGGTCGTCCACAGCGTAAATTTGGCCATTGGCTCGATATGCTACGCTTTTGACGTAGTCCTCGGTGCGAAGATTAGCGCTTTCTGCAGAGTTTAGGTGTGGTTTAAATACAAAATCGACGAGGCTTAGCGTTCTGCCCGATGACTCACCGGCTGGGCCTAAATTATTATAGTCATATGCGCTAATATTTTCCTCTCGGGCAAGGGCTTGGGATGATAAATTAAAATTTTTGGCCGCAAGCATGCTGCCGGCGCTGATCCCAACGTAGACTTTTGATTCAAGTATTTGTGGTAAAAAGTCAAAAATACCTTTCTTTTGCATCCAATAACTTAGGTAAAAACAGTTTCCGCCACCAACTACAATTGCGTCGACATCTTCAAAAGCTGATTTTATCGCGTCTGGTTCAAGCGCAGTCAGCTCAATTAAATCGACGTAATATCCGGCCTCAATAAACTTGTTGATATGACCAACCATCCAACTTTTATCGCCGCGTTTTGTATTATCACCGCTTGGTATGAATGCAATCTTAGACTCGCTTGGCTGTTTACCGATTAATTCAGTAAGCGCATTTGCGATACTACTGTTTGTTATTCCGTACGATGTTAGTAATAGCTTCATATTCCCCCACCTATTTAATTTAAATAGCTTTCATATGTATTCATTTAATAATATAATCTAAGTATAAGCAATAAAAATAAAAAGGAAAAAATGATGGATTCAAATCCCAGTAGTGATCAAGTGCCCGTCGACAAAATGCCATCATCAGAGCCTCAGGCCTTAAATATTCCGTTAAGACAGTCGCAAATTCATTTGGCGGCTCCAGCTCCTCGCGCAGTTTCAGATAATAGTGTAATTAGGGCTCGTCAGAGTTTGAACCTCAACCCTATTAGCCCGTCGCCTATCATTCCCGAACCTGTAATGCCATTAAATGATCAGCCGGCGTATGTAAAACCCGAGGTACCGCCAGCCATTGCTCAAGTTCAAGTTGTCCCTACGAATACATTGCCAATTATTGCCGATAAAAAGCCCAGGAAACTTCCGAAATGGCCTTTTATCGTTTTGGCAGCATTGTTAATTGGTCTAACTATTCTATTTTTCATACTTTGTAAATAAAATGCTTGTGCTTGATATCTATATCTGATTAAATTTAATAGATTACATATATTAACGACCAACCTAGAGCTAGGAATTTAACATGATTTATTATGATAGAAATAAGAATAGTTCAGCGGTAAGTCCGCGAGAAGTTCGTGATTATTCGTCGGCATTTACCATAGTTGAGTTGCTTGTCGTCATAGTCGTTATAGGTATTTTGGCCTCAATAACAATTGTTTCATACACAGGGATATCAAGTAGGGCTGTTAGCGCTGGATTGCAATCAGATTTATCAAGTGCGGCTAGCCAATTGAAATCATATCAAGCCATTTACGGCTCTTATCCGACTACGATGGTTTCGAATTGCCCCACGGCCCCGGTTGCCGATAGCGCATTTTGTCTTCGTGGAAGTGGTAGTAATATTATGGGTTATTCATCTAATGGAACTATTTTTAACTTATCTAATGTTAATAGTAATGGAACGACGTATGTTATGAGCGATACTAAGGCGCCAAGGCTAATAACTGGCAATTTAACCGCCCAGGCTTCACCTACGATTGCGGCCGGAACTGCCCCATACCATGTTATCGTTTCACCTGATGGAAAGTCGGTTTATGCTGTTAATAAAACTTCCGCTAATATTTCTATGTATAGTCGCGATGCTACAACCGGCGCATTGACGGCATTAGGAACTCCAACGATTGCGGCAGGTGCTAATACTCAAGGTATTGCTATTTCTCCTGATGGCACTTCGGTATATGCTGCAAATTATGATGTTAATAATATTTCGATGTATAGCCGTAATACTGTTACCGGAGCATTAACGGCCCTAGGCACGCCGACGATTGCGGCCGGTACGGCACCGCGTGGCATTGTAGTATCGCCTGATGGTACATCAGTATATGTTGCAAACTATATTGATAATACAATTTCTATGTATAGTCGTAATGCTTCGACTGGTATGTTAACCGCACTTGCTACTCCGACAATTACAGCTGGGACTTTTGTTAGAGGCATGGCGATATCTCCTGATGGAAAGTCGGTTTATGCTACAAATCAAACCTCTAACGATGTTTCTATGTATAGTCGTAATACAACTACCGGCGCATTAACTGCGCTTGCTACGCCAACGATTGCGGCAGGGACGGCTCCATATGGTATCACTTTGTCGCCAGACGGCACTTCGGTCTACGTGGCAAGCTATACGGCTGCTACTATATCGATGTATAGTCGCAACATTACCACTGGCGCTTTAACCGCGCTTGCAACTCCTTCGATTGCTACAGGAGCTGGAGCTGAAATAGTTGCCGTTTCACCAGATGGCGTCTCGGTTTATGTTACGAATTATGATGTAAATAGCGTGTCGATGTATAGCCGTAATACTAACACTGGTAATTTGACTTTACTTGGTGCTCAAACGATTGCCACTGGTACTAATCCATTCGGGGTTGCTATATCCCCTGATGGTAATTCGGTTTACGTTACTAATCAAGGCACGACTACGTTGTCGTTATATAGTCGAAACTAATATAGTCATTAATCTGTCAGTGCTTAATAATTGACAAAAATATAAATAATGTTAAAATAATTTATATCCTTAGTT
>Ga0302288_1000403_pt1 | contig 35877 bp, 30 predicted proteins | sample III_Fen_N1_1_FD_194549 | JGI IMG/M metagenome (GOLD analysis project Ga0302288, IMG submission 194549) | Peat permafrost microbial communities from Stordalen Mire near Abisko, Sweden - III_Fen_N1_1 | ecosystem: Environmental > Terrestrial > Soil > Wetlands > Permafrost | place: Sweden: Abisko...
TGGTAATCAGCTTGTATTTTTTCAACCAGATTTTTTCGGATAGCGATTCGAATATGTTGGCGTAATCTATTGCTTTCGGGAAATGAGCTTTGTTTCCATCTTCGTAAGCAAATGTCCAAAGTTCGTTAGCCGTAATTTTGTCATTTTGCCAGAGAGTTACTACCGCTTTATTGACTTCTTCGTGTCGCAGATGCTTGGTATATTCACCGGCAGAATCGTGTGTCAAAATCAAATCGAAATGAGTATCCGGCAATAATCTCAATATCTCATCTTCCACTACCTTTTCATCCTGCGGTTGTTGATCAGGACCATCATCCAAATTGCCCATAATCCCTTTGGCTTTAAGCACTACCAAAGCATTCTTAAACCGTTCAGACCGGTCGCAGTCACTTGCCCGGCAAAGACACACAATAAACCAATCGTTCAACGGGTGTTCAAGTATTGTTCCACCTGCCCACAATGTTTCATCGTCGGGATGAGCCACAATGACTGCAATTGACTTTCTGTGTTTACTGTTCATTTTTATATTTTTCTACGGTTAAGCGCGCCATCAGGTAACTTACCGTTGACTCTGCGCCCTGATTCAGATTTACATGCGTTTCTTCCAGTCCGTCGTAACACCCACCTGTACAAGGGTTATAAATAATCTGGTGCAATCGGTTATCGCCCAAAAACCAATCGAAAGCAATTATCATTTTCTTATGGTATTCTTCATCCATAAACACATCGTAAAATTTACTAAGGGTCATGATGGTGTAGGCTACATCAATAGGTTGTTCACCAAAGCGTCCGGCTTCCTGTCCTTTTTGCAACCAACCTTTATTGGAAATCACTTCAATTCCGTTTTTATTAAATATTAACGATAAAAGGAAATTTAATGATGTTCGGGCAATATCTTTATAGATATTTTCACCGGTCATAAGCCATGCATATAGCATAGCTTCCGGCAAAATACTGTTCGCGTAAGTCATATAACTTTCGTACCATTCCCATATAATGTTCGATTCGTGTTTATACATCTCAAGCAAACGATTGGCATATATATGTACGATATCCAGATAATCAGTCGATTTTTTGCCTTTATGAAAATAGAATATCCCCTTCATGGCAAAAGACATTGCCCGGGGAGACTTTACCGATTTCATATTTAACATGGCTTGTTCAAAAATAATAATAGCTTCAGAAACGATGGCTTTGGGTAAAATATCTTTTAACGAAACTACATACCCCAATGACCATACTGCTCTTCCATTAGAATCATCTAAATTGACCTCATAGTTCTGTTCTGTAAAACTCTGTTCCTGATCGACATAATTTAAAAAGTTTCCTGTAGGTTGCTGGCAGAATTTTAAAAAAGCTAGATACTTTCTAATATTATTCAGGCTTTCCTTTTCGTGGGATAATTTAAAATACATGCAGGTAGCCACTAAAGCACGTGCATTATCGTCGACAGTATAACCTGATTTAATATTGGGTTGATTAATTTTCGAAAACTGAATCATACCAAATTCGGTGGTCATTGCTTTTAAATGACCTAAATTTATTTCCGGCAAATTATACTGAAGTTGGATTCTGTTGCCCGACATGTATTGGAATAACATAGCATGTGACACCGCTGAATTTTCCCAGGCGGTGGACACAATTTTCTGAAGCGTATTGGTAATAATGCTTTTGCGTAATGGATAATCATTGAGCAAAAGATTAACACCTTCGGCCAATTGTTTTGAATTTTCAAAGTCAATTATGATGCCTGTATCCTTTGTCAATACTTCTTTGGCATGTGGTATAGGAGTAGAAATAATAGGACAACCGCAACTCATAGCATAAGCAAACGTTCCACTTACAGCCTGATTCGGGTCATTGGTAGTAAAAAGATAAATATCTGTGAGTTGCAGGTATTCAAGCAACGTTGGCAAATCAAGATACTTATTAATAAATTTTACGTGATCCTTTAGCCCAAGTTCTTTTACTTTCTCAATAAGGCTTTGCCTATACACTTCGCCATCGCATTTTACAACTTCGGGATGTGTTTTCCCAATGATCAGAAATATCACTTCGGGACATTGCTTTATTATAGCCGGCAAAGCATTCAAAGTTGTTTCAATACTCTTTCCAGAACTAAGTAAACCAAAAGTTGTGAGTACTTTACGACCGGTTAAACTGTATTTTTCTTTCAAAAACTTTTCGCTTAAATGTGGAACAAGGTGAGTTCCATGAGCTATCACGTTTATCTTTTGCTTTGAAATCCCATAATCGTTCATTAGTATTTCTTCCGAAGTCTTAGTCATAACAACTATGGATTTACTGGCGGCAACAATATTTTTCACCATCAATCTTAATCGAACACCAGGCTTGGGAAGTACAGTATGAAAGACAACCACAATAGGTTTAATAAGCTCATACAATAATTGCAGGAAAGCTTGTTCCTGATCTTTATAAAAGCCAAATTCATGCTGAACAAGAACAATTTGAATATGATCATCGTCATTAATTTTTTGGGCTAATTCCATATACGATGTAATGTACGATGTGTCCAGTGTGTATTTCACCTCCTCAGGGTACTCATAACTATCCTTGCCGTTTTCTAACGCACAAATTTTAATAGATAATGAATTACTGAATTTCTTATTTAAAGCCAGAATCAAATCCTGCGAATAGGTTGCTATGCCACATTCACGTGGAGGGTATGATGTTATAAATAGAATCTCAGCCTTATCAACATCGTGATTAGCATGAGTATGATGCATACTTTTCCGTATTGAATTAGGCGAAAGCGTTGTACTATCATAGCTGTATATGGCTTCCTGACTAATAAGTCGGTCTATTTTTCCGGGAATATTTTCATTTTTCATTTTTTGGTTTTTTAGTTGTTTTTTTAGATTTATGCACAACTGTCGACTCAGTTATATTGACAGTGTCTGAAATCTTGTTTTCAAGAGTAAGATTATCTAACAATTCATTTACTAAATCAGTGAATTTGAGTGAAGCAGTTGCAATATAAGAATCGGCTGCCCCGTAATAAATAAATAAGGTATTACCAAACAAAGCAGTTCCGGTTGGAAAACAAACGTTGTTAACCTCACCTTGTAATTCCCATTCTTCTTCGGGTCTGAACAATGCTTCCGGCAATCGTGCCAACTCTTTCGATGGGTCGTTTAAATCAAGTAACGCAGCACAAGCCGAGTATACAAGTCCATCTTCGGTTTCTTCTACTCCATGATAAATCAGTACCCAGCCATGTTCGGTTTCAATGGGCGGACAACCGCCACCAATGTAACTCGATTCGTGCTGTAGGACAGGATCCATCACAATATGATCCTGAAAATTGAGAAAATAATCATTCCAGAATTCAGGAGTCAGATCTGCAATTTCCTTAACAGATACCAATTGAATACCGGGTCTGATACGATGCAGAAACACCAAATTCCCATTAATTCTACGTGGGAAAAAAACCACATTTTTATCCCACAACAAAATCTTTTCTTCCGGGTCAGATTCCTGATAGTAGAACTTGTGATTGTGGTAATAATTCTCGTTTACTTTACCGGCCGACTCTACTAAGAATACAAAATGTGCATATGAAATGGGGGGAACTATCAACCCTTGTTTTTTAAAAGTTACCAGGTCTTTCGATGTCGCCAGTGCACCGCGGGCATTGATTCCATCATATCCGGTATAGGACATATAATAAGTATCATCAATCTTGGTGATACGTGGATCTTCAACTCCTTGTGATTCATAATCAAATTCCGGAAACAAAATCGGCTTCTCGCATCTTTCAGTTATATTCAGCGGTCCATCTAACCGACAATAACCAATTGTAGATTGATTCCATAATTGAACTGCCCGATAAAAAATATGAACACTATCGCCCTCACGAATAACTGCCGGATTTAATATACCTTCATTTTCAAATTCTAATTCAGACTTTGTCAATAATATTCCTTCTTTTTTTACTTCTATCATGATATATGTTTTATTTACAAGAATTTTAGTTACGGGTTACGAGAGTTTAGTTCTAAAACAATCTGACTTCACTCCTTACTAACAACTACAGGCTTGCTACTTCTTTTTAAAACCGGCATACTGTCTCCCAGTAAATATCCCCAGGGTTTGGTAGATTCAATATGATCAAAAATCACTTTGACAATGGCCAGCAATGGAAGAGAAAGAAACATACCGGGAATTCCCCAAAGTGCGTTTCCGACAAGTACTACCAATATGGAAAAGAGTGCATTTATTTTTACTCTCGAAGCGACTATTTTGGGAACTATATAATCATTGTCGATTATCTGAACTAAACTATGAACACCTAACACATACAGGGCAAACCAGGGTGATGCTTTGGTTACCAGAGCTACCATCATGAATAGTCCTACTGCAACGATACCACCTATGTATGGAATCATATTGAGCAAAGCACCAAGCACTCCGAGTAAAATGGCATATTGAATTCCAAGCAACATAAGTCCTGCGGTATTAAGTATGCCAACAATAATTGCTTCAATGATTAAACCCACTAGATAATGTTGCACAACCGATTTGGTTTGAGTGACAATAGCACGTACCTGATTTTGATGTGCATCGTCAAAAAGTTGGTGGATAAATTCTATCAGGTGAGGCTGATAATACAAAATCACAAAAATATACACAGGAACCAAAAACAGGGTTGCCAAAGTACTTCCTACAGTGACTATGGTTTGTCCTATTAATGTACTGTCTATGGTAATAAGTTCATGCTGTGTTTTGGTAATCCAGGCATGTATGAGTGATGGTCTTATATCTAAATAACGTGATGCATAACTTATGCTATCGTTGAGAATAACAGTGAATTTTTGAACAAATATGGGCCATGAATCACTGAAACTGACTGCCTGTGTGTAAATAAGTGCTATAAAAGCGGCCAGAATTATAATTGTCAATAGCAATGTAATCATAATAGCTATGATTCTGTTTATTTTCATTCTGACAAAAAAATTAACAACCGGATGAAGTAATATGGCAATGATAAAAGCAAAGACTAATGGAATAATAATACCCTGAGCTATATATAATATGGCTAACAGGGCAGATAAACCAACTAAAAAAATGCCGGCCTTAGCATAGAATGGTAATATAGATTTATTCGCTATCACTCTTTTCTGTTTTATTTTCGGATTTGTGAAATAACTGTTGAATTATAAAATTACCCGCCGTTTTTAATACTTCAGGATTTTGCGCTACCAGATTTGTAACGCCAAATTGCAACACAGAACCTATTATTTTTCTGAATAAACTATGCGAAGCGCCCACAGCTATTTTTTTAGACACATAGCCACTAATCAATCCTGTCACCGCACCCATCATATTATCGATTAAGTAGGGCGACGAAGTTATTTCGCTCAGGGTATTTTTAATTAAGTTGGCTGGTTTCAGGTTATTGTATGCAATAAAAAAATCTTCTTTCAGCAGTTTTCCCTGAAGGTTGTGTTGAAACTCTAATTCCTGAATGGCAATTTTAAGTTCGGCTGCACAGGTTATATTTTCCATCTTGATTTTATTTAAGCAGTTGTTTAATCATATAATCGTATAGAATTCTCTTTAGCCATTTTCGCATAAAAAAATGCATGACAAAGGCTACAAATGCGTAAAAAGCTGCAACTATAAAAAATCCGTAAAAGAGTTCGCCCAAAATTTTTCCAAGCCAAATGGCTAATCCCAGATTTACAAACAACAGAAAGTTACAAACAATGACACCTATTACAGTATTGGGCAGAAATGAAGAAAGACCGTCAGTGGTCTTATCTACAACCTTCAGTTTTACCAGTTCGTAGCTTGTTTTGCCATAGTCGGTCACTCTTTCGAGTAGCGATTCTATTAATTTCGTATTATCTTCCATAATGTGGTTTTCTTTTAATAAGGCAGTTTCAATTGGTATTGGAATAATGGATGGAGTTGTAGTTTGTAAACAGAGTCTGCTCCGAAGAACCTAAGGCAGGCTAATTTATGTGTAAATTATTTTTCGGAGCAAACTCAATTTTGTAAGTTTCAGCACTATTTTTTAGAAGCTTTCTGATCTTTTTCAACTTCTTCAACTTTTAACTCAACGTCATCAATTAAATCAGTTACATCATCTTTTACCTTTTCAAAGCGTTCAGTGATGCTGTCAACAAAATCGCTGAATTTATCTTTCAATGCATCTACTTCGCGTTCACCTTTACGGCAAATTGATCTGCGTGTTACTGCACCTCTTGCAGGAGCAAATAAGATACCTAATAAAGCTCCGGTGGCTGCGCCGGCAATTACGCCTAATACTACTTTTCCAGTACTCATAATGTTTTTTGTTTTTATATTGATTTATACCTTTTTGAATAATACAAATGTATGCCTCTTTGACCTTTCAAAAGTTACACTATTATTGAAAAAGGTTGCATAATTCACACATGAAACAAGTATGAATGTAGACATTAGCTTTGCTGACCGTTGGTTTACCAAAGAAAGTGATAATCTGAAATGCAAGCTCCATACAACCTAAAAAAACAATTATTCTCGTATGAAAATATTTGATAATTAGAGTTCAGACAGAAAGCATCAGAAACAAAATTAACCCTTCGCTTGGTCTATTCGACGGCAGAGAAGGGTTAATCAATTATCACAGCACTTTTTTCAGAGCTTGTTTTACTTGTCTGTTGTTCCGGATAATTATAGTCTGAAACCTACAGTAGCTTGCGCCCAAACGTTTTTATAACGGGGAGTTGTTGAGGTTCCGTCGCCATTGTTATTATACATATCCATACCAACCCTTGCTCCAAGAACAATATTACTCATGTTAATATCTACTCCACCAACAAGACAGAAAGTATTCTTACGAATGTTATCTGTATTAAAATCCGTGTTAGTTTCAATATTGGTAATCGGATTTGTAAACTTATCATTCTGTTTCATCAAATAAGAATACTGTGGACCGACAAGTAATGTTATCATTTCACTTGGTTTTATAGCCAGAAATACCGGTACATCAATATAGTTTGTGGTACGGGTCAGCTTAACATCAGCACCCAACACACTACTTGTAGCTGTAAATCCTTTTTGTGAAAACAGTATTTCAGGTTGAATACCTAAATACATACCAATAGGAATACTAACAAAAGCACCGGTTGCAAAACCGATTTTACCATCAGCATTATACTTTTCGCCTTTTGAATCGTAAATGTTTGAATAATTACCACCAACTTTTAATCCAATATGGATTTGATCACTCGAACTTGAAGCCGCATCCTGGGCATTCATTGTATTAGCCATTAATATAAGGGCTAAGATTGCAAAAAAATTCTTTTTCATTTGATTTGTTTTTATTGAAAATGAGAACTATTTTTTAGCGTATCGAAATTCCAATGGTTGAAATTCCGGTCGATAAATCAAGAAATGCACCAATATTCCGATTGAAATGATATCTTGCACCTAAATGCAAATCGAGGTATAACGGATCAACAGAATGATAATATGATCTGTCTCCATTATAATTGGAATCCCAGGTTGTGTTTACAATGGCTACTCCCAGCGATCCTGCTGTATAGAAATCCCAATCACTTCCTGCATGTAACAATTGATCCAGATAGAGCGTACCCTTTACACCAACCGGCGTAACTAATGCTCTGTAATTATCGTCCGAGTATGAATAAACGGTTAAAAATGGAGCCAGTGTGAAATTTTTAGCTACTCCAAATTCATAATTGATATCAAAAACCGGCAATGTATGCCCGTAGTAACCGTAATATCCTGAATATCCGCCAATACCTAATCCGATGTTTAATGTATGACCATATTCATCCGAATATGAACTATGACGTTGTGCAGATAAATTAGTCCCTACAGTTAATAGAACCAATGCGATAATAAGAGTTATTGTTTTCATTTTCTATATATGTTAATTGTTTGTTTTCTGAGATTTTTATTTGCGGTTTCCGTTATCATGACCATCTTTCTTGTCATTACCACGTTCTTGCTTTTTGTCATTCCCGTGTCCACGACCTTGGTCATTTCCCCGTTCCTGATTATTGCCTTTCATCTGGTCGTGGTCATTTCCTCTGCCATTATTTCGGTTAGGCTGAAAGTCATTGTGCCTTTCCTGATGGTTATTTCTTTCGCCTATATTCCGTTGTGGATTTCCACGATATCCATGAGCATATTTCATTCTATGTTCCCTGAAATGAGAATAAGGTGAGTTGCCACGATAGTCGTTCATAACCACTTTATAGCCTCCGTATAAATCGTAATTTTTGTAACGAGCCGGTAAATAGGCTCTGTGAACCCATCTGTTACCTGACATGTAGATAAACATAGAAGATTGAACATCATAATAGGCTTCTACGTCTGGCAGATAATAATAACGAACATCATTATATCCGGCCGGACCCCATGCAGGAGGTGTTCCAATGTGTACTCTTACAGATAACTGACTTTGTGCTGAACCCGCAAGCATCAACAAAATCCCAAATACAAGTAATTTTAATTTTTTCATTTTTCTTTGTTCTAAATATTAATTAATTTCACTGTACAAAGGTGAGATGTTTAAATAACGAAAGCGTTACATAATTTTAGTCAAGAGTTACAAGATTCACACATCATGCAATAATGATGATAAATTTAGTTCTCCAAATTAAAAACAGGGAAGAAACATCCAATATTAATTAAACTGATAAAAGAACTGATATCAGTATATGTTTATTGGTAAAGAGGAAGATTGTAAAGTGTGCATTAAATAAGAAGACAGCAGTAAAAAATAAACCAATCATTTTAATTGTTGTCTGGTAAAAAATATTAGATTCTTCGCTTCGCTCAGAATGACAGATCATTACAATGTCTTTGTAGTGAGATGGGGTAGGTTAGCGGCTTCGCCGCCAACCTACCCCATCTCACAAACATAAAACGTTGACTGTCATTTCTAACGAAGTGAGAATTGAAAATCGGCGTTAGCCAAATCTCTAACAAAAACTTAATTTATAAAGTTTACCGGACAATACTGAATCATTTTAATGGGTTGTGTATGGATATTAACTATATTTGCAGGGAGAAATAAAAGACGTTCTATTAAAAACACTTTACAAATAAGGTCAACAAATAAGATAACAGAAAACACATATGACAACAATAACAAAAGAACTGGAAGCATTTCACATTATTGGAATTTCAGTAAGAACTACCAATCAGGAGGGCAAATCGCAAAAAGATATCGGAGAACTTTTCGGTAATTTCTTTCAGAACAGACTTATTGAAAAGATTCCGAACAGAGAAACTGATGATATTTACTGCATGTACACCGAATATGAAAACGATTTTAATGGACTTTACACCACCATTATTGGCTGTAAAGTAACGTCGTTGGAAGATATACCGTCAGGATTCATTGGTAAAGCTATCCCAACAACAAAATACCTTGTTTATACATCCGTAGGGAAACTCCCCGAAAGTGTGGGCAAAACCTGGGGAAAAATCTGGCAATCGGACATTAACCGAAGCTATGTCGCCGATTTTGATGTGTACGGACAAAAATCTGTAGATCCTGAAAATGCAGAAGTAGAAACGTATATTTCTATCAATTAATGCGAGTTAGAAATAAGAGAATAGTTACTTTTACAAATAAAGAAATGAACGCATGAAAAAAATTGCTCATATCCTTTGTATTCTAATCACCTTTCTAAGCCCTTCTTTTGCACAAACGAAGTCTGTTGTTTATGGAGATAATCCGCAAGCGGGACATTACGCTCCTGTTAATGGCATCAACCTGTATTACGAAACCTACGGAAGTGGCAAGCCATTAATCATGTTACACGGCAATGGTGGTTCAATTGCGGCATTTAAAAATCAAATCCCATTCTTCGCAAAACATTACAACGTGATTGCCATCGATAGCAGACTTCAGGGCAAATCGGGTGGAACGGCGGATACACTATCCTATGAAATGATGGCAGCCGATTTTGCCGGGTTACTCGATTATCTGCATATTGATTCCACCTATGTATTAGGTTGGAGCGATGGTGGAATAGACGGTTTAATTTTAGCCCTGAATTATCCGGCAAAAGTAAAGAAACTTGCTGTTACAGGAGCTAATATCGTGCCCGATTCAACGGCTATTTCTGCTGCCGACATAGAAGATATGAAGAAAACTGTTACGGATCCCAAAACCTCTCAAAAAGATAAGACTTTAAACCGAATGATGATATTTCAACCACAAATTCCGTATTCCGATTTGAAAAAAATTCATTGTCCGGTATTGGTTATGGCAGGTGACCATGATATGATAAAGCCTGAGCATACTTTAAAAATATATCAATCACTGATTTCGGCTTTCTTATGCATTTTCCCGGATTCTCACCACGGTGTTTGCCAACAACATCCGGTATTATTCAATGAAACAGTGTTGACATTTTTCAACAAATGAACCATTTAAAAACAAATTCATTCAGAATGAACAACGAACAAATCATATATCAAACAGCAGAACACATAAAATCAAAGTTGATGGGCGAAGGTTCCGGTCATGATTGGTGGCATGTGTATAGAGTATGGAAAAATGCCATTCATATCGGTCGGCAGGAACAGGCGGATATGTTCATTATTGAACTGGCTGCGCTGCTGCACGACATTGCCGATTGGAAGTTTCACGATGGCAATGAAGATATTGGTCCGCAGTTAGCCCGTGAGTGGTTGGAAAGTTTAGCTGTTGAAGAAAATGCAATTACGCATGTATGTCAAATCATTCGGGATGTTTCATTCAAAGGAGCCGGAGTGAAAACCACCATGAAAACTCTCGAAGGCTGTATTGTGCAGGATGCTGATCGTCTGGACGCATTAGGTGCAATCGGAATTACTCGCACTTTTGCTTACGGAGGCAGTAAAGGCAGGGAAATGTATAACCCTGATATAAAACCTGAAAAACATCATTCGTCTGAACAATATAAAAACAGTCAGGGCACCAGTATCAATCATTTCTACGAAAAATTGTTACTATTGAAAGATTTGTTGAATACGGCAACAGCCAAAAAGATAGCCGAAAAACGACATATTGTAATGGAACAATTCCTACAGCAATTCTTTAGGGAATGGGACGGAGAAGATTGAAAAAATATAAGATCCCGCAAATTACGCGGAAAAATGCAGAGATGAAGTCTGCATTTTTCCGCGTAATTTGCGGGAGTAAAAAGTCTTTATCTTCCTGATTGGGTGATATGATTTTTTAGTTCATTATTATAATCCTCTTTTTCAAGCAAGTCTTCCATGTTCAGGTGCATACGATAACGCCAACTACTCATAGAATTGGAAGGCACATTAATACGTTCATCGTGTGGATTGCTGCGACGAACTGAGTCTGAAATACTCAATAAATCCTGCAGTTGGAAAATCGTCCACATGGCCGGTGAATATAAATGTTGCAAAATAATATCACGACAGATCCACGATTCACAGAAATACGGAGCTTCTCCCCAATGTCCGAGTTGGGAATTAAAGAATCGCTGTGTCACACCACGATCTTCTTCCCACCAACCACGTATTGTACTCATATCGTGAGTAGAAGGTGTAACTACTGATAAATAAGGTGCATCATTTGGATGGAAAAATTCAATCTTACTAGACTTTGGAGCCCGTTGAACTTCGAGACTTAAAATCCCTAATTCTTTCATGGCTGTGGTCACACAAGGTGTCATCATGCCCAGATCTTCACCACAAATCATCATATTGGTGGCTCGTTTAAGTGCCGGAAGCTTTTCCATACCTGACTTATACCAGTTAGCATCCTGACGGCGATAGAAATAATCGACATATAACTCACGAAGCCTGTCTTGTGTATAATAATCTAAATCCCGAAAAGTGCGTAATGACTCCATTCCAAAACGAGGATAGAACTGAGTTCCGTTACTTTCTTCTACTTCAAAAAACAGGACATTGGAAATCAAATCAAATAAACCCCATTTCACACGTTCTGATATTTCACCAGCCTGATAGAGTTTATCCACTGTCAACTGACTCAGGAAACTATCTTTCAGCCGAAGGATCCAACCATCTTCTATTTGCATACAGTTAGCTTTCACCCATGATGATTCTTCTCCAAAGAAATCCCATAAAATAGCATCAGTGATATAGGGTTTGCAAAAACGATTATAATCAAACCACAATCCTTTTTGTGAAAATTCATTGACATGTATCGGAATAGATGGATTCAAATGACCCATAATTCCTTCTACCTGACTAATTGGAATCTGCCAGATGCGGAAGAATCCCAAAATATGATCAATACGGAATGTGTCAAAATAATTCGACATTTGAGAAAACCGTTTCTTCCACCAATCAAAACCGGTATGTTCTATTTCTTTCCAGTTATAAGTTGGCAATTCCCAGTTTTGACCTTTTATGGCAAACATATCGGGCGGTGCTCCGGCTTGCATGTGCATATGAAAAAGTTCCGGCGAAACCCATGTATCCACACTGTTACGATTTACACCTATCGGAATATCACCTTTCAGTACCACTCCATGTTCGTGAGCATAAGCAGCAGCTTCAGATAATTGAATATGAAGATGATATTGAATATAATAATTTACTGCAATGTCATCAAAGTGAGGTTGACCGACTGAAGTAAATTCAGCCATTTTTATTTTATCATACGTCGAAAACTCTTGCCATTCACGATAGTCAGGCGTTCCGAATTGATCGCGTAACACACAATATGCAGCATAAGGCATTAACCAGTATTCGTTTTCAGCAAAGAATGTTTTAAATTTCTTATCTGCCAAAAATTTATCTTTATTTTGCAAATACAATTCCTTTGCGTACTGAAGCTTATAGCTAATCACATCCATGAACGCGATTAATTCCTTCGCATTTAAATCTGCTTGTTTAGCTTTATACTCAACTTGCAACGGATGTGTTGCCGGCAATTTACCCATAGCAGGTAAATTCAGGAACAGCGGATTCAGTGCAAAAGCTGAAATTGCCGCATAAGGCAATACGTCAGCATCTGTGTGTGTTCCAATGGTATCGTTGAGAGGAAGAACCTGAATCAGTTTCAATCCCACTTTTTGTGCCCAATCTACCAGTAACTTCATATCACCAAAATCGCCAACTCCAAAACTCTTTTTCGTTCTGATGCTAAAGACAGGCAACCCTACTCCTGCTCCCTTCCACGAATGATTCGGAATTCGAACAAAACCATCCGAAAGTATCACTAATGTTTTCTTTGAATCGATTATGGGTGCTGTATGATCGGGACCCGACTCAAAGTATCGAAATTGCTTATCTTCCGGATCGTAAACTCCGTATTTATAATGAACATCTACTTTTGATTTACTTAAATCAACTTCGGTCGTCCACCAGTTTCCATCGGTCTGACTCATAATAATCGGCTTATTAGTAGACCATTTACCCAAAGCTTCGCAATCTCCTATCAAGCAAATAGCCTCACTATTTTTCAACATAGGCATCTTTACTTTAAAAAGATGGGTATATTTATTACTTGATTTTGAATAGGCTGTAAAGTGATCATGTTGCAATAAAACTTGCTCGAAAGGAGCTGTCAGGAAAACGTTTTCGATGCTTCCCGGAGCATTCCATGAGTCGACACAGAAAATATGATCTGTTTTTGCAGGATCGACAATTATATTCCTGTCATCGCCCCATTCTTCAATAAATTGCCCTGTGCTTTCGTTAAATAAAACATATTTGTAATTCAGTTCGAAACTGTCTGTCTGATTTACTTCAATTTCATTCGACCAATTTTCAGGTTGTTTAAAATTAAGAGACAATGCTTTTGTTTTATCATCATTTCCCAACTCTGGAATATTCCCGATAACAAGAAGCTTTTGCCCCCAATGAGTATAAAAGGGCATTTTAAAGTGAATTCTCATAGGTATTTGAATTATAGATAATTAGGCTACATGTATTAAACACGAACAAAAATAGTGTTATTTTTACTAGGTCTATTTTAGCTATCTCAGAAATAACGCGAAATTTGATTTCAAACGTTTGCAGTAATTATTGAAATAACCTACCTCACAGCAGAGTTGCCGAAGTATTACTTGAAAACAGTTTTTTCTCAGAAGCATAGTTTCGGGAAATTTAATCCAAAAAGAATAAAATTAAAATCAATCTGATTCAGATAAAATATTTATAAAAATTAAAACTGTTCTCTTATCTGGCGATACTGGAAATTGAAAACTACATTTATGTATTTCCTGTTTATAAATATTCATCGCTATTTAATCAAGAATTCTCATCCTTTTTATAATTATATTCAGTACTTTTGCAAAAAAATCTCCAAAACTAAATTTCACATCAATCCATGCCAGCTTCAACTTCACCTTTTAAAGTATTTTCAGGCACGAATAGTCGTTATCTTGCCGAAAAAATCTGTCAAAGCCTAGAGTGTCCACTCGGAAATATGAAAATCCAACATTTTTCTGATGGTGAATTTTCAGTTTCCTATGAAGAATCAATCCGTGGTCAGTACATTTACCTGGTTCAATCAACATTTCCAAATTCCGACAATTTAATGGAATTACTCTTAATGATTGATGCAGCTAAACGTGCTTCTGCTTACAAAATCATTGCTGTAATACCTTATTTTGGTTGGGCTCGTCAGGACCGAAAAGACAAACCCCGTGTATCAATTGGCGCAAAACTTATTGCAGATATGTTGGGAGTAGCAGGAATCGATCGTTTAATCACAATGGATTTACATGCAGATCAAATTCAGGGTTTTTTCGACATACCTGTTGATCATCTTTATGCATCAACGATTTTCGTGCCTTATATCAAATCTTTGAGACTAAAAAATTTGGTTATAGCATCGCCCGATGTAGGTGGTTCTAAACGTGCTGGTTCTTACTCAAAATACCTGGGTGTTCCCATGGTAATTTGTTATAAAACCCGTGAAAAAGCAAATGTTGTTGGCGAAATGACAATTATCGGTGAAGTTTACGGAAAAGACGTAATTATTACTGATGACATGGTTGATACTGCAGGAACACTTTGTAAAGCAGCAGATTTAATGATGAGTAAAGGTGCCAGAAGTGTTCGTGCTATTGTTTCGCACGGCGTTATGTCCGGTGAAGCTGCAGAAAGAGTTATGCAATCGGCTCTTACCGAAATAGCATTTACAGATTCAATCCCTTTTGAAGGAAATAATTGTCCTAAAGTCAAAATTCTTTCTATCTCAAAAATGTTTGCCGATACAATATTCCGTGTTCAGGAAAACAAATCAATCAGCGAACAATACCTGCTATAAGTAAAAAGTTTGTAAAGTTATAAAGTTTATAAAGTACAAACCTGCTATAAAGTATTCTTTATTGTTGTCCGGTAAACTTTATAAATTAAGTTTTTGTTAGAGATTTGGCTAACGCCGATTTTCAATTCTCACTTCGTTCGAAATGAAAGTCAATGTCTTTGTAATGCTCTGTCATTCTGAGCGAAGCGAAGAATCTAATATTTTTCACCGGACAACAATGATTCTTTATAAACTTTACGAACTTTTGAACTGAGACCTTTTAGTCCGCGAGTTCTATTCTCGTTTTCATATTTTTAATCTTCTCATTCTCGACGAGTCGAAGGACTTCTTTTACTTTATTGACTTTAATAGCCACAAAAGAATAATACTCTTTCACCTCCACCATACCTAATTCATCTTTGGCTAATTGTCCTTTTTTGAACATAAACCCAACCACATCCATTTTACTGAGTTTATCTTTCTTGCCTTTACCAATATAAAGCGTTGCCCATTCCGGTTTAGGTGGTGCCGAAGTAAGAAGTGGCAAAGGAAAAAACTGAGGAAGCGGTGTTATAAAATCTGGTAAATTTTCATTGGCTGTAAGAAGTATAAAAGCCGATCCTTCAGCTTCCATGCGGGCAGTACGTCCATTGCGGTGTACAAACTCATCATTACGAACCGGTGCATCGAAGTGAATAATGTTTCTTATTTCGGGAATATCCAATCCGCGCGAAGCCAAATCAGTAGAGATAAATGCGGTACAACTACCGTTACGAAATTTAGAAAGTGCTCTTTCTCGCTCCGGCTGTTCCAGTTTACCATGAAAGAATTCGTTTGGAAGTTTTCTATCAGTCAAATAGGCATTTACTTTCTCTACGGTATCACGTTGATTGCAAAATATCAGGGATGAGTCATTTCCCAAATAGCATAACAAGCGATAAAGCAAATCCATCTTATCATTATTCTCTCCCTTTACCGAAAATATTTTTAGTCCTTTCAATACATTATCTCTTTCAGAAAAATCAAGTTTAACAGGGTTTTGAATACCTGTAAAATCCGGAATAACTACAGCATCGGTTGCCGAAGTAAGAATCCGTTTCTTAAGCGAAGGAATTTGACTAATAATCACTTCCATTTGTTCAGTAAAGCCCATCTCAAGCGATTTATCAAACTCATCAAGCACAAGCGTCCGAATAGCATCAACCTCAAAATTAGCACGTTCAATATGATCCTGCAATCTTCCAGGGGTTCCGATAAGTAATACCGGTGGTACTGCCAGTTCGCGCTTCTCACCATTCGAAGGACGACCTCCGAAGCAAGTATTTACTTTATATCCGGTACCCATACTTCGCCATACTTGTTCAATTTGCTGAGCCAACTCACGCGATGGAGCTAAAATAAGTGCTTGCACCTTTTGAATATCGGGATTCAGACTCATCAAAACAGGCAACAGATATGCCAGTGTTTTCCCCGAACCTGTCGGTGATAACAAGATTATATCCTGTTCTTTTTCGTTTGCTTCGATGGTAGCCAATTGCATAGCATTGAGCGATTCGATACCCATGCTTCTCAGCGTGTTATCAATTTGATTGGAATTATTTTTCATACTGCAAAGATAACGTAAAAATAATTGGGATTTAATTAATTTCATTTCTAATATCTCAAACACAAAAATTGAATGAATGAAATGTTACCTGAGATAAGATGTATCATCCGAAAAAAATAGCTACTTTTGTATTTTATCATATCACTCAACACAATATGGAATATACAACCTTACAAGGGAAATTAATTATGCCTGAATATGGGCGAAACATACAACAGATGGTGGCCCATGCTCTGACCATTGAAGATCGCGAAGAACGCACACGCTGTGTGAAAACAATTATCAACATTATGGGTAATCTATTTCCATACCTACGCGATGTCAACGATTTCAAACATAAATTGTGGGATCACGTAGCCATCATGTCAGATTTCAAACTGGATATTGATTTTCCCTACGAAATTCTGCAAGAAGAAAATTTATATACTCGTCCGGAACCTATTCCATACAAAAACTCCCGCATTCGTTACCAGCATTATGGTCGCACATTGGAAGAAATGATTGAGAAAGTAGCTGTATACCCCGAAGGTGAAGAAAAAAACGAGCTGATTCGTCTGATAGCCAATCAAATGAAAAAATGTTTCCTTACCTGGAACAAAGAAGTAGTCGACGACAGGAAGATTTTTGATGACCTACGCGAACTTTCTAAAGGCAAGCTGGACATTTCCGAAGATTTCTTCAAATTAGTTGAATCGAGAGACGTTTTATTCAACAAAAAGAACAAACCGAAAAAGAAAAAATAAATACAGTTGTCAGTTAATAGTTGACAGTTGACAGTTAATGATTAACTATTTTCAAACAACTTTCAACTTTCAACTTTCAACTTTCAATTGAAACCCGATAACTGAAAATCTATGTCGTCATTTCAAATTGAAGGCGGTCGCCAACTCTCAGGCTCTATCACACCTCAAGGTGCAAAAAACGAAGCATTACAAGTTATTTGTGCAGTGCTTCTGACTTCCGGTACTATAACCATAAACAACATTCCAGACATTCTTGATGTCAACAATTTGATAAGCCTGTTAGGCGACATGGGTGTTGAAATTAAACATGAAGGTATTGGCATTTATAGTTTTAAAGCAGATAACATCAACCTTGATTATCTTCAAACCGATGATTTCTACAGCAAAAGTGCCTCGCTTCGTGGTTCGGTTATGATTGTAGGACCATTGGTTGCTCGATTTGGCAAAGCTATTATTCCAAAACCTGGAGGTGATAAAATTGGTCGCCGCAGGCTGGATACTCACTTTATCGGTATTCAAAAATTGGGTGCTGATTTTCATTATGATCCTGCAGCCAAACGCTACGAAATCTCTGCAAAAAAACTTAAAGGTTGCTACATGTTGCTCGACGAAGCATCAGTAACCGGAACAGCTAATATCCTGATGGCTGCAGTGATGGCCGAAGGTACCACCACCATTTACAATGCCGCCTGCGAACCTTACCTCCAACAGTTGTGCAAAATGCTGAACGCTATGGGTGCCAAAATATCCGGCGTAGGGTCAAACCTGCTAACCATAGAAGGCGTAAGCGAACTGAGTGGATGCAATCATCGTATCTTGCCGGATATGATTGAAGTAGGTAGTTTTATCGGTATGGCTGCCATGACGGCTTCGGAAATTACCATTAAAGATGTGGCTTATCCTGAATTGGGTATTATCCCGGACAGCTTCCGCCGGTTAGGAATTCAGCTGGAACAACGGGGCGATGATATATTTATTCCTTATCAAAAAAATTATACCATAGAATCGTTTATCGACGGCTCTATCATGACCATTTCCGATGCACCCTGGCCGGGACTTACACCCGACTTACTCAGTGTGTTTCTGGTTATAGCCACCAAAGCCAAAGGCAGTGTACTTATTCACCAAAAGATGTTTGAAAGCCGGTTGTTTTTTGTGGATAAACTGATAGATATGGGTGCTCAGATTATTCTTTGCGATCCGCACCGCGCAACAGTTATCGGGCAAGGAAACCACTTGCACCTGCGCGCTTCTACCATGAGTTCGCCTGATATCCGTGCAGGAATAGCATTGCTTATTGCCGCCATGGCTGCCGAAGGAACAAGTATCATTCATAATATCGACCAAATAGACCGCGGGTATCAAGACATTGAAAAACGTCTGAACGCGCTCGGTGCAAATATAAAAAGGATATAAGTAGTATCCCGACAAAACTTGAAAAACGCTTCTGAGATTTTATTCACAGGAGCGTTTTTTGCCTATGGAAAAACTAAACAATTTTTCTAGTGATATAAATGCGGCATGCATGGAGCTTAAATAATAATGCGTATAAGATATTTTTCGCACACTTAAAACAATACTGTGCATCTACAAACAGAAACGCAAAAAAATGCACAACTTTTCTTACAATTGTCACATAAAAAACCCTTATTTGTGTATAAACATACTTCAAAAAAACACTACTTTTGTCTGTAATACTACACGAAGCTATTTTCAATGTATTCTTTATAATGAAACAAATAATACCTCCGATTGACAGAGAAATTCTAAAGCAAGAACTTTCGGTAGATAAGTTCTTACGACCGACCAACAAAGCGCACAACGAAATATATGTGACAACTGCACATGAATCTCCAAATGTAATGCTCGAAATTGGTCGTTTACGTGAACTTTCGTTTCGATCAGGCGGTGGTGGCACCGGTGAGGAAATTGATACTGACGAATTTGATTATATGGAAAAACCTTATTATCAACTTATCGTCTGGGATCCCATAGCGTTGGAAATAATTGGAGGTTATCGGTATTTACCCGGATATGATGTAGATTTCGATGAGGAAGGACAACCTAAATTTGTAATGTCACACCTTTTCACATTCACAGAAAAGTTTATAAAAGAGTATCTTCCTTACACTGTAGAACTGGGCAGAGCATTTGTTCAGCCCGACTATCAAACATCTAAAATGGGTACTAAAAGCCTCTTTGCCCTCGATAATTTGTGGGATGGGCTTGGAGCTTTGACTCACACGGTAAAAAAGACCCGCTATTTTATCGGTAAAGTTACCATTTACGATCATTATCCCATCATAGCACGTGAATTGATTTACGAGTATATGTATCGCTACTTTCCCGATTCTGACTGCATGATAAGTCCAAAAAATCCTATCCATGTAAGTTTAGAAAACAAACAATTGGCAACTGAATTATTTGTAGGGAATGATTCTTCGTCCGATTATAAAACACTTCAAAAAGCCATCAGAAACGAGGGTGAATCTATCCCTTCCATGTTTAGTGCATATATTGGATTATCAGACACAATGCGATTTTTCGGTTCCATTTTCGATCCGGATTTCGGTTCTGTATACGAATCGGGAATTATGATTACAATGGCCGATTTACTCGAAACAAAACGCAAAAGATACATTGATTCTTACCTTGAATATCTCAAGAAAGTATTGGAAGAACGAAAAGCTGCTAAAAAAGCTGCCCGCGAAGCCAAACATGCGGAAAAAGCGGCTAAAAAATTGCTGCGGGCAGAACGCAAGTTGAAACGAAAAGATAAATAAACAAAAAAAACTCCGATTAATTAATCGGAGTTTTTTTATAATCGGCTTTAGAAACACTTAATTCTGAAGTAATTCCTGTGCATTTTTTAATGCTGCATCAGTTACATTTTTTCCACTTAACATTTGGGCTAACTCTACCAACCGTTCATCAGTATTTAACCTGCGAATGTGAGTTTGAGTTTGCAGTCCCGAATCATCTTTAAATACCGAGTAGTGCTGCGCTCCCTTACCCGCAATCTGCGGAAGGTGGGTAATAGTAATAACCTGCATTTCGGCACTCATTGTTCGCATAATTTCACCCATGCGATGAGCTATTTCACCGGAAACGCCGGTATCAATTTCGTCGAATATAATCGTAGGCAAATCGGCTTTATGAGCCACCAACGATTTAATGGATAACATCAATCTCGAAACTTCACCTCCCGATGCTATCTGGGTAACAGGCTGCGGCAAGCGGTTCTTATTAGCCGAGAAAAGAAATTGAACCTGATCATTTCCATTTTCGGTAAACTCTGTTTCAGGAGTAATTTCAACTATAAATTGGATATTGGGCATTCCCAATTTTATCAGTTGATCTACTAAATACAATTCAATCGGTCTACAAGCTTTTTGTCGACTTTCAGTAAGACTATGTGACTCTACCTGCAATTGTTCAAATGCCTTTGCCAATTTTGCATTCAATACCTCCAGTTCTTCTTCAAATGATTCTATGCGTTGTAGTTGTTTTGCAAAACTATCACGCAGTTCAATCAGTTCGGCAACCGTGGTTACCTTGTATTTCTTTTGAAGCGTAAACAGCTCGCTTAACCTGTTTTCTACTAATGCAAGGCGTTCCGGATTGAACTCAACCCTTTCTTCATAAGAGTTCATCTCAGATGAAATATCTTTCAGTTCGATAAGAGCTGATTGAAGACGCTCGTGCCAGTTTTCACCGGAAGGGATATAGTTTTTGATATGCGATAATGCCTGAATGCTATCTTTAAGCAATGAAAGCGACATGTTTTCATCATCCAGCAGTTGATTTGCTTTCAACAGTTGCGATTTAATTTCTTCAGCATGGCTCAAAGTTTCTTGTTCCTGTTCCAAGTCGGCCTGTTCAGTTTCATGCAATCGGGCATCGGTTAATTGTTGAAATTGAAATTGAATATAATCAATGTCCGAAGCCTGCTTTTCAGCTGACTTTTGCAACTGCTTCAACTCCGTCTGCAAGTTTCTCCATTGTTGATAAGCCTGACGATACGCGTTTAATTGTACAGCATTTTGAGCAATAGTATCTACAACATCCAATTGATAACCGACATTGGAAAGCAACAAGTTTTCGTGCTGTGAATGAATATCAATCAACCGGTTACTCAAGTCACGAATAACATTCAAGCCTACCGGTGTATCGTTAATAAACGCACGCGATTTTCCACTATTTGTCAACTCACGCCGAATCAGACAATTATTTCCTTCATTGTCCAAATCATTTTGAGCAAAAAAATCGGATAAATGGGTATAATTGGATATTTCAAATTCTGCTTCGATTACACATTTTTCAGCATCAATCTTTATAGATTTAGAGTCAGCACGTTGACCTAAAATAAGTGACAAAGCTCCTAAAATAATTGATTTCCCTGCACCGGTCTCGCCTGTAATGACAGAGAAACCAGATTGAAAATCGATATTCAATTCTGTAATTAAAGCGTAATTAGAAATATGTAGCGATTTCAGCATAATTTAGTATGAATCGTGTATTTATTAAATGTGTGCTATTATCGAACTCAATAACTTTTAAGAATCTGAGAATATTTAGCAGTTTGTGCGGGATTTACATCCGATAAAATCTCAACTGCATCATTTTTTTCCTGAGTTGAACCTTTTGAAAACACATTAACTAGTTCATCATTCTTTGCATCCAAAAACGATGATATAACAACAGCCGATGGTCTGGAACGATTGGCTTCTCGTAAAAGAGGTAATCCATCTGCAATTCGGGCACGGGCATTGGTTGCATTTGTACTCATTTCGTCCAATCCCAGGCGATGATATTCATAGAAATAATTTCGATATTTCTTGAAAGCTTCATCCATCAGGTTATTTATCAAAGCGTAACGGTTTCTGGGGCTTTCGAACGCCTTCCAACCTGTCAAATCAGCCCCCTGAGCTGAATTTACTATATTCTCCGCAGCCTGAAAATACGGTGTTCCACCCAAACGAGAGTAAGAATCCATGTCATAACCAATAATGATATAAGCATAATAAGCTAAGACAGCAGTCAGGTTGGAAGTAATTGTATTCTGATTCAATTCCAACTGATCAAATTCTTTATAATTAAAAGTAAACGATTGATCTTTGAAATTAAACAATGTACTGTTATAAGCAGAATTAAATATCGGACGACGTGATTGGACCTGAATTTCAGAAGTAAAAACATCAACATCCATTTTTTTGACAATGATGTTTACAGTGCATTCAATTCGCTCTGTATTGGCTAATGACATTTCAGTCCATTTACGGTTATTCATAAAATCCGAAATAGACTTTTGCAGTGTATTGAAAACTGATTTGTTTGTTCCCTGAATCTGATCGGAATTAATCTGAATTGTACAATTCAATTCCTGAGCTTGTACAAATCCAGTAAATAACAGAATGCTCAATAATAGCAGGTAATGTCTCATTTCAGTTATCAGGGTATATTTTCAAATTATAAAATAGGGTATATTTCGGAAACAATATCTTCTGCAACTGCATTTTTGTTCTTCAAGTCAAATTCCTTTTTGTCACCTGACCGATGTATTATGCAGATTTTGTTAGTATCGTAACTAAATCCGGCTTGATCATCCTGCAAAGAGTTGAGCACGATGAAATCAAAATTTTTCCGTTCCATTTTGCTTATTGCATTAGCTTCTTCATTATTGGTTTCGAGAGCAAATCCAATTAAGAACTGAGATTCAGTCTTCATTTCGCCAACTGCTGCAGCTATGTCTTGTGTTGGTTTAAGCTCCAACAATATATTTTCTTTTTCACGCTTCAACTTTATCTGAGCAGCGTCAATGGGCGTAAAATCGGCGACTGCAGCACACAGAATTGCTCCATCCATTCCATAAAAACGATTCATTACCGCAACATACATATCTTCTGCTGATTCCACATCGATTCTTTCAATATTTCTATGCTTCGTTTTCAATTGAACCGGTCCTGCAATCAGGCAAACATCAGCACCTTGCAACGCACAAACTTCAGCCAGAGCAAAACCCATTTTTCCTGTAGAATAGTTCCCGACAAAACGTACAGGATCTATCTTTTCGTATGTTGGACCTGCAGTGATGAGTATCTTTTTACCCTGTAATGGCTTTGCCGTAAAATAGTTATCCAGATATCGAACAATATTTTCTGGTTCTTCCATCCGCCCTTTTCCGTCCAACCCACTGGCAAGTTCACCACTTGTAGGTTCAATAATTTGATTGCCAATAAGCCTTAGCGTTTCAAGATTACGTTGCATAGCCGGATGTGCAAACATATCCAAATCCATAGCAGGAGCAACAAATACCGGACATTTAGCTGAAAGATAAGTAGTCAACAACAAATTATCAGCCACCCCTGTAGCCATTTTCCCAATTGTATTGGCTGTTGCCGGAGCAATCAGATACGCATCGGCCCATAAACCCAAATCAACATGACTGTTCCAATTGCCGTTAGTTGGGTCAAAAAAATCTACCAAAATAGGATTTTTAGCAAGTGTTGCCAATGTAAGAGGTGTGATAAACTCTTTAGCCAAAGCAGTCATTATAACTTTTACTTCAACACCTTCTTTCACCAATAGTCGGATCAGTGGAGCCGCTTTATATGCTGCAATGCTACCCGTAACGCCTAATATTATTTTTTTACCTTGTAAAGCCATCGTATATTTACAATTGATTGTATAAACGTTTTAATCTTACGCCCCGATTCGTGATAATTGAATCTGATTTACAAAAATACAAAAATGAATCGAACTATCCACAAACAAAAAAAGATAAAAGAATACTATGTTAAAAATAACACAGCATTCTTTTATCTATATGCAAAATAAAGATTGAAAAATATTATTTCAACTTATCTTTAATTGGATTACGATAGTATACTTTATCTTCCAAAAATTCCTGAGTTGCAATCAAAACAGCCTTTGGAAGTTTTTCGTAATAACGAGAAATCTCAATCTGTTCTCTGTTTTCAAAAACTTCTTCAATATTTTCATTAAACGAGGCAAATTCCAACAACTTTTTATCAAGTTCCGATTTAATTTCCACGCTAATCTGATTAGCCCGTTTGCCAATAACTTTTACAGTTTCGTAAACATTTCCAATATCTGCACTCATAGAGTTCATATCTCTGGAAATGGTATTCGACGGTGCATTTACTTTTTTATAGTCCATAATACTATTTATTTTATTCTTTCACTATTTTCTTTGATTCAGCCAAAATTTTATCAGCTTCTTTTCTATATTTACCTGTAGGGAATTCATTGATATAATTATAACACTCATCAATGGTACTTCTATATCGGTCAGCCTTTTTCTCCACAAAACTCTGAACAGCTAGTTCGTGTTTTGAATTTAGAATAAGTATCATGAAATCTTCACGATACGATGTCGAAGGGAATTTTTTCAACGCGTTTTGAGAAGCGATTACAGACGACTCGTAATTATTACCCAGGTAGTTACCTAGATTATAATATAATTTTGCATTCAAATAGGATTTGTAAGCTAACTTATTATTTAATTCATCCAACAATTTGGTAGCATCTTTCACTCGATCACTTTCAGGATAAACATCTATGAATTCCTGAAAAGCAGCAACAGCTTTATTCGTTGCAGACTGATCCAATCGTGCATCAGGTGAATCGAGGTAATAACAATAACCAATCATGTATTTCGATTCGATTACATACTTACCTTTTGGATAGGTCTTTACATAAGTCCGATAATACTCACTTGCCGAAAAATAATCCTTCTGTCCCATATATGACCGTGCCATATAATTCAGCACTGTTTCAGAACGATCTGTACCTTTGTAATAAGTTGCTATGGCATCAAACAAAGTTGAAGCACGCATAAAATCACCTTTATCGAAATATTCGACAGCTTTGTTATATTTCAGCTCAGCATCGTCAGATTTCAGCAATTTTTGATAATCGCTACACGAAAACAGGGTTAAAACAACGATTAAAAAGAAAAATGAAGTTTTTTTCATAAAAAATTTTGGAGTGCAAAAATAGTTATTTAATCATGAATAAAAAAATAAAACGGCTTGATTTAACACATAAAGTGTATTATACTTCTTTGTTGAAAATTATTGAGTTAAGTACTTTTTGAAACCCTTTGTATAAATTATCTTGTTTTTCCCTTTATTATCGGAATAAATCAAATAACATTCCAAACCGGGAGTACGCTTACAGATTTTCAAACAACTATCAACACCAAGCACCATAAAAGGCGTGTCGTATGCATCTGCCATTATACCTGTTGGAGCTACAACCGTAACACTTAACATGTTATTATCAATAGGGCGACCTGTATGCGGATTTATTATATGCGAATACTTCTTTCCATCTTTAATATAAAACTTGCGATAACCGCCTGCTGTAGTAACAGCGCAATCTGTTATAGAAATGATTGTTTGCAGTTCGTCGGTGGTACTCGTGGAATCATCAATCGCTTTATCAATTCCAATACGCCATTTTTGCCCTTTATCATTCAAGCCTTTGCAAACAATTTCACCGCCAATCTCAACCATGTAGTTTTGACATTTATTATCTTGCAACAACTTAGCAATTATGTCCGACGAATATCCTTGCGCAATCGAATTGGCATCAATCAAAATACGTGGATCATCTTTGATAACCTTATGATCTTTCAACCTTACTTTTTCATATCCGATATAGGGCAAAAAATCAGAGACATTAGGCAATTTGCTATGATCCTTATTTCCAAAAGCAAATCCCCAGGCCTTAACCAATGGACCAACTGTAATATCAAGTGCTCCACTAGTTCGTTTTGACACCTCTTGCGCCTCATTAAACATCGTTTCAAAAAGCACATCAGTTCTTACCGTAGGGTCATTTCTGTTAATCCGCGAAATAATTGAATTAGGAATATAGCTTGAAAGTGACATATCAAACTCATGCAACCTTGCTTCTATTTTATTTTGTAAATCAATCCCGTTGGGTTGTAAATATGTTATTGAATATGTGGTTCCCTGAGCCTCACCTTCATTATGAATATATTTCACTTCTTTTTTAGATAAAAAGTAAACGCCTAAGGCGGCAATTATCAAAATCAGCGCTAAAGTAGAAAAAATCAAAGATTTATTTTTCATAACTTAATTTTTCTATTGACTAACATTCAAACAATAACCTTTCTCCCCGAACAGATTCGTCAAACTGACCATTATCATAAACCAAATTTCCATTCACCCAGGTTTGTAAGACAGAGGCATCAAACCGAGTCCCTTCAAAAGGCGACCAACCGCATTTATACAAGATATTATCTGTATCAACAACCCACGAACGATTAGGATCGACGAGTACTAAATCGGCAAAATATCCCGGACGAATATAACCTCGCTTTTCAATTCTAAATAGTTCTGCCGGCGCATGGCACATCTTCTCGACAACTTTTTCCAAGCTAAAAACACCCTGATTTGCAAGCTGTAACATAGCAACCAATGAATGCTGAACTAACGGACCTCCTGAAGCCGCAGTCAAACATGAGCCTTCTTTTTCGGACAATAAATGTGGAGCATGATCAGTAGCAATAACATCTATTTTATTTGAATTTACAGCGTCTATCAGTGCCAAACGATCTGATTCTGTTTTAATCGCAGGATTCCATTTTATGCGATTACCATACTTTGCGTAATCAGCATCAGTAAACCATAAATGATGCACACAAACTTCAGCCGTAATTCGCTTTTCTTTCAACGGTATATCGGACGAAAATAAAGCCATTTCTTTTGCTGATGACAAATGAAAAACGTGTAATCGAGAATTATATTTTGTTGCAAGTTCTACTGCATAAGACGATGATTTATAGCATGCTTCTGCACTGCGAATCAATGGATGATATTCAATCGGAATATCTTCGCCCAACAACTGTTTATAATGCTCTATATTTTGTTTAATGGTCACTTCATCCTCGCAATGCGTAACAATAAGCAACGGTATTTCCGAAAAAACCCGATTCAGTGTCTTTTCATTGTCCACCAACATATTACCAGTAGAAGAACCCATAAACATTTTTACTCCGGCCACATTACGTGGATTAAGCTTTTTCAGTTCATCAAAATTATCGTTCGTTACACCCATTAAAAAGGAGTAGTTAGCAAAGGATTTTATTGATGCAGCAGTATATTTTTCTTCCAGCAAATCAATTGTTGTAGCTTGCGGTTTGGTGTTGGGCATTTCGAAAAACGAAGTTATACCTCCAGCGACAGCAGCTCTGCTTTCAGTATATAAATCACCTTTGTGAGTCAATCCCGGATCTCTGAAATGAACCTGATCGTCAATAATTCCAGGCAGTAAAAGTAATCCTGTAGCATCAATTTCTATATAAGGTTCAGAAATATCTATAGTTTCATTTCCTTCATACACAGATTTTATGCGCTTACCTACAATCACAACCGACCCAACAAAGGTTCGTCCATCATTAACAATAGTTGCATTTCGTATCAGCTGGATAGAATTCATTCTTTTTGATTATTGTGTTCAATTTTTCTTTTTCTGAGGAAACTTACGAAACCAGCCGCTAATTTTCAACTCAATCACGCCAAAAAATGCTTCGCCAAAAATTCCGCTGTTCATTTTAGATGTTCCCAATACACGATTAATAAAAATCACGGGAACTTCTTTTAATGTGAATCCGCATTCAAATGCAGTATATTTCATCTCTACCTGAAAAGCATAACCTTTAAAACGTATCTTGTCTAATTCAATCGTTTCAAGAACCTCGCGACGATAACATTTAAAACCGGCAGTAGTATCAGCAATGCGAACACCCAAGACAAAACGAACATACTTTGAAGCAAAATATGACATTAAAACACGTCCGATTGGCCAGTTAACCACATTGACACCGGTAACATAACGAGAACCAATAGCTACATCGGCACCTTGATTAGCACATGCATCATATAACCGGTTTAAGTCCACCGGATTATGAGAAAAATCAGCATCCATTTCGAAAATATACTCGTAATTATGCTCCAAAGCCCATCTAAATCCTGTAATATATGCTGTTCCTAAACCTTGCTTTCCTTGTCGTTCAATCATGAATAAACTTGCAGGAAATTCAATTTGGAGTTTTTTTACTATAGAAGCAGTTCCATCAGGAGATCCATCTTCAATGATAAGAATATGATATGAAAGCGGTTGACTAAAAACTGCACGAATAATGTTTTCAATGTTTTCCTTCTCATTATAAGTAGGAATAATTACTAAATTTAATGACATGCTTATTTTCGTTTGTAAGTTGGAATTCAGTTGCTCATTTTAAAATACGTATAATTCCGAAGGATTTAATCTATCTAAAGTAACTAATTGAACATCTTTTCCAACTATTACTTGCTTGTTTTCCAAATGGTTTTGAATAGTAGTATAGGCTAATTCAGGCAAATTATTCTCACGGCTTAAATGACATAAGAAAATATGCTTTATTCGTTCATTAAAAATTTGCGACAAGAAAAGCCCTGCCTGATCGTTACTCAAATGTCCTGTTTTAGCAACAATCCGATTCTTTAAATGAGCCGGATACGAACCTTGCATCAACATTTGTTCGTCATAATTTGCTTCTAAAATCATGTAGTCAGCTTTTTCTAAATGCTCCGCAACTTCCATGCCTATAAAGCCCAAATCGGTAGCAAAAGTAATCCTTTTTTCTTTATATTCAACAGTATAACCAACATTATCTGTTGCATCGTGCGAAACCGGAAATGCTGTTATTTTGAAGTCTCCGACTTGAATAGTTTCATTTTTTTCTATATACTTCCTGCTCGAATATAATTTTTCGGTAACACAATAACTGCGTTGAATTCCTTCATGAACTTTATGAGTTGAATAAATTGGAACACGATATTTTTCCCCTATTGGTCCTACAGCTTTAATATGATCAGCGTGGTCGTGAGTCACAAAAACTCCCCAAATATTTTCAAAATCGAGACCCAGATTTCGTAAATTTTTGCGAATAGAGCGAACACCTAAACCTGCATCAATTAGCAATCCAGTTGAAGCATTGCCAATAAAATAACAATTTCCACTACTTCCACTTCCAAAACTCTGAAATCGCAATCTATCCATCATCTACTTTTAAGTTGACAAAATTAACACTAAAAATGGAAGTTACAGTACAATTAAATGGAAATAACGTTAATTGAATATAATTATACTATAACACATTAAACAACAAACAGATAGAAATTAATTCCTATCTGTTTGTATAAAAAATTTATGATTTCCTTTTTCATCAAAACCAGGGATTGGCTGTATCAATAATACATTTGTTATGCGATTCATCACAAAATGGTTTATTAATGCTTTTTCCACAACGACAAAGAAAGGTGCTACCGCTACATTCTTTTGTTTCACCCGAAGGTAAATCTAATTTAAAATTTCCATTGATAACATAAGGACCACCTTTAGTTGCCTTTATTGACAGTTGATTTGCGTTTTCCATATATTTGCTTTTAAATTATCATAATAAAAAAACAAACTATAATAGAAATAGTTTACAAAAAAATCTTTTTTCAAGTAAGATATCAACAAAGATAATGTCTATTTGGAAATTTGAACTGATTTTAACTCTTCATTTCGAGCTTGAATTGCTTTAAGCGAAATTTGTTTTTGTTCTTCTGAAATTTTCATTTCTAACTCAAGTATTTTTGGCTTTACCGATGCCTTTTCATCTTCACTTGTTGCATTAGCATATTGAGTTCTCAAGTCATTTAATTGGGTTTTCAATGCTTTACACTCTAACGAAAGCTTATGCATTTCCGTCCATATACTTAGTGCTTCAGCACTCTTAAATGACTTTAAATCTGTATAAATAATTGAGTCATTAACAACAAATTCAATTTTATTCTCATCATTTTGAACCTGATTTTGTGTAATTGACTCAGTTTTTGTTACAACACCCGTTACTTTTCGATATGTTTTTAACTGCGCTACACGTTTAATGTAATCTTTATCTTCAGAACGAAGAATGGTTTTTGTTTCGTTTGGGATGAATGTATAAACAATCACTTTCCCTACAGCTTGATTTCTATCAGTAGCAAACCAACCTAAATGATGTTGCTCATCTATAACCATCATATAATCATTTGCCGGCGAATTGAATGGAAAACCAATATTCTCAGGAGCTAAATAAGTATCGGTAGATGGATTAAGCCGGGTTACGAATATATCATAACCACCCATTGAATTTTCACCATCCGACGCAAAATAAACCGTTACGCCATCCAACAACAGAAATGGATAATTTTCATTAGCCGGGGTATTAACGATTGGTGAAATCAGGGTTGGAGCAGACCAACCATCCAATAGTTTATACGATGTGAAAATATCCATTTGCCCACGAATAGAATCAGAATAATAAACTCTGTCTTGTCGTTGAGTGGTGTATTTGATTTTATCAACAGTTCGACGAGGCGTAATTTTGACAGATTCCTGCTTGAGCGAACCCAATTCATCGCTAAACTTATAATACTTCAAAAAATCATTTTTATTTACGACTATACTGTCCACAATGGCAATATCTTCAACTTTTGTCAATAAACGAACTGCATTTTCAGCTTGTTTTATTTTTTGTTGATATTCAGGAATTTTATTATCATCCGGCTTCAGTGTTGAGATGTAAGCCTGATAAGCCGTCACTGATTGATCAAAACGATAGGTATTAAAGTATAATTCCCCTAAATACAAATCATGCAGGGGAAATTTGGATCCAGACAACTCAAAATGAGTTATGGCACTTTCATAATCCTTCAATTCATAACAGCAACGGGCATAACGATAATGATATAAAGCATCTTTCGGCCTTTGCTTCAACAAATTTTCATATACAGCACGAGCTTTCAGATACTGCTTATTATTAAATAATGCTTCGCCATCATCTGACTGTTTGGCAGAAAGCGATAGAAAAAATAAAAGAGAGAAAAAAATCAACTTGCACTTCATCCTACGAAACTAATTGAAAATTATGTAAATTATAGTTTTGCGTTACCAGACGCCTTTTGTATCAATTCTTTAGCTTTTGCATCAGCCTTAGCATTCAAATCATCGGATTTCTTTTGAGCTTCATCTAACAATTTTTGTGCCGCTTTCTGTGCAAAAATCTTGGTTAGGGGATTTGATGCTTTTGCAACTAATTGATCTCCCTGAGTCTTCGCTTCCGAAATAAGCTGGTCACCAACTTTCTTTGCTTCTCCTCTTATTTGGTCAGCCTGATCCTGAACTGCTTTAATTGCATTTGGTTTTGCAGCGTCAATTTTGCTATTCACTGTACTAATAGCTTTTGCTTTAGTATCACTTAAAACATTATTCAACATACTCATCATATCAACCTGAACTTTTGGATTTGAAAATGTTCCACCAATTTTTAAATTCAATGTAGAAAGCTTGCCTAAATTAAACTGATCGGGTAATTGAACTATACCTGTATAAGCTATTGTTTTATCCAGCCCTGTAGAGCCGCCCAGTTTCATTTTTATATTTCCCAAAGCGACATCAAAAGGTTTAGTATTTACTTTCCCATCTTTAATATCAAAATTAAAAGCCAAATCTTTAATCGTACTGCTCGATAAACCCGAACGATTAAGCTTTGAAGCCAGTGCATTAATAACTTCCACATTACTCAGTCCAATCGATTTAGTTGAGAAAGATCCGTTACCAATCAACGACGCCATATTGGGCATCATATCATTATTTAAGCGTGAATTTATAGACAATTTAGAAGAAAACTTACCGGAAGCCTTTTCGAATATCGGAGCAAATTTTTGTAATGTTTCAACTTGTTTAAACATTTCGGTAAAAGTCACATCTGTAAGATTTATATCAAAATTCACATATGGTTTCTTTACATCTGCAGTACTATACAAGCCGTTCATCAACATACTACCACCAAAAGCCTGTAAACTCATGTTTTGAATTTTCATATCACCATTTGCAACAAGCAACGTTCCTTTAGCATTGGAGAAATCCATTTTCGAATAAATAAGTTTCTTGAAATCGGCTTTCATGGTAAAATTAATATTCTTAGGAATCTTTATAAGTGTCATTTTTGCGGTGTCCGTAGTTGCTTTCTTCGAATCACCAGTCATAAAATAGCTCACATTAAAGTAGTTAGATTGCATATTAAGACTTCCGGTCAGTGTTTTATCATGCAAAGCATACGCTACAAAGTTTTCTAACCGTCCGCTCATGGTTAAGTCGTTTCGTCCGAGTTTCATTTGGAGGGTAGACAAATCGGCATATTGGTTATTGAAAACCATATTAGCCTTAGTGATAGAAATATCCTGAGGCGAGGCTTTCATTTTCACCAACATATTGCTAATATTCAATTTACCACCAAATTTAAATTTATCGTATTGATTTTTATCGTAGTATGACATTCTACCGCCCAAATCGAGATTCATATCCAACACACCGTTGAGTTGTGTACCGGCTTCGAGCGGATAAATCTCTTTGATATTTCCCAAATCAAGTTTTCCAACAGCTTTCATGGTCAATTCCGGATCAGACATAGGATATGCAACCCGCATTTGAGCAGAAAAAGGATTTCCACCCAGCGTAAAAGCAAATTTAGAAACATCTACCACCGTTGCATCAAGTGTTTTTCCGGGATTTGAAATATCAGCCGCAATATTGATATTTTGTACTGATTTAGGCAATTTTGGATATTGAAACCAACCATTCACTGCGGTCAATTTAAAATCGAAAGCAGGATAATTATCACCCACCATTTTTCCTTTCAAGAAGCCGGTCAGATTTACAGCACCACCTGCTTTTAATCCTTCGAATGAGTTAGCATAAATTGCCGGAATCAAAGACAAAATAGCTTTAAAATCAACTTTTTTGGCATCAAGTGTCAAATCCATATCATAACCATCGTCAAGCATTTTCAGCCAGCCGGCAAATGAAAGCTGAATAGCATTCAAACGCAACGAATTATCTTTGAATTTATAGATTTTTTTGTTCAGATTGGCATCAATATTAGCATTTAGTTCAATATCAGCTTTCGAAAGATACTTCACTCCTCCCATCCAGTAATCAAGGGAATCAATAGTCGTTTTTGTTTTGAGCATCGAACTATCAGCCGTAAAATCGCCCGATGTATGATGATTCAGGTTATGTATGACCGCTTTTTGTTTTCCCTGCTCGTCCCAATAAACTATGTAGGCTTTATTTATCTCAAAATCTTTTAATTTCATATTAAAGCTCATAGGTGTGGTATCATTCTTCTGGGTAGAATCTGTCTTCGTCACAGTCCAGTTATTCTTTCCATTGGGCAAAACATGCGCCAGAATGCGTGAATTATTAATTTGCAGTTTTCTTATTTCATAACCTTTATCAGAGAATAAACTGCTTATATTTAACACCAGATCAACATCTTTGCTAGAAAATAAAGTATCTTTTTTGAACTCATTAATACCTACGATGCGTAGATTTTCCATACTTACTGTTGCAAACGGAAAATGGCGAATGAAGCTAAGATTTATTTTATCAAAATCAACCGTAGCATTTAATTTTCCATTTATCTGTTCTTTAGCAAGTTTAGTTATTTTACCACTAAAAGCAAATGGTAAAACTAACAGAATTGCAAAAAACACAACTAACACCGACACTGTTATTTTAAGTCCTTTTTTTACTTTTGCGTTCATAATGATTTGGTTGATTTTGTTAATGTTGATATTTAAAACAATCAAAAACATCATTGGTTTTTTGATTTCAACAAAAATACAACATCTTAACGATATATAGATGATTGGCTGTAAAAAAACAGTTTTTTTCGGGTTTGCAAAAATTATTCCGTAAGTTTGCATAAAATATTACCCGAATGAAGATTTTACTCGTCACACCACCACTTACACAGCTTAATACACCCTATCCTGCCACCTGCCATTTGTCATTTTTTTTACGTTCGAGAGGCATTGAAGCAGAGCAAATGGATTTAAGTATAGAGTTGATTCAGGCACTTTTTACCGGTGATAAACTTGATGAAATTTTTCAGCAAGCAAATGCGCATTCAAAGCTATCCAAACAAAATAAAATTATTCTTCAACAAGCTGATTTTTACAAGCAAACCATTGAACCCGTGATGCGATTTCTGAGTGGACGAGACAGCTCATTGGCACAACGGTTCTGCAACCGCGATTTTTGGCCGGTAAGCAAACGACTTCCGGGCGAAGATGATTTGGAGTGGGGCTTTGGCATGATTGGAAATCACGACCGCGCCATCCATTTATGTACCCTGTTTTTGAAAGACCTGTGCGATTTTATCAATCAAACTATCGATTCACGATTTGAACTGATTCGGTATGCTGAATCACTTTGCCTTCGGTTGCCCGAATTTGAACCATTGCAAGCGGAATTAGAAAAGCCATTATCGCTGATTGATAAATTGATGTTGGATATTTTTGCAAAAAGAATAACAGATACCAAACCCGACATGGTGGGTTTCAGCATTCCTTTTCCGGGAAATCTGTATAGTGCGTTACGCTGTGCTAAATGGTTGAAACAAAAATTGCCCGAAACAAAAATTGTGTTGGGAGGCGGATATGTAAACACCGAATTGCGAAGTCTGACCGACCCAACTCTTTTTGATTACATTGATTTTCTGACTTTTGACGATGGCGAATTGCCATTACTTAGACTCATTACAAACGGAGAACTGATACGCACGCTTTATCGCTCCAAGTCGGGCGAAATAATACGTGTAAACTTCGAAAGCAAAGAAAATATCAGGTTTGCCGAGAGCGGAACACCCGATTATGAAGGATTACTACAAAATAATTATATCAACCTGATAGAACTTACCAACCCCATGCACGCCTTGTGGAGCAACGGTCGTTGGAACAAAATGATGCTGGCGCACGGTTGCTATTGGGGAAAATGTGCGTTTTGCGATGGTAGTCTGGACTATATTCAACGTTACGAACCTGCATCTATCGAACTGATTGTTGACCGTATGGAAACCATCATGCAGCAAACCGGGCAATCGGGGTTTCACTTTGTGGACGAAGCCGCCCCTCCTGCCCTACTCCGAAAGCTGGCGGAAGAAATACTTCGCCGTAAGTTAACTGTAAGCTATTGGACAAATGTGCGATTCGAAAAATCATTTACACCCGAACTTTGTTATATATTAGCACAATCGGGCTGCATAGCCATTTCGGGAGGACTGGAAGTAGCGTCGCCTCGCATTTTAAAACTGATAAACAAAGGAATTACGATAGAAACTGCCCGCGAAAGCATGAAAAATTTTACCGAAGCAGGTATTA
>Ga0302288_1000404_pt1 | contig 35746 bp, 23 predicted proteins | sample III_Fen_N1_1_FD_194549 | JGI IMG/M metagenome (GOLD analysis project Ga0302288, IMG submission 194549) | Peat permafrost microbial communities from Stordalen Mire near Abisko, Sweden - III_Fen_N1_1 | ecosystem: Environmental > Terrestrial > Soil > Wetlands > Permafrost | place: Sweden: Abisko...
AGCACAGGTGGCATTGGAGGTCAGCACACAGGTTATGGCATCACCATTAGCTGGAGTATAAGCATAGGAAGAACCGGTTGCTCCGGCAATATTAGTCCCATTCTTTCTCCATTGGTACGAAGGAGAGGTTCCTCCATTGGCAGGGGTGGCCGTAAAGGTGACTGAATTGCCTGAACAAACCGGATTTGCAGAAGCTCCAATCGAAACACTGACCGGAAGATTGGGGTTGACTGTCATGCTAATTGCATTAGAAGTAGCTGGGTTTCCGGTAGCACAGGTGGCATTGGAGGTCAGCACACAGGTTATGGCATCACCATTAGCTGGAGTATAAGCATAGGAAGAACCGGTTGCTCCGGCAATATTAGTCCCGTTCTTTCTCCATTGGTACGAAGGAGAGGTTCCTCCATTGGTTGGGGTGGCCGTAAAGGTGACTGAATTGCCTGAACAAACCGGATTTGCAGAAGCTCCAATCGAAATACTGACCGGAAGATTGGGGTTGACAGTTACATTTATAGCTATAGATGCTGCACTCTGGCATCCGTTGGCATTGGTTACTACGGTATAACTTCCGGATGTGGTAACATCAATGTAATTGGCAGTTGATCCGTTCGACCATAAATAATTGCTTCCGGCACTTGAAGTTAACCTTACACTGCCTCCTTGACAAAAGGTTGTTGGTCCTGATGCGGTTATGGTTGGTCTTGCCGGTAACGGATTAACGGTTACGTTAGTAGCATCAGATAATGGACTCTGGCATCCGGTGGAACTGTTGACCCTTACAGTATAACTTCCGGATGTGGTAACATCAATGTAACTGGCAGTTGATCCGGTCGACCATAAATAATTGCTTCCGGCACTTGAAGTTAGCCTTACACTGCCTCCTTGACAAAAGGTTGTTGAACCTGATGCGGTTATGGTTGGTTTGGTTAAACTAGCAGTATCAATCGTAACACTTACAGGAGCCCGGGAAGATTCAACGCCGTTGCATATACAAGCAACATAATAGGTGGTGCTGGCGTAAAATGTTGATGTATATGTTGTAATGTGAGTGTCAGTGCCAGTAGATTGATCAACCACCCCACTTAAATATGTATAGCCGGTTGGGCTAGTGTACCATCTGTGTTCGACACTATTCGTAAGATTAAAGGATATAGCAGTTAAATTTGCAGTTACTCCAGAACACACTGTACTGCCTAACGTAGTTGGAGCGGAACATTGGGCTGAACTTGAAATCGGTAAAAAGGAAAGTAATGAAATAAAGATGAAGGAAAGTATTACTTTGTTCATTGACTTGAAATATTCTAGACAATAGAAAAATATATTATTAATCTTTTGCACATTATTGCCACATGCAAACGTTCCTAAGATAATTGGTGCTTTCATAATTTACTGGAGTTTGGTTCAATTAGCGGTTGAATAATGGTAATCGTACTTCTTGATAATTTTGCTCTGGTCGTCCTTGATAAACTGCAACCTTCCAAAAGTATCGTACTCGTAATAGGTCGTTTTGCCGTTGGGGTCGGTCTGGGAGGTCATGCCGATAAGTGGAGAAAATGTATATAAATTTACGACGCAACTTGTATTACTAAGATAAGTACTCAACTGTAATTTTAAATATGCCACTTCAGTAGGTATATCACTTGTAAAAGGATGACCAGAGATATCACTTCGTATAGTAGTAAGGGTAGTAGGATCAAGGCTGTTATTTGTTGCATCAATAGAAGCAACAACATATTTATTACTATAACCCCAAAACAAATACGTGGTTATTCCGTTCTTTTTCTTATACTTTAGAATATTCCCATTTGAATCATAGTCCTGGTAAATTACTGCTTCAGTAGTGTTATAATTCGGATCTTTATTTGCCCCATCGTAGTATGTAAAACTGCTAATTGGATTTAATGTTTGTAATTCGTATGTTTTATCAGGGACAAAACTTCCACCACCAACTTTATAAGTAGTAAGCGTACTTCCAGTAATATTTCCATCAAGTAAACTGGTATTTTCGACTGGATGTTTTAAAATATTCTGGGTGAACATTGAATTGTATGGAGCATTATTCTTACAATCAACAACGTATCTGATTTTATTTTTAAAAATGCCACCCGTACTGTTATCTTGTGTCATTTCTGAAACTAAATTATAGCTGTTGTATGTATAATTCTTTGTTGTTGCAACGCTACCTCCAACAAAATAGGATGTTTCTACTTCTGTTTTTGGTAAAAATGGCACATAGTATAATTTATGCGATTGAGCAATTCCACCAGTTAGCATCACACTTACTGAATAATTATCAGGATAGTCAGAAATTGAAGTGAATGCCGTTGTCTCTTTTTTCTTAAGAATAGATCCACTACCTGAATAAACAGAAATTTCGTAGGGATACCCTCGCTGAAAAGAACAATCATTTAGCTTCATACCAATATAATTATTCCAAAGGTTTGAATCACTAACATATTGTGAAAAACCTGGATTAAGTGTCTTTGTATGGTAGTCTGCCGTGTCAGGATTTGATTTATAATCGGTAAACTTATATATCGTATATCCATTCGTGGGTTCTATTCGCTCAGTTACTTCCGAATACTGAATATATTTTTCAGCGTTACTGTGGCTAGTATTGAAACTGTTACTTCGTTTTCTTCGGGTATATTGTGTCGTTCCAGGACTATTAAAATTCCATGAAATTACATACATAGGCCATTCTAAAAGAATTCCACTTGACGTTGTAGAACTTGGGTAATTTGAAGAATAGTCGTAAATTTTAGTCATAACATTTCCAAGACCATCATTGTCTTTTATCTCATGAATACGACATCCACCTGCTAAACCGACTTGATCATATAAAGCAGGAAGAAACCCATTGGTTGTACGTCGCTCTAATCGTTTGGAATAATAATGCCCCTCATAACTAAAATGTGTATTTCCTCCTGTTGGATAATTGATTTGTTCCAGCATTGCTACATTACATTTACTTTCATCAGGTTCTCGGTTATTATTAGCCGCATATATTGGATTTCCATCCACAATTGTAGTTGTCGGGATTAAACTCGCTGTTGTTGATCTATCATTCCAGAATCCCCAGTAATCAATTGCTTTCGTTAACGGATTAGGAATTTGCGATGTATTATAGTAAGAAAATGTATAAGGAGCCTCTCCAGATTTCTGAAAGCTGCTAAGAAAACGCCTTTGGCCATTTGTTCCACCCAGATCGGAATAATTGAACGTAAACGTATTTTTTGTACTACCACTATATTTTATATTAACATTCTTCAACTCCATCGTTTTTTGATTGAAAACAGAATTTTCGTTTGGAAAGAATTTACTCGCTCTCTGCACATATTCGAATTCTATAGTTGATTGTCCAACCGTAATATCTTTCAAATAAGCGGTTTTGGCTGTACCATAAAATATATACGGAGAAGCACCTGTTCCACTTATAAAACCTGAATGGCCAACCGTATTATCAGTATATTCCTCAAATTCTTCATAATGAGCATTTAATACATAATGTATTGTATCGCTTGGCGTATCCTGGCCTAATCCTGTATCGAAATCAAGGTAGTGAAATGTTGCCTCTTTCAGATTTGGAGCAACAATCTTATTTAGATGCCATGCCATAATTTGAGAAGTACCTAGTTGCAATTCATTAAAATTAATCAAAGGATACGATACCTCTAAATACTGAATTGATCCTCCGAAATAGTATTTATATCCAATATCAGATGTTATTACTATTGTTGAATTTTCAACAGCCACTCCTGAAGAATATGGCTGTATTGCAAATCCCTCAAGGCTAACCGTATAATTCTTGTTCCCCTCGCAATGCACAGTCCCGTTGTTCTCTATGAAAAATTTGCCATTGCAGCCCGGGGCAGAAAAACTGAATTCATCAGGTTCGAATTCACAATAGTTATTGTACCAATAAAGTCTATCTGGATCCACTGTCCCTGTAAGATTGTTGAAGATATCAGTTTTACTAGCTGTTTCTACACCAAGATGATTCGTAATTCCAGCATATAAACCATGAGGTATAATTGGTCCAAAATTAGATAATCCAGCTTTGTCATCGGGCATCCCATTAACTTTCCGAGTGATCACCCCTCCAGCATTGAGAGACCAATTTAATCCAACAATTCCTTCGCTTTTATTTGGATAAAATCCTGCGGAATTATACCCAATAAAAACTGGGAGTTCAAAGTCATTGTCTTTATATGTGTAAATTGGAATTGTAACATTTGTTTCACCAGTAAAATAAGATACTGGATTGTTACCATATCTCATGAAATCACTCGTTTGGGGCGATTGTGAGAATAAATCCTTATTGTCTTTTAATCCTGGTTTATCTCCATAATAAATTTGTCCTATGGATAGATTATTAAATAATGTCAATAAAAAAAATGCGATTAAAGCTATTTTTTTTATTTTATTGTTTTTAAAATTGAAGATTTGAGATAGCATCATGAAAAATATTTATAATTATTAAAATTAGTTATGGCAATACCTGACTTCATGTATCAATTAATTCAAGTCAAGCAAAAGCAAATAAAAGAATAGTTTAAAAAGTTGGCCGAATAAACATCCTGTTCTCCAGCCCCAGCGTGTAAATAGATCATCGGTGCAGTTTGAACAGAAGCTGTATTATCTTCAGCGACACAATCCCAACAGGCCTGATGATCCTCATTTCGCATAGTTGGAAAAGGTTTTCCGTAGGTAGAAGCATAAGTAAGAATTTTGCTGAACTCATCCCATGCAGGCTGCAATGTAATCATATCGTTTCCTCCAACCGGAATGTAAGATATACTGCCGCCGGCAATCAGGTTCCACCCTAAGCCAACCCATGTTGCCTCTTGGCTCACTTGTATTCCAGTCGCATGATAACTTAACGTAATGGGGAGAGACAGCTTTCCAATTTTAACCGTGTAAATGGGTACGGAAATGTCTGGTGTTCCGGTATATAAACTTACAGGGGTATCACCATATTTTGCGAATCCCTTCGACTCCGGAGTAGAAGGAATAATTGTGGGTTGATTTTGTCCCAATAAATTGGTGGAGAAAAACATTAAAACGAGTAATGACTTAAGTTTATCGTACATAGCTATTTAAATTAAACCTTGTTGTGATCAAATCGCAATGCTGCTTAAATTTGGATGAAGGATTGTTATCTTATAATAAAATATTGAAATGCTCTCATATTATATACTGGAGCCAAACAGAAATAAATCATTCTCTTGTAGTAAATGATATAGTGGAGTCTACTAATGATACCTAGACAGATCTAGATTAATTAAGAAGCCTGTGTTAATCCGGGCAATTCTAAAAGAATCAACTTGCCGTCATTTGTAGTATCACTTGCAAAGAATGATATTAGTAAGATCGTTCGATTAAACAATAAAATAAAACTTTCGAATCGGATCCGACTTTATCAAAATAGAAAGGTAAATTATCCTGATTTTTTCATACATTTGAACATTAATTGGGACTGCAATCCCGTTAATTTATAATTTGAATATTGCCCGGTATTGGAAATCCATTATCGGGCATTTTTATTATTTCTAGGCCTTATATTCCAAATGTACTTAATTTATTTATATCGATATTTTATACATATAATAAATATACTGATACATAAAAATTCAAAATACCTTTAAGGATTGATCATTTTTAATTATGGTAATAAAAGTATAACAATAAAATCAGATTAAATTATTATTGTTAATAAATAGTTAATGATGTAAAACATATATTACATAACTTACTTATATTGAGTATATTACATAATGAATATATTTTTTATGTTGTATATCATATTTTTAATGGGTTACCTTCAAAAATAATCTAAACTAATAAAAATTCATTTTTTTTATATTTTTTACATATTTATAGTAATTATTTTTTTTACATTTAGCACAGCTATTACCATTTAAAAATCCTCATTATTTCATGATCAAAATTATTCTTTTGTTTACTTTTCTTTGCTGGCTATGTCCAATAAAAGCGCAAGAAAATAGCCATTCTATAACTGCCAAACTTGATTCTTTGGCCAATACATCAATTCCTCAATTGAACAACGAAGTTGACATCTCATTTAGCAATATATCAATCAAAGAATTGATTCGCACAATCGGGAACACTACCGGAGTAAACATTACTATTGATCCCAATGTAACCTACTCTGTAAACTCAAATTTTAATAAAGTAAAAGCATCGGATGTTATAGGTTTTCTTTGTTCCCGCTATAATCTTGAACTTATTAATCAAGGTTCTATTATTCATTTGCAGCCTATTGTAATAAAAGAAGAAAAACTGTCAATTGAATTAATCAACGATAGTATTATAAGCTATGAAGCGAATAAAATAAAAGCTGGAGATTTCTTTAAAGAGTTTACCAATAAAGCAAGAATAAATTTCATATTATCGCCTGATTTAGGAAATACTTTAATTAATGGATATGCTCGTAACATCCGGATTAATGAGGCTTTATTGCAAATCTCTGGGACGAATAAATTAGAAATCAATCGCAAAGCAGCTAATCTTTATTCAATTTCTCCTGCTCTAAATAAAAGTAATGGTGAAGTCATTGACAATTCAATGACAAAAAAGGTAAAAAAATTTGAATTAAAGTATCAGGAGGAATTGCTTGACGCTAATATTGAAGACGTACCAATATTTGATGTTCTTCAGGAGCTGTCCAGGCAAACAGGTTACTCAGTGAGTGTGTTAAGCCCCATTGAAGGTAAAACCGTAGTTCATTCCAAATATACAGCTTTGCCCGAATTTATGAACAGCTTGTTTTTTGGAACCGAAAATACTTATCGCATCTCTGACAACATGATTTTTGTTGGAAGCCGTAAATTGCCCGGAATAAAAAGCTGTGAGCTGATAAAGCTTAACAACAGAAGTGTAGATTCCCTTTTACAGGTATTGCCCCAGCAAATTAAGCAAGACATGAGCATAAAGGAATTCGCAGAACAAAATAGTTTTATTGTTTGGGGCGACGCCGACATTATTTCTGTTTTCAGAAAAACTCTGGAGAAAATTGATGTAGTTGTTCCTGTTATTTTAATTGATGTGATTATAATAGATGCCGGTAAGAATTTTGAAATCGCAACAGGGCTGGAGGCAGGGATTGGTGATGCCCCAACTATTACAAAGGGAACGATAAATCCCGGACTGGATTTTACTATGGGAGCTGAATCAGTCAATAACATGTTGAGCAGTATTGGCCTAACTAATCTGGGTAAGGTTTCTCCCAACTTCTATTTGAAATTAAAAGCGTTGGAAAAGGATGGGATCGTAGACATAAGAAGTACCCCACAACTTTCGACTATGAACGGACATTCAGCTAAAATGTCAATAGGGCAAACTGAATATTACAGAGAAGAAATGTCAAACATATATGGGTCTCAAAATCCGCAACTTCAAACTCAGAAGATATTTAAACCCGTTGAAGCAAAGCTTGCGGTTAGCATTAGACCGTTTGTAACAGGCAATGGACAGGTATCTCTGACTATCGAAGTTGAGCAATCGGAATTTACAGCAAGAATCGATGAATTTGCACCTCCGGGTCTGGAGTCAAGAAAATTTAGTTCTATGATAAGGGTTCGCAATCAGGAAATGATTTTGTTGGGAGGTTTGGAGGAAAATATTAGCAAATCAACTAGAAGCGGTTGGCCATTTTTATCCAGAATACCCATTTTGAATTGGATATTCTCAAGCAAAAGTGAAACGAATAATAAATCACACCTGAATATATTTATAAAACCAACAGTAATTTATTGATGAATATCCTTTTGAAAATATCATCAGCAATTTCGTACCGAAAAGTTGGAATAATTATCGTTTGCAGAACAAAATCTTCATACGATATTTCTTATTATCAAATGTTGAAGAAGGGAAATTCGGTTGATATTTCTTATTGCCAGGAAGGATTAAAATCATTTGAGGAAATTGATTTTCAAGCTGAAAAATATCCGACTATTTTATGTGTTCAAGGAACTGGACTTGTTCAGCGAATGATGGCCGGAAGTTATGTTGATATCAAACAAAGCATTCCAAACATCAATACCGATGAATATCTTATTGAATTGGATGAAACGAACCCGGGTGAAAAGCTGGTTGCTCTCTGCCGCAAGGAACAAGTTGATACTATTCTCGGGGAGGATTCATTGAAGCGGATTCCAATTCATAATATTTCGTTAGGCTTTATTAATATTAGCAGGTATCTGCAACTTTTCGCCGAGGAGATAAAGTGTTTTGAATTTGAAGGAAGTGCCATTAACCTCAGTGAAAATAGGATTCTGGATATCACGAGAAATGTAAATTCAAATACTGTTCAAGATTATTTTTTTGCAGATAAAAATCGAAAAGCATCTGAAATATTGGCTTTATCAGCGGGGCTAGCCTATTTCACAAGAAAAAAATGGAATACTTTCCAAATACAAAGTATTGATGAAAAGATTAAAGAATATACTGCATCAAGACTTTCGACTTTTATTCTTTATAACATGGGTGCAACGTTGTTTCTGTTATTGCTTATTAATTTTTTCGTATTTGACTATTACCATACCAAGCATGAGGAGCTGGAGGTCAATGCAGGCGGGATGATATCAATGCAAAATGAGATTAATCGACTCCAGTCAGACTTAAACGCTAAACATCAATTTATTCAGCAAAACAATGTGCCGGCAAACTTTGCATTTGCCTATTATGCCGATAGGCTTGCATCTTATGTTTCTGATGGCATAGGATTTTCCGAATTATCAGTTTGCCCGGTTGAAAGCAAAGTTAAAGAAGATAAAGTAATAGTTTTTCAAAGTAATACATTAAGGGTTTCGGGCACTGCGCCTAATTCGGTAGCATTCAGCAATTTTTTAGAGAAGATAAATAAATCCTCGTGGGCTAAAAAGTTGAACAAGCAGGTTTATGTCTTTAATAATGAGACCGGTGATGCGAGTTTTGAGATTGAAATAGAATTGAATCATGCAATTGACTAAAACTGGTAAATATCAAAACAGATTATTATTGATCGTTTTAGGCTCAGTCGTTATCTGCCTTTTAGCATGGAATGGTGCATTCAAAAAAACGATTACAACATATAATGACGTTCAGCTACTTAGAAACAGTAAAAGCCAGATGGATCAAAGTTCGTTGAGAAAACAGCAGCTAGTTGATGAAATAAACCAGTTTAATTCTGTTTTGGCGATTGGAGAGAATAAGATACAGACAGAATCGGTCTTTGAAGAACTAGTTACCATTTGTGAATCGATTGGAAATGTCCGGATCCTTAATTTTCCGGATATCCATCAGATTGACATCAACGGATATAAAGTAACAACAATTTTTGCCTCGTTTGAAGGTGATTTTTTAGATTTACTTGAATTAGTGTATACGTTGGAACGAAATATGAAAACTGGAAGGCTTGGCTCCATCAATTTTAAGAAAAGTAAGGATATAAAAACAGGAGAAGAATATTTGAGTCTAACTATATTATTACAAAACTATGAACTCGTTAACCCACCGAAAAATTAAAATTTCTAATTGCTTTTTGATTCTGCTTATAGTTTTTGCTTTTAGTTGTGATGACTTCTTTGTCGAAGATATTTCTACATATAATATGCAATTGAAAACCCCTTCTTCCGGGTGGAAAAGTGAAGATAAAAGAATTAGTTTCAGATGGGAGGATGTTCCTAAAGCTGTAAACTACAAGCTTGAAGTTGTTACTCCGGGGTTTGCCGTCAATCATAAATTGGTTTTTGAAAAATTACTTCAAACCGCAAAATTTGATACTACATTAATGCCCGGAGAATATGAATGGCGTGTTAAGGCGAAAAATTCGGCTTCTGAGACTGACTTTTTCACATCACCTTTCTCTGTATTGCCAGAATTCAATATTTCTTCAAAACAAATTTTACTAATGTCTCCAGAAGATCAGGCAGTAGGTAAGGTGAAAAATGTCAATTTCAAATGGGAAGCATTATCAGGAACCAGCTACTATTCCTTTAAAATAAAAAAAGAGAATTGGGCTGGCGATACCATAGTGGTTTCCAAGCTATATTCCACCAATTATACGTTTAGGTTGGAAGATGGGATTTATTCATGGGGAGTTGCTGCCATTGATACTTTAAACCAAAAAAGAACAGATTATACTATTAGGAGTTTTATAGTCGATCAAAATCCTCCATCTGTTCCTATTCTGGTAAACCCCGCAAATCAAGATACAGTTAGTTCTGTAGTTGTTGGTTTTAAGTGGAGAAAAACTGAGCAAAAAGCGAATTATGCAATTGAAATTTATTCAGATCTGGAACTTAAGAATAGACTGCAGGAGAAAACTTTATCCGATACTTTAACCTACATTGACTTGGGAAAAAATGGCATTTATTACTGGAGAGTTAATTCTACTGATGAGCATGGGAACATCGGCGGTTTTTCTCCAGTTTCACTTTTTTGCATCAGACTATCATCCGATATTAATCTCAAGGTCGTTCAGATAATGTCTCCTGCCGATAAAAGTACAATAATTGATAAGAAGGTTACATTTTGGTGGAATTTCTTGGATGGTGCTACAAAATATAACTTACAGGTAGTGAGTCCATCATTCGCTAACCCCACAAAATTAATATACGATCAGTGGCTTACCTCAAACTCTATGGTAGTTGATCTTGAAGCCGGTAATTATGAGTGGCGGGTGAAAGCTGCTAATAGTGTTTATCAAACAGGTTTTACTCAGTCTACATTTTCCATATATAGTAATGATCTCTCGAAGCAAAAGACAACATTATTAAGCCCCCTTTATGGACAACAGATCAACAAATCGTTGGTTAAATTGAGTTGGGCAAAGATTAACAGTAATGCAAGCTACCAGCTTTTAATCAAGAAAGATTCCTGGGAATCGGGTAGTATTGTTCAGGATATGAAAACTGATAAAATTGAAAACGAAGTTTCGCTTTCAGATGGTGATTATTATTGGGGAGTAAAGGCAATTGATCCGGTAAACAACAGCGAAACGGAATATTCGATCAGAAAATTTGAAGTCGCAATAAAGGTGGATCTTTCAGGCACTAAAGTTTCCTTATTATCTCCGACCGATAAAAGTACGATTGTCGATAAAAAGATAACATTGTGGTGGAATCAGGTAACTGGAGCAGAGAAGTATAACCTTCAAATTGTCAGTCCATCATTTGCTAACCCAACAAAATTAATCTATGATCAATGGATAGCTACAAATTCATTTGTCACAGAACTTGATGCCGGGAACTATGAGTGGCGTGTAAAAGCATCAAATAGCATTTCTGAGACCGCTTTCAGTACTTATTCATTATCCATATATGTCAATGACCTCTCCAAACAAAAAGTTTCTTTGTTAAAGCCCATATACGCGGAGCAGCTTAACCTGTCATCAATTAAATTCAGTTGGGAGAAGCTCAGCAACAATCTAAACTATAATCTTTTAGTCAAAAAAGATTCCTGGGAATCAGGAAATACTGTTCAGGAAATAAGCACAACCAAAACGGAAATGGAATTAGCTCTATTGGAGGGAAATTTTTACTGGGGTGTCAAGGCAACAGATCCATTGAATAATAGTGAAACAGTATATTCAGTAAGAAACTTTGTTGTTGACTTAACAGCTCCAGATATCCCTACCCTAAAAACTCCGGCCAATAACTTCACAACCAGTGATCTTTTAGTCAATTTTTCATGGGAACCATCTGATGTAACAGACACAAAACTCACTTACACATTTGAGATGTTCCAGATTAATCCAATTTCAGTGGTTCAACTGTCATCAAAAACTACTCAACAAAAGTCTTTAGGATATAATCTGGAGTCTTTTGGTAAATACAAGTGGAGGGTTTATGCTACAGACACTGCTGGGAATAAGGGTGCATATAGTGAATTCCGATATTTTGAGATTAAATAAAAGACGTGTATAAAATTCCAAAGACTAGTTGAATATTGCCACTCCGGGCATTTCAAAATACAAATGATAATTTAGACATTCTCAGGCCTCGAATGAAAAATAAAAAATTTACATATTTTGTTCTGCTTCCAGCAGTTATTACAATCTGGGGACTAATAGTTTACAGAATTGTGACAAAGAATGACAGCTTCTCTTTACCTGAAAAGTATTCAGGGATTCCGAAAAAGGAGCGATCTGTTGTTGAAAATAAAGATTATCAGCTATTAAATAATTACAAGGATCCATTTTATCAACATCTTCCACAAGCTGATGAAACATTTAATTCAGATGAACAAGAAATTAATAAACCAAAGAAGGAGAGAAAATGGCCTGTTATTCGATTAAACGGATATATTTTGAATGGGAACAAAATTAAATGTCACTTAACAATTAATGGGGAAGATAAAATACTTCAGGTACAAGAAAATGTACTGGAAGATTATATTGTTTCAGTAATCACTCCCGATTCAATAAAAATAAGTAGCCAGGGAGATTCACGATGGTTTAAAAGATAACCGATAAAAGTTAAATCGATGAAATTAGTTGAAATAGTTAGAACGAAATATATGCTGAAATTAGGTATTTCAGGGATCTTTATGTTGCTGTTAACTTCGCTACATGGGGAAACTCCTTTAGTCCATTCTGTGATGTCTGAAGAAAATGGACGGATATTTCAATATTCAATAGTCTATCAGGAAATTGATATTAAAACGAAAGATCTGGTAACATATTTCTGGCATCGAAACGGACAACTTCGCTCTACAAAAGGTGACTATTCCGGGAACATTTTGCATGGAGATTTTCAGGAGTTTGACAAATCAGGCAAGATGTTGGGGAAAGGAACTTATTATTACGGGACAAAAGAAGGTGAATGGAAATCGTGGAACAGGAATGGAGAGATCATTAAGCTTGAAAAATGGAATAAAGGTTTTCTAAGTCGACGAATAAGTTATGATCTTACCAAATGCACAATTGAGAATTTTAAGAAAAATCAGCTCGATGGCCGGAGAATAGTTTTGAATAACAACCGTAAAGAATCAGTTGTGCATTTCAAAAATGGCATTGAGATTATTAAAAGAAAGAGGACTTTGAAATCTTTAGTACCTCATAAAAAGCAAAAAAAAGAGTCAGATGTGGCTACCGATAAATAGGATATTTCGTTTAAGAGTCAAAGGAGGAGCATTACAATATACCATTTTGTTTTCACTTTTGATTTTGATGAGTTTATCTCTTTTTTTAATGTATGTACGTTTAAGCGCCTTGGAGGTTTATTCTTCTCAAAAACAGTCGCAATTGATTGATAATATTAATTCTTCTATTGTTATACTTGAGAATAAAGCCAATTTGTTTGATCAGCAAAAGCAACGAATCCAGTTATTGGATGACTCCACCTACATCAATGATATTGAAATCTCTGAATGGGGGTTTTATGATCGGGTGAAGGTCGTTTCAACGAAAGGGAAACAACAACTGTCAAAAACATTTCTGTTTGCCGATAATATTAAAAGTAACAAGCGAATACCTTCCCTTTATATGTCTGGAGCCAATCAATATTTATCAGTCGGAGGTAAAGCGTACCTGGGTAACAATACTTTTTTACCGGCCTACGGGATTCGGAAGTCTTATGTCAATGGTATCGGTTACAACAGAGATTCTTTAATTCAGGGAAATTCGTACAAAGCATCAAAAGTTTTACCCAAATTAAACAAGAGCTGGGAATCCCGTTACCGAAATCTAAAAACAAGGATTGATAAATCAACCAGGAAAAATATCAGGGAATTAAAACAGGATTCCATCACTGTATCCTTTAATGATGAGACCTTGATACTGCATTGCCCCAACAACTTTAATCTTGAAAATAAATACCTGAGCGGGAACATAATGCTTACAGGATCAAAGCTTCATATTGCCAACACAAGCCGAATCCATCTGTGTATTGTCGTTGCAGATACCATTGTGGTCGAAGAAAAATTTAGAGGGGATGTTCAGCTACTGGCCGAAAAATACATTGAAATAGGCGAATCATCGGTATTGAATGTTCCATCAATTCTATATCTCAATAACACGAACAATACTGACAATATCCTGATCAAGTCTCAAACGGTATTTCAAGGAGATGTAATTGTCCCTCACCCTATTCGTGAATCAAAAGAGATTTTGATTGTAGAAGAAGGATGTAAAATGATCGGACAAATTTACTGTAATGGATATGCCTCTTTTGAAGGTATCTTGTTTGGTAGCTTCTATACTAACGGGTTCATGAAAAGGAGCAGAAATGGACTGTATGAAAATTACCTGGTTGATGTTTGCATTGATAGCAAACGATTGCCTGACGAATATTGTGGAATCTCATTAATTGAAAAATCTAATGCAAAAGTCTGCGCTGAAGAGATTTTTTGATCATTTCAAACGGACAAAGCTTCGGGCTTCGTCAATTGTTGAAGTTATTGTTGCACTGGCAATCTGCATGATCATTTTCATGATTTCTATGAGTGTTATTGTAAATAGTCAGCGGAGTAACAACATCAGGTTAAAGCAAAAGGCGCAATTTATACTTTCTGTTGTCAATGGAAATATTCAACAAGAGGACACCACTTTTGACAATGGATCATTAAGGCTTGAAACAACTTTTCAAAAAAATGATACTATTTCAGGGGTGAGCAAGGTAAGTTATTTAGTGTTTGACAATTCAAGTCATTTATTAGGAATGAAAGTGATTTGGGTTGCGACAGATAGTTTGTCCAACACAGGGTCAGTAATTGGAAATAACAATTAGTAAAGACAAAGATGTTTATTCGAATTTCCAAAATTTCTAAAATTAAGGCATTCACCTTGCTTGAGATCCTGGTCGCTTTGGTGCTGTCATTCTTTATTATTGGGATTCTGTATCTAACGTATAATATGATGGGACGACAATTCCGAAGTGAATATCAAAAACAACTGTCAAGCGTGGTGCTTTTAAGATCCGGGCTTGAAATGGATTTCTTTAGAGCAGATTCGATCACTGCTGAGCAGAAACAAATTTTTGTTTTTCGCCAGGGGAAAGAATCGATCTATCAGTTTTATGAAGATGCCATTTTAAGAACAAAAAATTTAAAAAGTGACACCTTATTTGTCGGTAGATGTTTTACTGGATTTGATGTGGATGATAAAAGCAAATGGGTTAGCCGGTTGATATTAAAAATTGAAGTAGATAGCCAGGAAATCCAAATGGCATTTAATAAAAGTTATCTACCAAATCAGAAATTAAAACAAAAGGAGGTCCGTTTTGAGTATTGATTTACGAAATATTGCAAAAGCAGCTCCCCGAAAAGAGTTTGGAATAACAAAAGCGTTATCCCGCGAGATTCAGTTTGGTAGAAGTGAATTTTCATCCAAGAAAAAGGAAGAATTATATTCTGAATTAGGGATCCTGATAGGCTCTGGGCTTGATATTAAAAGCAGCTTTATGGTGCTTATTGAAGAGAATCATAAAAAGACCAGGCAGTTCTACGAGAGTGTGTACGATCAGCTAATTAAAGGGGTCAGCTTGTCACATGCGCTTAAATCAACCGGAAAGATTTCAATGTACGAATACCATACCATCCGGATTGGTGAAGAAACAGGTAGTCTGGTGATTGTCTTAAAGCAGCTTAATCAACATTTTGCTGAAAGTATCAGGCAGAAAAGACAATTGGTCAATACTTTCTCGTACCCTACCCTTGTGATTTCGACTGCAATCGTGGTTGTGCTGTTTATGATGAATTTTATTATCCCCATGTTCGAGGAGCTGTTTAAACGGTTTCACGGTGAACTTCCGGCCTTGACTCGCGGGGTGATCATTACCTCCAAGTTTATTTCGAAGTATTTGTGGGGAATGGTATTGTTTCTTTTGATTACCGGATTTTCCCTCTTTTATGTCAGGAACACCGACTCATTCCGAAGGATAACTTCATCATTAATCCTTAAAGTACCTGGAGTCCGGACCATTATCAAAAAGATGTACTTGGCCAAGTTTTGCCAAACGTTTTCGTTGTTGAATTCCTCCCGCATTCCCATTGTGACATCCATACAACTGATCCAAAAGATCATTGGATTTTATCCCTTTGAAGTGGCATTGATCCAGATTGAAAAAGAACTGGTCAATGGGAAACTGCTTCATGAATCGTTCAGGGCTTATGATATTTTCGATGGAAAAATAATAACGCTCACCAAGGTGGGGGAAGAAGTTAATAAGTTAAATGACATTTACGAGAACCTAAGCAGGCAATATTCTGAAGAGGTTCAGCATCAGGTCGCAGTTTTGAACACGGTTCTCGAACCTATCCTGATCATTTTTATAGGTTTATTTGTTGCCGTGATTCTTATTGCGATGTATCTCCCCATGTTCCAAATGAGTAATACCATGTTCTAGTTTTAATGATTAATCCGGAAGGTTATTTTTTGAGCAAATTCGCTGATTTGATGATCTTTGTTTATTGATAATTTTTGATTTATTAGCCATAATAATGTACATTTAAATATTAAAGCTTTCAGACCATGAAAAAACTAAAATTAACAAAAGTAAAGGCTTATACGCTCTCCGAGTTGCTCGTAGTGTTAGTTATAATTGGTATCCTGATACTTATTGCATTGCCCAACCTGATGCCCCTCATTTCGCGGGCAAAGGCTACAGAAGCGAAAATGCAGTTAACACACCTGCAAAATCTGGAAAAGAACTACTTTTACATGTATTCGAAGTATTCAACCGATTTTAATGAATTAGGTTTTGAGCAGGAAAAACTGGTTACTGAAGGGGGAAATGCGAATTACAAAATAGAAATTTTGGAAGCATCGATGACTCAGTTTAAAGCCCGGGCAACGGCCATTGCCGATTTCGATGGTGACGGTGCCTTCAATCTATGGGAGATTGATCAGGATAAGAAACTCGTTGAAGTGACCAAAGATTGATGTCAGTACTATTCCCAATTCTACTGCTGATCATCTATTTGAGTATTTGTTATCAGGACTTTAAGGCCAGGGAGGTTTATTTGCTTACCTATACCGTATTGTATGGTGTTTTTCTGATAGCTATACTCACCAACCGATTTGCGCTCAATATTGATTTTATCATCATCAATACCTGCATTTTGGCTGCAGTAATATGTTTGCTGTTAATGTATTATATACTGAGATACCATGATGCAACTGTAATCAGGTTAAAAGCTTCAGTAGGATGGGGAGATGTTTTGATGTTGCCTGCTTTTATTGTTTGCTTTTCTCCGGGAAACCTGATTTTAGTTTTTATCCTCTCATTGGTACTTTCTCTTATTTTTTACGTTGTAAGTAATTCCAGGTCATCACGCGTTAAAACTATCCCGTTGGCCGGGATTCAAGCGCTGGTGCTTTCAGTATTGCTGTGTGCTGATTTTTTTGGACTTCTGAAAATGCAGGTTGATTATTTCCCTATTTTTTAATGAAGATTGGTTATGGAAGAAGAATTGTTAATCGATAAAAATTGTATTGAACTGATCACCGCCGATCAGGCCTGGCATTATAACATTGTTCCTAAAAGTTCTGATCCGGATGAGATCTCTTTCTACTGCCTGAAGGATGATCCGCTCATTCAGGAGGAACTTGAATTGCTTTACGGGAAAACTATTCTTCTGGAAGAAATTGATGAAACGGAACTCCGGAAATTGTTGATTACCTATTATCCGGTAAATGCAAAGGCAAAAGCAGGCATCAGCCATTTTAGCAACGATTTTAACGATTTCTTGCCTAAAATAATAAGCGAGGCTCGGGCACTGAATTCAAGTGATATTCATGTTGAAAGCTATGAACAGGAGTGTCGCATTCGATTTCGAGTTGATGGCAAGTTGGCCGAAAGGTATCGTTTCAGCAAAGAGAAATACCCTGCACTGGTAAACAGGATTAAGATACAGGCGCATCTGGATATTGCTGAAAAACGGTTGCCGCAAGATGGCCGGATTATCTTTAAACAAGACAATGAAAAAACCGACATTCGCGTTTCGGTTATGCCAACTCTTTATGGCGAGAAGGTTGTTTTACGGCTCCTGAACAACAACATGGATAATATCCGGCTAGACAAGCTTGGGTTTGCTCAGGAACAACTGGATCAATACCAAACGGCAATTCAGAAACCTCATGGGATTATTCTTATTAGCGGTCCAACCGGTTCGGGTAAGACAACGACCTTGTATGCCAGTCTGAAATTCCTGAACAAAGAAAACGTAAACATTATGACGGTTGAAGACCCGATTGAATATACACTCGACGGAATCAACCAAGTACAGGTTAAGGACGATATCGGATTCAGTTTTGCAGCCGCCTTACGTACGTTTTTGCGTCAGGATCCCGACATTATTATGTTGGGAGAAATAAGGGATAAAGAGTCGGCTCAAATGGCTATTCGTGCAGCTCTTACCGGGCATTTGGTCTTCTCTACATTACATACCAATTCGGCGTACGGAACCATCTCCCGGTTGCTCGACATGGATATACCACCTTACCTGGTATCAAGTACACTTAGCCTTTCGATGGCCCAGCGATTGGTTCGTTTGCTTTGCCCTCATTGCAAACAGGAAGAAGAATTTTCGGATGTTTTACTGCCTGGGACAAACAAGCTGGAAATTAAAACACACTACCGTGCAGTTGGGTGCGAACAATGCTATTTTACAGGCTATATGGGGCGAAAGGCCATCTACGAACTCATCCCGGTAACCAATGACATCGCCGAGAAAATCAAGTACAACAACCTGTCGGTGACTGACCTTAAATTCCAATCTTTAAAAGACAGCGCCCTTGAGCTGGCTGCCAAGGGGCAAACCTCGCTGGAAGAAATATTGAGCTACCTGCTGTAAAATGGGGCATGATTTGAGCCTTCGGCTGATATATAATCGAAGCTGGCCAATTCGCTCGGGACCTTTTCCGATTTCCTGACCAATGGCACTTCTGATGACCAGCCGATAGCTCGCTTACCGATAAAGAACTTCTGGACCAATTTGAGGCCATTGAGAAAATGCTGGAACGGCATAATGATGTGGCTAAAACTCTGATTGACGCTTTTATTGCCAAAGGGAAACTCAAAAAGTTATTGTTATAAAACAAGAAACCCGGCACATGAAATGAAAGTGTCCGGGTTTCTTGTTTATTCTGTTTACGTTACAAACGTTTAACCATTTACCTCTCGCTTCCGTTGCTCAAACGAGGAGCAGCGAGTAAATTATGAAAGGTATTGATATGCTATCGCATAAACTATACTAAAACCGAGGATATTTTAATTTGACTATAATAAAAGTCCAGAATAGAAAAAACTCCTTTTTCTAAACCTTTTTCATATTCTTTTAAATATCTCTTTGCAGCTATTGGATTTGACTCTTTCAATAGTCTATATAATTGAAGTCTACTATCGTTAATTTGAGCCATAGCAATATCCAATGTTTTATTGTATCCAGATTTACTTATCCTACGGAGCCCTAATCTAATAATCTCTTTAAAACAAAAGATCGCATTGTCTAATTGTCCATAATCCCATTTTACCAAGCCAAGTACCCATAATACATCAGAATTTAGGCAATCAATAGAAAAGGCTTTAAGAATATATCTTTCAGCTAATCTAAGTTTGTTTTCATCAAAATACGATTTTGCAATTTCAGATAATAAATAAGGATCGTTTTTATAATCCAATTTTTTAATCAATGATCTTGCTTTAGTCGTATCTTCTGAATAAATATCATAATACTTTTGTAAAAATATATTCTTTTCATTGGTTTTCATATCCTTACGATCTATATTACCTTTTATTTTTTTTCATCAGCTTTTTTCTGTTCTCTAGCTCTTCTGGCTTCAGCGTCTGAATGTTTATCCCCTTTATTTCCTCCTTTAACAGAACTATGGCTTCCTCTTGTCCCTTGATTATTGTTCCCAGTTCTATTTTTCCCTTTTTCAGTTTGAGCCTCCCTATTTGCTTGTCTTTCGGTTGAAGCATCTTTTTTTACTTGTGATTGCTTAGCTTCTTCAACCAAATTTTTCCTTCCTTTCTGTGACATGAGACTTTGCGCAGCTCTTCCTGTCATGATGGAACCATGTGTCGCTAACAGCGTTCCACCAACAAATGCAGGCCCTGTAACTTCAAGTGAAAGGCCACCGGATACAACTGTAGCAACAACAGAACCCGCTGCAATTCCTGTTCCAGCATCTGTTTCACTTGCTCCCATTAAAACGCTTGCAACATCGCCCATATCCTGACCAGTATTATAATCTGAAGCATCAGTAGGAGTATAATCGCCTCTTCGATTATAGCCAATAGCATTATCAACAACAGCGTTAGAAAATCCAACTACCTTGTCCCACCAGTCACGTCCGTCCAAATCACTACGGCGTATAGGGTTATTACCACAGTAAGCATATGGAGAGATGGGGTAATAAGATTCTGCGCTAGGATCCATGGAGTGCCATCTCCCCAGGCTTGGATCATAGAATCTTGCGCCGTAATCATAATTCTCAAAGAACTCGTTGTTTAATTCTTTACCATTGTAAAGGTATAAATTATTCTGGAGATTGTTTTGGGCAAACATTGCACCAAACGGATAATATTCCACTTCCTGGTCAATAACCGGCGTTGAGCCTGAATAATAGTAGGTAATACGGTTGTCGCCGAGATGATCCTTTAAGTAATAATGGTAAATGCTGAGTGAGGGATCGTAGAATCCTTCAGGGGTCAATACTTTGCTTAAAGTTCCGCTTACGTATATAAATGGCCCGTAATAAAGTGTTGTTGCTGCTGTTCCTGATATGGTAGCAGTTTTGCTCCATTTATTACCTTGTACATCATAAGTGTAATCTACTTTGTTGCTCGCATCTTTGTAATACTGTTTTGGCAGGTTTATCTCACTGAAATAGTTTACGGAGGTAATCCCGCGCAACCCGTCGCTAATGGCATTGCCATTGTTGTCGTAAGTGAAACTTCCACTTTTACCAGTCACACTGTTGTATGTTCCGGAGACTGATGAAAGTTGGTTTCCGCCTCCAGAATATGTATAGGTCAGATTTTCACGGTCAGAACCGGTACTATTTTTACAGTTCAGCGACGCAATGTTCCCATTGGCATCATAGCCAACCGAGCTCAGGTCGTAGTTGTTTACGTTTGTCCAGGTTGAGCCCGAGTATGTTCCGTAATCACTTTGGGTAAGCCTATTTAGACCGTCATATGTAAAGTTATAACCTTTGTACTGGTTGCTTCCACTGTTATACAGCCGCCACTTAATTCCGTTGATGTTCCCGTTGAATTGGGCTAATCCTGCTAAAGTGCCTGTCATATCGGTATCGTAAAACAACTTCATGGCGAACAATTTGCTGCTGGTCGATGCCACATCCGGGTCGTTGATTTGAGTCAGCCAGCCCCTGACATTGTAGGTGTAATCATTGTATTGCTGACTATTGTGCTGCCGTTTGGATGTGAGTCGCCCCAGATCATCATATGTATTGGAAGCCAAAGCAGTAAGCGAGGTGGTATTATACCCAAAATTACTAGCCATCAACCTGCCCATATGATCGTAAGTGAAGTTCTCGTACAACGTAATTCCGGTACTGCCAGATGTTTTTTTATGAAAAGTTTGTTTATCAGTAACCTTACCTTCAAAATCATAAGCCATGGACACCCTGTTGTACCCTCCTTCTGGATTCGTGTGGTATTGTTGCAGCAGGCGGCTGAACTTATCGTAGTAATTAACAGTGTATAGCCATGTGCTGGTGCCAAGTATTTTGTTCCTTATCCCGGAAACCAACCCTTTCACATTACTTATCTGCGTGTGCTGACTGTATACTGAACTATAGGCATATCCCCAGGTTGATGGGGTTGTATAATCGTCGTAATACGTGTAAATCTGCGCGTCGCGGGTGGCGGGAGTGTAACCACTGCTAGCCTTTACTGTAGTTCTTAAAGTCGAATAAGCAGACGATTCAGTGCTAATTCCCTGTTCTGATGGGCGGTTTATTGCATCATATAAAGTATAATGGTATTGGTTAGCATTTACTGCCCGCAACTTGGCATCCTGCGACAGAACCAACCTATCTTTTGAATCATAGATAAGATATTCCCATCCGGCTCCGGGCAATTTCTTCTCAATTAATCGATTACGTTCGTCATAAATATACTGGTAACACAACTGATCAAGTTCAGTCGAAGTTAAACTCCCGTCATCGGCTGTTGCTTTTGGGGGTAATACGCAGCAAAGTAATCCCAAATCATTATATACGTAATATGTGGAATAAGCCGTAGGATCAATATAGCTGCGCTTTAGGACAACCTGTCCTTGTTTGTTTTTAAATTCGACACTCCGGTTTGTTGAAGCTGATTGGGTATTGTTTTCATCCCAAACTGTAGTTTTATATAGTGTATTGGCTGCATAAGCAGATGCCGAAAGGTTTAAAACATTCGAACTGTTAATCGTGTAGCTCATGACCTCCCCTGTTGTGTTCGAATCATAACCGGACTTTATTTCCCTGCCTGTTCCCAAATACCAGGTAGCACCAGGAGCAGCCTGCTTAATGACCCTGTTCAGGGGTGATGCTTCAAATCCGGTTTGTGAAAAAGCATAACTATTATCTGTCGCACCATAATAAGCAGTCCAGTTACTTGTTTCGGTTGGCGAACCAAAATAGGCCATATTATTGTTTGCACTGGCAAAAGGAAGATAACTTTTTTCCTGTCTTCCATATGAATCATACCCTGTGGAGGTAATGATGTCTTTGTTCGCGTCAGGTGAAGCCTTGTAATCATTGGCCTGTACCGGGCGACCCAAACCATCAAAATATTCAACATGTGAACGTTTACTTGTGTACCCCAATCCGTCAACATTAGCATCAGTTGTTTGGCCTGATACAATTACTGTTTCAGTACTAATATAATTTCGGGTGGACGTTTGGGATATTCCCCGCAACCCAAATAAAATACAAAGAATTATCGTGGTTATATGTTGTGTTTTCATTGTATTTGAATTTATGGTTTATAATTATACTTGTATCGGTTTAGTATGTTCCCATCAGCATTCTCGACTAACTTTAATCGCTCAAAAATATCATACCCATAATAAGTCGTTTTACCATTAGGTTCAGTTTGGGAGGTCATCATGCCTGCCGACGGTTTGTATGTGTATAGATAAACATGGTAACTACTTATGTATGAACTGAGCTCGCCCGACAGGTAAGCAATATCAGAATCAATTTGAGTTTTTACGTCTGTACCTAAAAAAGTATGATTATTAATATTATCCCGGATAGTACTGTTGAGAGTGAAAGCGCTGCCACTTACAATCTTAGCCACAGGATAAGTTTTACTGTATCCCCAAACGATAGTAACCACTAAACCGTCAGACCCCGTGTATTGGGTAATATTTCCCATATCGTCGTACGAATTATATGTCAACTTTGTGGTTGTGGGATCAGTGCCTATTGTTTGTTGAACTGTTTGCGGTACATATATGCTACCAGATGGATTAAAATAATTGGTTTTTAGAGTCTCGGTTGCTGTGCCATTGATAGTTGTTTCTTCTATAATAGGGTCGAACATATGCTTACTATTCCACATGGAACTATAAGGAAAAGTCCCGGAAAAATCGTTAGGATATTTGAAATTAGTATACTTAACACCTTTACTCGTCGACTCGGTAACAGATCTTACACAAAAATTATCCAGACTATAAGTATAATCTGCCGTTTCCTTTACTTTCCCGCCAGAAAAATAATGTGTGGTTTCCTTTCGTGTCAGGGTATTCCAATAACTTCTCGTCGGATAAGTATAAATATTGAATCGAGGGGTAACAATATTTGCAAAAGGATTAGATTGACCTTGGCAGATATTTGTTGGACCTTCATAAATGTCTTCCACCATTGCATTGATATATTGTGTTGTTTCTGTACCCGATAAAATTGCATAGTTATATTTTTCGACCATTAATGTATCTCCGCTACTATTAAGTACAGCTTTGCTTTTTAAATCTCCATTGGCAAATTCAGAAAAATAGGGGATTTTGTTGTCAAACAAATTTGCAGAAGCGTTATTGTAGTTATAAACTTCCTTGCCGTTCTCCCCATTATTTGTTTCAACAATGACTCTATCATAACCTACTGTAATTCCAAATGGCTGAGATGAAAGTGAAACATAGCTACTTCCATTTAAAATATAGGTCGGTTTGTCAATAACAGATACAACCTGATTTTCATAACTTCCGACCTTAATAGTCTTTGAATCAAGATTTATCAATGGCAACATCAGCCTTCCGCTGGTTTTCCCATCTACATTTTTATAGGTATATTTTTTAAAATATAAAGTGCTATTGTCATTATCTTTATAGGTTACCTGCTTTATCCTTACACCGCCGCCTATAAAGTTGCTGTTTGAGTAGCCATTTGTATTATAGTCATTATAACTGATACTCCCATTATTATCAACAAAATCTACTTGATAGTCATTGTTTGTTTGCCAAGCTGGAACGTTACAGGTTAACCTATATTCTCCTGGATTTAGCCAAAAATTCTCATTCCATTCAACTATCCGGCCGTTGGATCCTGGTGGTTGGTTTGAATATTGGTAAGTGATTGTATTAAAACCTCCCGGAACACTAACTGCTTCTATAGTAAATCTACCATCATTAAAATGAGTGTATCCTGTAAAGTTTACACTAACTCTGTGATTTATAATGAATGTTGCTGAAGTTCGATTATAAAAAAAATTGTATTTAGCATAAACATTTGCACTCCCATTGATTATAACATTATTTGAAGTTTCATCCTCTGCAGAAATATACTTGTAATTGCTAAAATCATGAGGCTCGTATTCAAAAACTGTTTCTCCTTTGGTGGGATATTTAATGGACTTTAGCATACCCGCAGTTATATAGGCGCTGCTTGCCCCTCTTATAGCACTGTGCAAGGAAAAAAGCTCACCTGGGATTTCGTCACTCAAAGTTGAGTTGGCCAATAATAATGTCAACGGGTTGGGAATTATTGTACGATTATTACTCCAGCCATTCATGATATCACTACTATTTTGCTGTCCGTTATAATATCCCCAATGGTCAATGGCGAAAGATGTTTTATAAGGCAAAGGTATTTGATCATAGTAGCTGAAAACATATTTGTCGTTTTCAGTAGTATTATTACTCTGTGTTAAAGAGAGTAATTGCAACCTTTTTTTTCTTAGATCAGACGTATAAATATTATAACTACTACTACTACCATCTAAATAGTCTCCTCCGATATCACTACTTCCTATAAAGTAATTATAATTAAAGTTGTAAGAAAACCTGCTTTGGTTTAGCTTGTCCTTTATTGTTATACTTGACAGTTTTAGCCCGCCAAGTATGTCCTCCCTGCTATTACTATCAAATTCAATACGTTCCTTTCTTGTTTCAATTGTTTCTAAGTACAGGTTTGTGGGGCTATTTGGAATTGCTGAAATTTGCCTTAACGGTGTCTTGACCCCACCTTTTATGGTGTACATTTCACTTAAAGAAGGAATATATTTTGCATCTGCACTTTTGTACGTTAAATTAATTTCATCTCCATTTGAGCTGACAATCTTTGTCAGGACCCAACCTAAAATACCATAAAAACCTTCACTTTCATAAGAATTGAATTGATAAACTGTTCCATCTTCACCAGTTATGACAAAACCATTGGTTCCTCCTCCTTCAATTTTACACTTATTTTTTTGTCCAAGGAAAATATACGAACCATCATTAGGATGCTTTACAAACTTAAAAGAATAGTTTAAAAAGTTGGCCGAATAAACATCCTGTTCTCCAGCCCCAGCGAGTAAAAAAGTCATCGGTGCAGTCTGAACAGAAGCTGTAGTATTTACAGTGACGCAGGACCAACAGGCGGGATTATCCTCATTTCGCATAGTTGGAAAAGGTTTTCCGTAGGTAGAGGCATAAGTAAGAATTTTACTGAACTCATCCCATGCAGGTTGCAATGTAATGGGATCGCTTGTTCCAACCGGAATATAAGAAATACTACCGCCGACAAGCAGGTTCCAACCTAAGCCAACCCATGTTGCCTCTTGGTTCACTTGTATTCCAGTTGCATGATAACTTAATGTAATAGGTAGAGATAACTTTCCAATTTTAACAGTGTAAATGGGTACGGAGATATCAGGTGCCCCGGTATATAAACTAACAGGGATATCACCATATCTTGCGAATTCCTTCGACTCTGGAGAAGAGGGAATGACTGTGGGCATTTGATTTTGACCAATCAGATAGGTAGAAAAAAATAACAAAAGGATCAATAAATTAAGTTTACAATACATATTTTCATTGTTTAAACCCTTTGATCAAATAGTTAACTCATACTTGCACAAGGGTTGTGTTAAAAATTGAAACTTACAATGCTGTAACTTTGATTAACAATAACCAGAAATGCCTGAATTAGGTATTATCCGCTATAAGGAGAGGGCAATATCAATGTTTCTGAATAATACGCTTTTATCGCAAAAGAGCATTTGGAAATCATTATATTGTTTTTGTTGGATTTTAAATAAGATATGTAAGATTATTCCTCAAGTCAATTGATTTTCAATATGTGTTCAAATCGAATCCTACAATATCAAAAACAGAAAGACGAATTATCCTGATTTTTCCATAAATTTATAGCATTAATTGGGACTGCAATCCCTTGTTAATTTATAAATTGAATTTGCGCATTTATACTTATGGGTTCACACGATGAGGCATTTGTGTTCACTACGATTATTCGAAGAGAGCGGCGAGTTTTCATCTTTTCATTTTCATAGGCTGAGGGCGGTATTCATATAAATCTCACTAAAATTAATTCCGTTATAGCAAGAAAGGTACCTCGAATTAATTATGTTATAAAATATTATTTTTTTCTTTAAATAAATTATTTTTTTCGTTCATAAATACAGGGTACTCATTCATATTGAAATACTGATAGTTCAATGGTTATTCTGTCTTTTAAGCGGTTTTAATAATGACAAAATGAACACCAGAATATCCGTTGAAAGACAAAATGATTGTTTTTAGGAATTAAATTTGAGATAGAGTTTTGTGGAATTCAATTGTTCATAAGACAAATAAATCTCTTAGTGTCGATTTTCATTTTACGTCAGCGCATCTGATTTCTAGTATATAAAAAGCAGGGTTCTTTTCATTTATTCTGGATGTATAGATTGAGAAGTACAGAATCATTTTTATAACCACGCGTAGCCTCATTTGATGGAAAGGAGATCTGGATTTAAAATTTGAGTTTCTTTTTCTGAACTTCTGTGTCCATAAACTTCTCTACAGCGTTATAGTCATCAAGCAATAAGTTCGACATTTCTCCGCTTGGGTGCACTGACAGAAGTATCAAAATGTATCAAAAGCGCTTAAATTCAATGATTTAAGCGCTTTTTCTTTTAGGCAACTTTTCAAAAAAAGCCACTGAAAATCAAAGAAAAAGCGACAAAATCGAGACCAAACTCAAATTCACTTTTTCTGGTCGCGGCAAATCACGCAACGAATTGATTAAAACCATTTTATTTGACTCTTTTTGACTCATTTTTGCACTTTTTTTATCGTACAAAATGGGGTATTTTAGTTCGTCTGCGAGACCAGATTTTTGATTTTGTTAATTATCGCACCATGAAAATTGTTACTAATTTTTTATTAAGAAAAAACAGAAAAACCGATGATGCCAAGTCATCCGTTTGTGTAAGAATTACTTACCTAGGAAACCGTATTGAACTTGCAACAGGAATCTATTCATCCACAGATCATTGGGATATTGTCCGACAACGAATAAAAGATAAAGTCGTTGGCGCAAGAGTCGACAATGAACGTCTTGATCGCATAAAAACTGAGATTCAGGACATTTTTAACCAGCTTCGGTCGACAAATGAAGACTTTGATGCAAATACAATAAAACGTAAACTTTTGAATATTCAGGAGTCAAAAGGAATTCTTGCTGTATTTGATTATTACCTGGATAGTATCCTTGCCAAGCTAAATAAAGGGTACTCAATGGAAACTTATAAGCATTATAAATCTTCCCGAAAGCGTCTGGCTGATTTTATCAATTCCAGTTTAAAAAAAACTGACATTTCAGTTCAGTGTATCGACTACAAATTTCTGGATGCGTTCGATGTTTTTATTAAAAAGGATTTCAACAATGTCCAGAATACGGCCTGGAACTACCACAAGCATCTGAGACGGGTTTTAAATCTGGCCATTTCATTGGACTATATTGACAAGAATCCTTATTCAAAATTTAAAGTTGGATTGGATGAAACTCACCGGGAAATTCTTTCAATGGAAGAATTGCAACGGCTGGAGGATAAAAACATTCAGATCGAACGTTTAAGTGTTGTGCGTGACATTTTTATTTTCGCCTGTTATACCGGACTTTCCTTCTCAGACATTGCCAAGTTAAGCCGAATTCATCTTCAACACGGTGCTGATGGTAAAGAATGGATTATCATTGACCGATCAAAAACCAACAATAGATGCCGGATTCCAATTCTGCCAAAAGCCAGGGAAATATTGAAAAGATATGAAGATTATCCTAAGATATCTAATAAAGATGTTCTACTTCCTGTGTTGACCAATCAGAAAATGAATAGCTACCTGAAGGAACTTGGAGATATTTGTAACATCAATAAAAATATTACCATGCACATCGCCCGTCATACTTTTGCCACTTCAGTAACCCTAAGCAACGGCGTTCCTATTGAAACCGTTTCCAAAATATTGGGACATACTTCATTGAAAACAACTCAAATTTACGCGAAGGTTCTTGACAAGAAAATTTCTGAAGATATGGAAGTATTGGAGGCCAAATTATGCCACATTTAAAAGAATCAGGGATTTCTATTTACATGTGAAGCTACACATGAGGCGAATTGTCCCGATGTATCGGGATCAAGCCGATAAGCTGCCTAAGCGGAAAGATACACTCCGAAAACCACTGTCGCCGAAAGGCAGATAGCTGATGTTAACGCCAACCATTTGTTCCTATTTTGTTTTTTAATCTCTGTTAATCAACGTTTTGTCCGATTAAATCTACAAATTATCGGCGAAATCGTCAGTCTATTTTTCTTATTCTCTCTGTCGAAATGAAAAGCAAAACTGTCGAGAACCGAAGAATTGTCTGCCGAGCGTTTTGCTCTCGTGAAACTCCAATCTGTCAAACGAGGAAAAGTCCTCCGTGTAAAATTCTCCACCCGAATAAGTTACCAAACTAACAAGTCCCGAAAAACTGTCATTTACACGGCTGGAACGGTTGCCCATAACGTTTGTTTTATATTCAACTTATTAATAATGAATCTAATACATGCAGATAATAGTTAAACGTCTTTGTTTCTTTTAATATTTAAAAAGTTTAATTTTAAGTACGCTTATTTCATCAAGATAAACATCTGAAGCTATATTATACGGATTTGGTGGTAGTTTTATTCCAAACTCATCTCCATTTATAATTCTCTTTTTTACCCATTTCCCATCAACAAACGTTCCTTCTTCAACCGAAAGGAGCTGAGAATTTGGTTTGCCGGCATCAGCAGACTGATACCCAATATGACAAGCATTTCCGGATACAATAAACTCGTCTTCAGAAATCTGAATGATCAATCCGTATCCTTTTATAATTGAATTCTTTTGCAAGTTATAGTCAGGCTTAAAGATGAAATCTCCAAGTTGAAAAGATGCCGGTGATGCTTTGTCACCTTCCATAAAACCGTTTATTCGATCTTCAACCTGGGCTTTGGTAATTAACGGCCTAAGCATATCAAGCACTTCATATGCTTTCTTTATTGAATGGTTGCTATGGTAAACAGGATGATCGATACCAAATGGCGAAAAACCCATTGCTTTGAAATGTCCAAAACAATAAAATGCTTTTGGAGCAGCACTTATTGTATCGTTCAACCAAATCGCACAAGCTTCAGGTAAAAGCAAAGGGTTTTTGTTGTGTATAAAATTTGCGGCCGATAATCCGAATGTTGGTGAGTAATTATCGTTGGCAAGAATATCGATATCAGGAGCACCTGCTTGCCAAATATCAAGCATGAGGTAATTTGGTCCTCCACTGGGCCAAACACCCGGGATGAGATTGCCTCCCGATGCATCCCATGCATTTACGTATGTTGGCAGATTATAAATAGCCTTCCCTGCCTTTGCAAGTTCATTGATATACTTAGCGTAATTCCATGCCATAAAGATTTCATCGGTATTTGGTGATTTTCCAAAAACCTCTTCCCATGTACCCTGAGTTTTTGAACCATTAGATACATATAGCTCACGGATGTTTGGTTTTAATATAGAAAGATTATTGCTTATGTATTTAATTAATTCACCGGGAACTTGTTGTTCAAATAGTTTAGTAGCTTCAGGTGAAAAATCTCTTGTATCTCCCAATAAACCAACCTCATTCTCAATCTGCATCATGATCACGGTACCATGCTTATCAACTAGAACAATTCGATCCATTAACTTTTTATAAGCCGCCAAATCGGCATTTAAACAGTTTTTATTCATGTTTGAAATGGTGGTAGAAACTTTCCCGTCTTTAAAAACCATGCGAGGGAAACGTTTCATATCGGTTTTAACCCAATCAGGAGTATAATTGGACTCGCCATTTTTCCAGCTTCCAAACCATAGGATAACTAGTTTCAAGTTGTTGTCGTAGGCACTTTTTATGTGGCTATCGATAAATGAGTAATCAAAACTACCCTCTTTAGGCTCAAATTGCTGCCAGTTTATAGGAAGAAAAACCGTATTCATGTTGAGTGATCGAACGTGTGCCCAAATATCTTTCATGTGCTCAATGCTCGATGCCGAAGAATTTAACAATTCGCCACCAATAATTAGAAAGGGTTCATTGTTTACATACAATTGTTTGACACCATTGGTTTCTTTTATCATTGGCAACGCTAAATTAGTGGCTAATTCATCCGACTTTGAAGATTTATTCGCATTGTTACCTGCCATCAATAAAGTCATCAACAGCGTGAAGACTAACGATAATTGAATTCTTTTCATTCGTATATTTAAGTATGTTTAAATAATTGTATTAGCACTGTCCATACAATACAAGGTTAAACTAAATTTTATCATTTTTGAATAATCTGAATGCGTTCGGATTATTTTTTAGGACGACTCATTAATGTCTAGCCTAAAATATGGCTACAGGTTAAACATTAAATTATGCTGTGTTTATTTCCTATTTATAATTAATGTTTTTTGTAAAATACATCCCATTTCTATTTTTTTGAATACTAAAAATTTACAATTTGCTCTGTCCATGTAGGGCCATTGATATGAAACATGCCGTTCTCATAAAATACTTGTTCAATACCCATTTGTGGCATTTTTTCCCAATCAAAAAGTTCTGAGCAGTAAGGATATGGGCGCTTTTTATATCCCATGTAATGACAAGAACTCCACAATTGTCCATCAGGACCTATAAACAATGAATTATGCCCCGTTTCACAATATGGATCTTCCGTATCCTGAAATTTTAAATCTGCATAACCTCCTTCAATGGCAAGTTCCGGACGATATCCCTTTTTCCTTGTGCCGAAAATTGGTTCACGTGATGCCAGTTCCCAAGGACCAAGCGGTGATTTTGATTTCAAAAGTCCTACTTCGTAACCGCGTGTCCAGGTAGAAAAAAACATGAAGTATTTTCCATCCTTTTTTATTACAAATGGTCCTTCTATGCCGCCAACCATCCATTCGGGCCAGCCAGCTTGTTTCTTATCTAAAAACTTCTGAATTGGTGTGGTAAGCTTCCCCGTTTTTAAATCAATTTTTGCCTGAAAAAGACCATTGCCGCTGCAATAAAGATATGTTTGTCTATCTTCATCTTCAAATAATGTTGCATCGTTATTATATTGAGGAGTTAAAGGGCCGTTTATAAGTTTATATGGTCCAGTTACATTGTCAGATGAGAATAGCCAGATGCTATGAGTATTCATTCCTTTTGGGTCCTTTTTGGTCACTTTTCCGCTATTTACAGTAAGCCAGTATTTGCCCTGGATGAAATGAATTTCGGGAGCCCAAAACCTGCCATTGTATGGGCAATCGTCTGGCAATTTACTGGCATCTATCAGCCACGAATGTTGTTTCCAATGAATCATATCGTCAGATTCCAACAAACGCACACCAGGATTTGGCCCAGTCCAAACCGGATTGGAAGTTCCAGTACAATACCACTTCTCTCCAACTTTAATGATGCAATGATCGCGCATGGAGATCGTTGAATCGCGCGTAATCGGATTGGTGTATCGAAAAACATGATCCTCTTTTTTTTGATTTATCTGGGCAGAAGATTTTACTGTTAACAAGAGTAGCCAGCAGAATATGAATAAATTGTATTTCACGTTTTGATTTTATATTGGATTATCAAACCTAACCGACTTTCGAAGTCTGTTAGGCTTGATAAATTTAAATTATTACAACTCTTTAATTTTAATATTTTTGAAATGAACTTCATCACCATGATCCTGAAGCAGAATATAACCTGAAGCAGATTCGCCAAAGGCAGGCCAGGTTTTATATTTACTACATGCCACCAAAGCACGCCACATCTGATTATTCCGTTCGTATTCCAAAACTTTTATCCCATTAAGCCAATGTTCAACATGGTTGCCTTTTACCTTAATTAATGCCTGATTCCATTCACTTATTCCTTTAAACGGTTTATCAGCGCTAGCTGGAATTAAGTCGTACAAAGAAGCTAGTGTGCGGTTTCCATTTACACCAAGCTTGGCATCAGGGTGAACAACATCATCTAAAATTTGATATTCACAACCGATAGCTGAACCGGAACCTTTATTTAAATCGGGGTTTACAAAATATTTTATTCCACTATTTGCACCTGTAGTGAGCATAAAATCGACCTGAAGCTCGAAGTTGGTATATTTCGCGATAGTTATAATGTCCCCGCCATTAGCTGATTCGGCGCCTTTTGCGGATAATACTGTCAAAACTCCATTTTCAATTTTCCAGCCTTTTGTTGGGAAACTTTCAGCATTGGCGCTTCTCCAACCCGAAGTGGTTTTCCCATCCCAAAGTAATTTCCAGCCTGCGGATTTTTCGCTAGGGGAAAGTTTGTTGTCCGTACTATTTTCGTTATTTCCCTGAGGAAAAGCTGATAACGATAATGTTAGAACGAATAACAATAAAATTGTTGTTTTCATATTTTGATTTTTAATTTGTTTTTAAAGTTTATAAAACTGTTCCCAACCTTTTCGTGGTGGAATGCCCACAAGCATCTCATTCGCCAGCTTGTTATTGGTAATTTTTTTTGTATCACGGTCGAACACCAGTTTTGCATCTAACTGTTGAGCAAGTACACCTAAGTTGAATACCTGACTAAGAGGACCTGCAATATCGAAAGATGAACGACATTTTTCAAGACCTTTACAGGAATTCAGGAAATTTGCAGCATGGTTGGAGGGACTTTTCGGAACCTCTGGCAATTTCGAAGCCATTTCTTTTGCTTTTTCAGGAGGAATAATGGAAAGCGTGCTTCCGTGGGTACCGCCCTTAAATATTAAATCTTTGGTATAGATTATCTTACCAGGATTCAGCGTAGCCGGTTGGATTTTCCCATTGCCGACAGGCGGAATATTTGGGTCGAGTTCGGACACTCCATATCCGTCAGGAACGGAAGGGATATTGTTTACGCCATCGTACCAGGTGATATCCAATGCAGGCATATTTCCACGTTGCGGAAAACGGAAAGCGATTGTAGAAGACATAGGAAAGAAAAACTTGTTGTGCCCTTCTAACTTAACAGCTTCTACTTCATACGGTAATCCTAAATTCAGAAATTCATGCGCTGTATCAATAATGTGAGCACCCCAATCGCCTAAAGCTCCCATACCGTAATCGTACCAGCACCTCCATTGCCCAAGGTGATAATCCTTGTTATAACCATGATATGCAGCCGCAGAAGTCCAGGTATTCCAGTCGAGTGTTGACGGAAGTTGTTCTGCAGCAGGAAAATCTTTCATATTCACATCCCAGCCGTGCCAGCGCCTTGCAGAATTCATGTGCGCGGTAATAGCGGTTACATCTTTGATAATACCAGCTTCAACAAAAGCTTTGAATTGGAAATAATTAGCTTCAGAGTGTCCTTGGTTTCCCATTTGTGTAACCACATTGTGTTTTTTAGCGGCTGCCATCATTAATTCCACTTCATTAAATGTTCGCGCCATTGGTTTTTCGCAATAAACATGCTTTCCGAGACTCATTGCCAGCATGGTAATCGGAAAGTGAGAATGATCTGGTACTCCAACTGAAACCGCATCTATTTGGCTTCCCATTTTATCGAACATTTTTCGGAAATCCTGAAAACGCGGAATATCCGGAAACTTGTTCAGTATTTGGACAGTATGAGGCGCTCCCATATCCACATCGCAAAGGGCTACAATATTGCAAAGCCCAGTGTTGTATAAATCCATGATGATGGCTGCGCCACGATTCCCACAACCACAACAGGCAAGATTAATGCGTTCTCCCGGGCTTGCTAGTTTTGAAACCGGCATTTCCATTCCCGAGGCCTTATTTACTAAAATTGTCGGAATTGCTGCAAGAGCTGACATGGCCAGCGCCTTTTTCAGAAATCCCCTTCTTGTTGATTCGTTAGTTTCCATAAGTTTTTAAAAAAATTATCTATTGTAAAGTATTTAAAGACTATTTCTTTGCATTGAACTGTACCGATGGTACCCCAAAGTAACTTGGGTATTTGTTATCCGGATTTACCACAATTCTTTCAAGAACAACCTCAGGATCAATCATAAAAACTTTCAACGTGTGGAATCCGGGAGCTGGCACGTCCAACTGAACGTCGAGCCAACGAATATTATCAAAAACCTCGTTACGACGCTGTTTCCCTGCCCCTACCAATGCAATATCTCTATTGAGAGGAGGAAGTGGTTTTAACACTTTCGAGTTAGCAAGATTTTTTGGAGTATATTCTGTAAACGTATCCACCAATCCTTTGCGAGCATCCAAAACCTGAGGTTCGCCATTATCGATAGAAACAGCAATGCGCAAACCACGCTCTGGATTAACATCCTGGGTTGGAAGAATTCCCAGACAAAAGGTTGCTTTACCCTGTTGGTTCAGATACATTTTGTATTCCAAACGAGGTGCTGTTTTTGGAGTTTCGCTTGGTGCCGTGACAGGAAAAATACCCATACAGGCTTCATCTCTACCCAAATCAGGCAGAATTAGCCATTTGGATTTTGCTCCGGCAATATTGGCGTTGAATTTATGCGCTGGTATCGAAAATTCACCTGTGAGACTTCCATAGAACGGTTCTTTTACTGTTGGGATTTCAGCCTTCAATGCACTTATCTGAACCTGAACCAAACTATCCCCTTGTTTAATTTCAACCAAACCATCGGCTTTACCAACAGATAAAGAATTCCAGTCAATATCAACCAAGATCCGACTTTCTTTTTCAACAGTGCCTTTAGTTGCACTTAGTTTAATCCACGGTTTGCTGGCAACCGCTTGGAACGAGAATGAACCAGTTCCACGATTAAACACATCGATATAATATGATTTCTTGTTAAGTCCATCGAATGTCGGTAATGCAGCTTGTTCTTTAGCTTCCGGCCATGCTTTTTCGCTACCTTCAACGGTAACTCCCATGGTCGGATCGGGAAGTGGAGTTACATCAACCACAGCTGGCATGGTGCTGGTACGAGGCATAGACCACTGCCTGTAACCGATATGAATGTCCGACATCATATTTTCCCATTTACCACCAGCCATTGCGCCATTGTAGTAATCA
>Ga0302288_1000406_pt1 | contig 35711 bp, 29 predicted proteins | sample III_Fen_N1_1_FD_194549 | JGI IMG/M metagenome (GOLD analysis project Ga0302288, IMG submission 194549) | Peat permafrost microbial communities from Stordalen Mire near Abisko, Sweden - III_Fen_N1_1 | ecosystem: Environmental > Terrestrial > Soil > Wetlands > Permafrost | place: Sweden: Abisko...
ATACCATACCGGGATTCAATGTTACCAATGTTTTGGCAACGTGCAACGTAATATCGTACGTAATATGAGTATATTCCGGTTCTTTTAAACCGACAGAACTAATACCGGCACAATAAAAACAAGCATCATACCCTTTTAAGGCGGCGCTGTGTTTTTCAATATTCATAAAATCGGAAATAAGCAGTTCTTTTAATTTGGGTTGATGCAGGTCATAATGCCTGCGATTCACCATTAATACCTGCGCTATGCTTTCGTTTTGCAGACATTCCAGCAAAACACCCTCTCCAACCATTCCGGTGGCTCCCGTGATTATAATTTTCATACGTTCTAACTAATCTGACTAATTTATAAGATACTAAATCACTTTATATTTAATCATGCTTTCTATCGAAGCCATAATGGCTTCTTCGTTATTTGAAAGCGGTTTCCAGCCTAATATTTCCCTGGCTTTTGCGTTGCTCGTGTTGCGGTTTGCCCGTAACATGGAAGCAATATTCTTAGCTTGCGGACTAAACAAACCTGTCAATGATACTAACCAATCCGGCAACCTTTTTGTTGAAACATTATGTGCAACCTCCGGCATTTTCTTTTTAATCAACAATGCGATTTCGGGCATAGATATTTTACCGCCTGCCAAAGCCAAAAAACGTTGTCCTTTCGCTTCCGTATTAGTCATTGCACGAATATGTAAATCCGCCACGTCCCGCACATCAATGATATTCATTGTCAGATTAGGGACAGCTTTCATGGATCCATTCAACAGGTTTCTCAATAATTCAAAACCACTAGAAATATCCGGTCCTAACGAGGGTCCGAAGATGCCAACCGGATTGATTACACTCAATTCCAAATCACCGCCTTCATTCTTTATAAAGTCCCATGCTGCACGTTCGGCCATTACTTTTGATTTGTTGTACGACGATAGTCCTTTTTCATTCGGTTCTGTCCAATCTGTCTCTGTTATTTCATCGTTTGGGTTCTTGTGACTATAACCAACTGCGCCAAAATTGGAAGTCATTACTATCCGTTTTACACCTGCATTCCGTGCAGCTTTCAACACTCGCAGCGCTCCATCAACGGCAGGACGAATCATCTCGTTCTCATCTTTTGGCAACGATAGAAAAATTGGTGATGCAACGTGTAGCACATAGTCGCAATCTTTCATCGCTTCGTCCCAATTATCATCTTTGGTCAAATCTGTTTCTATAAATGCAAGATTATCAAATGAAATGATACCACCTGTTTTCAGCATTTCAATTACTTCATCTTTTCTTTTTAATGAGCGGAGCGTTGTTTTTACGTTATACCCTTTTTGCAATAATTGAAGAATGCAATGCACTCCGACAAAACCTGTTCCACCTGTTACTAAAACTGTATCTTTATTTTCCATTGCCTGAAATTAATATGATATAGGTTTTTAAATTATTTATGATGCAAAGATATAACGGATTCTAATTAATTTGTTTTGTTCAAAAGGTCAACTTCACTTTGTTCAAAAGGTCAATGTGAATTTATATCAGAACAGAGTTCCATGCTTGATACGCTCTCTATTGAAATACCATCATAAAGTGTGACAGTGATTGAAAATATATTTTTAAATTAATATCAAAATAAACATTAATGTTTAAATTATACCGATTGGTATATTATTTATTTATCTTTGCAGTCAAATTCTAATTGAGTTATGTCAAAAGCAGAAAAAACCAAGGAGCTAATCATAGAACGAACAGCCGGAATATTTAATACCAAAGGGTTTGCAGGCACTTCGCTCACAGATATGACGGACGTTACCGGTCTCACCAAAGGAAGCATTTATGGAAATTTCAAAAATAAAGATGAAGTTGCCATTGAAGCATTCAAGTTTAATCTGCAGACTATGAATGATCTATTTTCGTCAGAGATGGCAAAGAAGAATACGTTTCGGGACAAATTACTGGTTTACTGCGAAGTGTTTGGCGATTTTTCTGAATCAAAATTTCCGAGGGGAGGTTGTCCAATACTGAATACGGCTGTGGAATCTGACGATACTCATCCTGAATTAAAGCGTAGAGCTCAAAAGGCTTTGCTGGACTGGAAAGACAAAATAAAACTCCTGTTGAAAAGTGGCATGGAGCTGGGTGAATTCAAAGACGGATTGAATCCTGAGCAAATAGCTGTTACGATACTGGCTTTATTGGAGGGTGGAATTATGATTCGTAAAGTCACGGACAATCAAACATATATTCAAATGATTGTGCAGTCTCTTAGAACTTATATAGTACAATTGTAATTTTTTTATCAACTAATATACCGTTCGGTATATTATAACTAAGTAGTAGAAATATATGAAAAGAGTAGTGATAACAGGTATGGGGGTTGTATCTCCATTGGGAAATACCATTGATGAGTTTTGGAATAATATTGTGGAAGGCAAAAGTGGAGCCGGCTTGCTGACAAAATTTGATACGACGAACTATAAAACTAAATTCGGTTGCGAAGTGAAGAACTTTCATCCCGAAGAATTCCTGGATAAAAAAGAACTACGCACCTATGATCTGTTTACGCAATACGCCATTGCTGCAAGTGATCAGGCAATAGCCGATTCGAAGCTTGACTTCACGGCAATGAGTTTAAAAGAGCGTGCAGAAATAGGTGTAATTTGGGCATCAGGCAATGGTGGAATTGCAACTTTCGAAAACGAACTGAAAGAGTATTACACCGGAGATGGAACTCCCCGTTTTAGTCCTTATTTTATTCCTAAAATAATTATTGATATAGCTGCAGGTGTGATATCCATTCGTCACCAGTTGCACGGGCCGAACTATGCCACAGTTTCAGCTTGTTCATCGTCCAACACGGCTCTTATCAATGCGTTTGATACGATTCGTCTGGGGAAAGCGACTGTTATGATAACCGGTGGGTCGGAGGCTGCTATTACCGAATCATCAGTGGGAGGATTTAATGCTTCTCACGCATTGTCCAAACGAAACGAAGATCCGCAACATGCTTCCCGCCCTTTTGATGAAGAGCGTGATGGATTTGTGATTGGCGAAGGTGCCGGTGCATTGGTATTGGAAGAGTTGGAACATGCATTAGCCCGGCGGGCTACCATTTATGCCGAACTCGTTGGCGGTGGAATGGCGGCAGATGCTTTTCATCTCACAGGAACGCATCCCGAAGGATTAGGAGCCGCTCTTTGTATACAAAAAGCGTTGGATGATGCAAAGATGGAGGCTTCAGAGATTGATTATATAAATACTCATGCCACTTCTACAAGCATGGGAGACTTGAGCGAGTTGCTGGGGATTAAGCAAGTGTTTCAGGAAAATCCCATTACAGTTACAGCGACTAAATCGATGACCGGTCATTTGCTTGGTGCTGCAGGTGCTGTAGAATCCATTATCTGTGTTTTGTCCGTTCAAAATGATATTATACCCGCAACTATTAATACGGTCAATCTGGATAAGAATCTGCCGGGCAAGGTTGATTTTGTCTTGCAAACATCAAGATATCAAACCGTAAATTGTGTATTAAACAATACGTTCGGGTTTGGAGGTCACACGGCCAGTTCAATATTTAAAAAATATAAATAATGAAAGATCAGATTATCGATTCCATTCGAGATTTTGTAGCCGAAAGTCCCAGCAATAAGTTGGCAGGCACGAATAACTTCTATTTTGATAAGCCTTTGGTAAGATTTGCCGATGCCAGTGACCCGCTGTTTAAAGAGTACAAAGATATTATCGGCCAGTTTCACTTAACTCCACAAGAAGCCTTTGACCAGGAATTTGGAGAAGGTAGCTTTAAGGGTGGAACCGTGATAAGTGTGGTTTTGCCAGTTGGCGAGGTTATTCGGAAAAGTAATCGGGTGAAGAAAGATTATGCTTCTTCAGAATGGGCGTTGCTTCGTACGTTTGGAGATGAAGTTTTTATCAACCAGTTAGTCAGTTCTACGGTATCTTATATTCAACAACAGGGCTTTCGGGTATTATCACCCGGCAGATCGAAAAGTTTTAAGGTTGCTAGCACAGAAACCGGAGCAACTTCCAACTGGTCGGAACGACATATTGCTTATGTAGCCGGACAAGGTTCATTTTCGTTGAACGATGGCTTTATTACAGAAAAAGGAATGGCTGTGCGTCTCATTTCTCTGGTAACGGATGCAGTTATAACTCCTGATAAGAAAGAGCTAAAGATGTATAATGAAAACTGTCTCTTTTGCAGCAAAGGTAGTTGTGGAGCTTGTATAAAAAGATGCCCGGTAGGAGCTATTACTAAGGACGGGCACGATAAGAGAAAATGTTATGCCTTTGTATATGGTGAAGAGGCACGGCAACGTGCTATTAATTACGGTGGTGAATATAAGTTCAGTTCGGGATGCGGTTTGTGCCAGACGGGAGTTCCTTGTGAGTTCAACATCCCGGGAAAAAGATAAATATAAGCGATATTATCAAGTAATTATCAGCGATTAAACAGATACTAATACTCTCAAATAATAATTTACTAAAATAAAATTCAAAATGAAAACAACGGAAAATACAGTATTGATTACCGGCGGATCAGCCGGAATCGGATTTGAAATAGCTAAACTTTTCTCTGAAAACGGTAACCACGTTATTATTACCGGAAGAGATGCTGAACGGCTAAAAGATGCAGTTGCAAAATTACAGAACGTCACAGCTATTGTCTGCGATGTAAGCAAAGTTGATGAATTAAATAGACTAGTTTCAAGAGTCAAGCAGGAGTTTCCGACATTGAATATCTTAATAAACAATGCAGGGCGTGCTATAGTTTATAACATATTGGATGATGATGCCCGTGTATCTTTAAATGCACAGGACGAAATGCAAACAAACTACTTCTCTGTATTACAACTGATTGAAGAATTACTTCCGTCATTAAAAAAGCAGGCAGCATCTGCGATTATCAATGTAACATCTGTGGTAGCTATTGTACCCGGTAGACTTACTACTTATTCGGCAAGTAAAGCCGCTTTACATTCATACACACAGTCATTGCGTGCTCGTTTGGAAGAAGAAAGTTCTGCAATAAAGGTATTTGAACTTATGCCTCCTTTGGTGAATACAGAGTTAACAAAAAACATTGGCGGAACCAATGGAATTCACCCATCTGTTGTGGCGGAAAATTTAATCAATTCATTGGCAAAAGATGAATATGAAATTCATGTAGGTCAGACACAATACATCTACGATTTATACCTTAAATCACCCAACGAAGCTTTGAAAGTTATGACTCAAAAAAAATAGATGAAAAAACTAAAAGACAATTGCTGAGATAAACAATTATTTTCCAAAAATAGCAGAGATTGTATCAATAGTCAACAAAACCTCGATTATTGATACAATCTCTGTAATTATTTAGGATAGCTGAATTTAAACCGTCAATCTAAACTGTATCGTTCAAGGATTAAATCAAACTGGGAGATTAGGTATTAACCTGCCGATTGCTTGGTCATTAACTGAGTTCCGTCTCCAAACTTTTCCCTCAAACATTTCATATCATCGCTTACTTTCAAATCCAATATTTTAGCATAGTGTTGAGTTGTCTTGAGATTTTTGTGCCCGAGCATTTTAGACACACTTTCGATTGGAACACCGTTTGAAAGTGTGACAGTGGTGGCAAAAGTATGTCTGGCCAAATGAAATATTAACTCTTTGTTTGTCTCGCAAACGTCTGCTATCTCCTTCAGGTAGGAGTTCATCTTCTGATTATTAAGCATAGGTAAAAGTCTTTCCTCATTGACTACCTGAGGGTGATTTTCGTATTTTTTCAATATGGCGGATGCAATGGGCAACAATGGAATGTTGGATCGGGTGTATGTCTTTGTACGATTGATATAAATCCAGCGGTCGCCATCCACGCCAATAGCAATTTTTTTCTGGAGAGTTTCTTTGCAGCTGCATAGGCTAAGCCTATGGTGACAGATCCTTGGGAAAATGGTTAGATAACCAAGAAGTGTGTCAGATTCTCAACATTTCAAAACGGACTTTACAAACCTACAGGGATAACGGAACATTGCCTTTCTCTCAAATCGGCCACAAAATGTATTATCGCCCACAGAATGTGGAACGATTGATAAACAAACAAAAACACTAAAGGATATGGGAGAGATTATCACACGGGAGAATGAGCGCATTGTACGTTTCTTCAAAGCGATAGAGAACATGTCGGAGGGTATAGAAAAACTGGTTGTCAATCGTAAGCCTCAATTTAGTGGTGAACGCTTTCTCACAGACAAGGAAGTCTCCGCTAAATTAAAAGTAAGCCGAAGGACTTTACAGGATTGGCGCACAAATGGGCAGATTACTTATATCGCCCTCGGGGGAAAAACATTGTACCGGGAATCGGATATTCAGGTCATGCTGGAAAGAAATCACCGAAAAGCAATTGAATAAGTTTTGTTATTGATTAAATGTGTTATGCGGATTTATAGGATCAGTCGTTTTCATTGTCGGAGCTTTTTTGGGTAAAAGGTTTAGCAATATGTTTCTCTCCCCAATCATACAACTCTTCCAAAACAGGCAATAGAGATTGTCCTTTCTCAGTTAGCGAATATTCCACCCTAGGAGGCATTTCAGCATAAATCTTTCTTAACACGAGTTCGTCTTGTTCCAATTCTTTTAATTGTTGGCTTAGCATTTTAGTGGTTATGAATGGCATTTTCTTTTGCAACAAACTGAACCGATTATGCTCCTGATGTATGAAATAGAGCAAAGCAATTTTCCACCGCCCGCCTAACGTTCTCATAACATTGTGCATAGGGCAGATTGCGGCTAATTCGGTCTCATTGAAATAATTTGTAGAATTTGTTTTTCTCATTACTTACTTTTTTGATACTATAATACATTTTTGTACCTACTGTCTATTTAGAAAACAAAGATATACATTTGTCGCAAATTATAAAACAAAAGAAAAAATGAAAAAAACAATTGTAGTATTAGGCGCAACTGGTAAAGTTGGCAGTAAAATTTCAGAGATCCTTTTGAAGGAAGGACATAAGGTAATCCTAATTGCAAGAATGGCTGACAAGCTAAAAACATTCAAGGATATGGGGGCGGAAGTGATTTCTGGCGATATTACGAATGTAGATGTAGTTGCAGACGCATTTAGAAATGCAGATAGTGCGTATGTTATGACCCCACCAAGTTTTACTGCAATTAGTTATAGAGCATTTCAAAGGAAAGTGGGAGATGGAATCATTGAGGCAATTCAAAAGTCGGGAATAAAATACATTGTAAATCTTAGCAGTTGCGGAGCACATATGCACGAAAGTAATGGTCTTATTGCCGGTCTTGCAGAGCTGGAAGTAAAATTGAATCAGCTTAATGATGTGAATGTGCTTCACCTGCGTCCTGCATACTTTATAGATAACGTCCTGCTGAATATTCCATTAATAAAAGAAATGGGCATAAATGGTACCACCGCAGATGCAGACGATCAAATACCAATGGTTGCCACAAAAGATATTGCTTTTATTGCGGCAAGCCATTTAGTTAATCAGGATTTTAAAGGCAAAAGTGTTCAGCCAATTCTGGGTGATAGAAATTATAGTTTTAAAGAGTTAACTAGCATAATAGGACGGGCAATTGGTAAGCCAGAGCTGCAATATGTACAATTTCCAATTGAACAGGCAAAACAGGCAATCATTAGCCAAGGCATTTCAGCAAATGTAGCTAATGATATAACCGCTATGGAAACTTCTCTTAAAAACGGGATAATGAACTATGAACAAAGAACTACTGAAAATTCGTCTCCCACTTCAGCAGAGTCCTTTGCAAGAGAGGTATTTGCTCCATTGTATAATTCTTTATAAATTTCAACCATTCAAAAAAATGAAAAATGGAAAATAAACCTATCAAAAAACTAAACAGAAATCATCCTGCATTTAATCAAAATGCCGAACCATTTTTCAGTATTATTATGGAAGGCTTGAAAGGCGAAGTGGATGGAGAGCATTTTTGGGATGCCGTGGCAGAAAATGCAGTTTTCGAATTTCTATATAATTTCCCCGGGTTTGCCAATAAAATAGAAGGACGTAAAGCGTATATGGAGTGGTTTGGCAATTATAGCAATGTACTGCATTCTGCTGATAACTTGAAGGTATATAAATCGGCGAAACCGGAGAATGTAATTATTTTAGAATATGAAGTTCACGGCATAGTTCCATTCACAGGAAAAGCTTATGACAATCGCTTTTGTTCTATTATAACTATCGAAAATCGTAAAATAATCCACTGGCGCGACTATATGGATTCGCTTGCGGTAATGCTTTCAGCTACCCCTGATTAAACACGTTTTATGCGGATTGGAGGTAAGGGAGTTGAAAATTGCCATTAGAACAAGTCGAACTTACTAAAAATAATATGCTTTCCTTGTATATATTTTTCCTCGCTTGTTACGCTATGCGTCTTTATCGGGTCGGTCGTTTTCATTGCCGGGGCTTTTTCGGTGAAGGGTTTAGCGGATGCAAGGTTTTTATGGGAAATACGCTCGCCGTGAAACAAGAGGAAGATTTCCTATAAAACTGCTTGCGGCTTGACCTTGCATTCGCGTTAAAACCCGGAACTTCCTTTGCCCCTGCAATGAAAATGATTGACACGGCATTAAACGTTTGTGGGGGAATGTTTGAAAAGTTCCCACTCCCCCCTTTTTATTTTTTTTTTTGGACATCCACTTTTAATTGGAAATAGAATTGTTAGGAAGACTGAAATATATGATCTGAACCGATTTTGACTGCACAGATTTGGCTGGAGCAGACAAACGGGTCATTAGCCAATTCCTGAAAACCGCTGCTTTCGGAGAGTGTATCCTATAAGCCAAGGCTATTATCATATCCAGTCCATAATAATCGGCAGTAAGAATGCTGCTCGATTGTACTGCTCCTTTATCAAAAGCAACTCTGACAACTTCCGATTTCAGTATAGTTCTAATATTGACATTGACAGTCTGAAGGTAGACACCGAACAGATCGGCTATCTCATAAGGGGTCATCCGTATATCAGCATCCAGCGATACGATTCCGTTCTTACTGATTTTTATTATTCCTCGTTGCGTTGTTCTTCTTTGTGTTTCTCGTTCCATATCTCATTTTTTCTTATAGTTCAGTTATTTCTTCCTTGTTTTTCTTCTCGTTATTCTTTTTATTCTTGTTGATGTTCTTTTCTTTGTTTTCTTTCCACCCGTTATACCGCCCACATTGATAGACCCGAACAGGCATATTGTCTTCGGGTATAGAATACTGGTCTTTGGTCTGTTCAGACAGTCTGTCAAAATCGCGCTTCACCTTCTGGTTGGTTATCTCTGCATATATCTGGGTTGTACGGATATTGGAGTGTCCCATCATTTTACTGATCGTTTCTATCGGTACACCGTTTGACAGGCAAACTTCGGTAGCATAGGTATGACGGGCCAGATAAAACGTCAGGTGACAGTCTAATTTGCAGATATCCGCTATGATCTTCAAACTGCGGCACAGACTACTAGTCCCTGGAACAAAGAACAGCTTGTCGTTTTTCCCTTCCCCCTTGTATTTCTCCATTATTTTGATGGGAATATCCAGCAATTTGATTCTGCACTCGGTTTTTGTCTTCTGTCGGGCTATGTATATCCACATGGAACCGTCGTTTTCCGTAATGATGTTTCTTGAAGACAGACTCGATAGTTCCGCCCTGCCCAAACCCGTAAAAGTAGAGAAGACAAAAAGGTCTCTTGTATGGCATAGCCGATAGGTTGGAAGCTCTATCCGCATTATTTTGGATAATTGTTCGCCTGTCAGGTAGCGGTGTTGCACAGGAGCAACTTCCAGTTTATAACCCGAAAATGGGTCTCGTTTCAAGGTCTTTTGTTTCAAGCCCAGGCGAACTATTTTGCGCAGGGCGATCAGGTAATCGTTCAGGGTAACGGTTTTCTGACGGAGTACGGTCGAAAGATAGAATTGAAAATCGTTGATAAACTGCATGTCCAGTGAACGGAGCGGAATATCCTCCAGTCCATGCTTATACTGCAGAAAATTATACAGGTGCTTACGGCTAGTCAGATAGCGCATATAAGTATGGTGTACCCTGTCTATACCTACCCGTTTGGCATATCCTTCATTATGCTCGTCAAAGAGGGTGAGCAAGGTTTCTTTAGCTTGCGTTCTTCCTGTAACGGCATTCTTAATTACTTCGGACGAAACATAGCCTGCGGTATCAACACTCTTTTTATAGGCGAGTTTCGCCTTCTCTTCCAATTCCTCCAAGTGTTGATTCATGGACTTTAGGTGTTTGTCCTCTTCGGAGTTTTTCCCCCGAACAACCGCCCTGCCTTTGGCGGCATCCCAAAGCTCGGATATTATCTCTTCCCCGGTGGAATACTGGCTGACTTTACCATCAAGGGTAATACGTCCCATAACCGGACACTTACCATTTTTCTTTATCTTTTGTCTGTTTATGTAAAACAGGATTCTAAATGTGCTGCGCATACTATATATCTCCTTTATTATATCTCTTTTATTCTATTCGTGTTATTCTACACTTTTGTTTTTTTTACATTCTATCCTTATACTTTCTTGTATTCTATTCCTAGACTTCTTTGTATTCCATTTTTAAACTTCCTTGTATTCTATTTTCTTGGAAGGACGATACTTTCTCCCACTCATATCTTTAAGTATGGTGGAGGGTGCACTGTCAATACTGCACAAGGAGTATTTATCAGCTATATTGGCATGTAGAACACTAACATCCTTATCTATCTTTTCATTGGTCACTTTGGCATAGCGTTGTGTGGTCGTGATATTCTTATGTCCCATTGCCCGGCTGACAGTTTCGATAGGAACACCTTGTGACAGGCAGATCTGGCTGGCGAAAGTATGGCGTGCCATGTGGAAGGTAAGGTTACGGTTAATGCCACATTGTTTGGCTATTTTTTTCAAGTGAGGATTAATGCTCATATTAGATAGCATCGGAAATAGCTTTCCGTTTGAAGCCAAGCCTTTGTACTTTTCTATAATTTGCAGGGCGATGTCCAGCAGACGAATGTTTTCCGGTGTTCCTGTTTTCTGGCGGTTAGTTTCTATCCAAAGATTTCCATCCCTATCCCTGACTATGTTTTCTTCCGAAAGGTTACACATATCGCAATAGCAAATACCTGTAAAGACAGAAAAGAGAAACATATCACGGGTGAAATTACGGTTCGGGGTATCGAAGGTGAAATTCATCAGGCGGCTCAATTCGTCTTGGGTCAAATAGAGTTGTTTGCGTTCCGGCTTATCGGGGGAAAAGTCTTTGAATGGATTTTGCGAGGCAAGGTTACGGTGTACCACTATATATCCGATGGATTTTAGGCGATTGATGTGTCCACGTATGGTGTTAGGCTTCTGCGACTCATTAATCCGCAAGAATTGGTGAAAACCTTCTATGAATAATGTATCCAATGATTTTACGGTTACATCCGAGACCTTATACCTGAATACAATGAATTTGGAAAGAAGACGGTAGGTATTCTTATACTGGTAGAAAGTGTTTGCCGTGCGGTTTACGCCTACACGCAATGCATATTCCCTATTATGCTCACCAAAGAACCTTAACAGGGTCATTTGTGCTGCGGCTATACCCTGAAAGGAATTCTTTACATCTTCGGCAGATACCTTTTCATTCAGATCCGATAATTCATTAAAGCGGACACGAAGCAATAACAAGAATGATTCGATTTCGTTGTTCGTCCCGATTGCTGTATGGCTTTTGCCTGTGCAGCGTTGTGAGGTGGCGTTCCATATCTTCGGATCGATTTTAATCTTGCATCCGAATTGGGCGGTGGAATTATATTTTCCTTTCACCGTGATTTTTCCCATCAAAGGACATAGCCCTGATTCATCTTGCCCGTTTCTTTTGAGGTAGAGCAGCACCTTCATTTCTGTTTTCATACGATAATTACTTTTTGAGTGCAATAAACATTCATTAAAGTCATTTTTCGATATGAAAACCTTGGCAAAACAGGGCAATAAAACCCGGAAAAGCAAAACCTTTATTCAAACTTAGGAGTTAATGCTATCTTTGTATTGTCCATAGCCTTAAACAATGGAATAAAGTCCCCTCCTATGCAACAGAAACAGGTAATGGTTTGGTAGTGGAAAGCTCGCTGTAATCTGCTTTATTCAGATTTTCCAGCGAAACGCAAAACATAGAAAAACTGCTAATATACAACTTATTACGTACCACTTGCTTGGTTTTGTATCAGACTACTTTTGTGGCATTCTATCGCTTTACCGGACTTTCCTATATTGATGTCAAGAATCTAACGGATAAAAACATTCGAACTTCTTTCGATACAAATCTATGGATAATGACCAAACGTCAAAAGACAAAAGTAGAATCCAATATACTCCTGTTGGATGTTCCTAAAATGATTTTGGAAAAATATAAAGGAAAATCAACCAACAATCAGTTGCTTCCAATTTTAAGCAATCAAAAAATGAATGCTTATCTCAAGGAAATTGGTGATGTATGTGAAATAGAAAAAGAACTAACGTTTCACTTAGCGAGGCATACTTTCGCCACCACGATTACATTGGCAAAAGGCGTTCCTATTGAGACCGTTAGTAAAATGCTCGGACATACCAATATTCGCACGACACAAATCTATGCAAGGATCACTGATAGTAAAATAAGCAATGATATGCAGGCACTTGCAGGCAAATTACAGGGGATAGAGAAAATGTTCAGAATATAGAATAACAAATCATATTGTGTTAATGCTATTTGAGCTCGTAACTTTAGAAACAGGAAAAATACTTATAGTATTTTTCCTGTTTCTATTTTATTTGAACATTTGAACTAGACTGAGTGAGTTAAGCTTAATCTGTATAATTGCCAGTTATTCAGATTCTGCGCCTTTTCATTTTTTTCATTCTGCGGATAAAAGCCTCTTCCTCCGAATCAGTACCATTATTAGTCTCCATGCTGAAAATATTGAGAGATGCATCTGTGTTATCGACATCACGTTGAGGCCTGAAATCAGGCTCATCAGCGTATCCGATATTTTTACTGGATTGTTGTTGCAATCGAATGTCGTTATCCTCCATAGACGACGGGAAAAGCTCATTAAATACGTTTGCAGAGAACTCTTTACCCAAACGTGAACCATTGAGCACACATTGATTTTGTTGGTCTATGAATGTTATTCCATAGATGCGTCCTGCATCATTTTGCCGGAATATTACATTGATACCATTGGCAACAAGGTATTTTTCAAAATTAGCTCGACTCAAAGGTAATTGCATAACTTTTGTTACTATCGCTTTGGTTCTTTCTTTCAACTGTTTCTCTTTAATGATTTCTGCTGATTGAAGCATACATCGCTGCAAAGCTTCATAACCAACAGACTTGCCAAAAAGAGAGGATTTAAAAGGTTTGCCTATACGTTCTCCTATGTTGTCGGTAGCTGAATAAACTAAACCATTATATTGTTTGCCCTCTACCCCACCTTTAATCTCTTCGACAATAATGTTGTAAAGGGATAATAAAGCCTTATATTCTCCGAAGCTCTGGAATCGATACGATTTCACTAAAGGACGAATGATATTGGCTATTTGTACTTTCAGATTTTCCTCGCCGTATTGTATCGGTTTGATAGGAAGTTCACTTTGCCGCTCTTTCTTATCAGCTGGTATCAAGTTGTAATTCTGCTCTAGATTCCGACAAATTTCCATTGATTTAAGATATTCAAAATTATGATCCAACTTCTTGCCATTTTCGTCCACCCGAACCGATACAATATGAAGGTGATGGCGGTCAATATCTTCGTGTTTGTAAACAATATAAGGCTGGTCACCATAACCCAATTTTTGCATATACTCTTGTGCAATTTCAGAATATTGGTCATCGGTCAACACATCTTTCGGGTCTGGATTCAATGATATATGTAAAATTGGCTTTTCCGTTTTTTGGTTGACAACCAAATACGATTCAAACGAACGCATACATATACCGATTTTATATTTTCCATCAGTCGGTTCTATCATTCGATTAGTCACAAGTACATAAGCATGTTGTTCATCCATCTTCTTTTGATTGTAGGAAAGTGCTCCAAAAATGGAACTACCTGAACTTATTTTCGCAACCATTTTGACTGTTATTTGTGTGTATTGGTATCGGTCGATGCAAATACTGCATACTCTGAACTGATAATTTCTCTTCGAAATGAGTTTTCACTTTCATTTTATACTGTGTTTCGTACCTCATTAAGACTTATAGTGTACCGAAAGAGGCTGGATCTCTCTTGGGTATCATATCCATTTTGCGTCCGTGAGGCAATTTATTCTCTACAATATTCATATTGGTTGAATTTTACTTTTGAGCTATTTGCTCCATAAACTTTTCTTCTAAAGCACCGACTTCGGAGGATGCTTTTCCCCCTGAAAGGGCAAGTCATTTTGAGCTGCTGAAAGAATTTCAAGCAGCTCAAAATACAACTTGCCATTTGCCAAATGCAAATGTGATTAGCCTTAATTATCGCCTTCGATATATCATGATCTGAGTTTAAAATGACAATGCAAAATTAGTTTCTAATTTTGAGATGTGCCATATCTGGAGGTTAGACAAAAGTGGTCTGGCTGAGACAAACAGAGACAGTTTAAAAAAAGTTCTATTCTTGTTATTTTATTTATTCGAAAGATTGCTTTACATCTTTTTTATCAACAATAAATCTTGATAAATTGATTGAAGTTTTTAATGATTGATAGATTGGTTTCAAGAAGTATTGCAACCTTGACAACATGAAATCTTGCAATCTTGACAACATGAAACCTTGAAACCTTGACAACATGAAACCTTGATAACATGAAAGCATGACAACAAGAAAGTTTGTATACATGTTAACAATTCAACAAGCAATCTTGTCAACAAGTCAACATAAAATATAGTCAAAAATAAATGTAAACACATCCTTTTCCCAAACACGAAGTGTAAACATGTTTTACATTGTACAAAGTACTAAAAACAAGAACTTCTTTTAGCGATAAAAACATTTTTATTCAAGCGTAAGCAAAATAATTTTATCGCTGAATGTAGTTTAACCACTGTCCCTATTAAAAAACAGTTTGCCTGTTTCTTTGCTTTCAAAAATTGAATAAAGTTTCAAAAAAACAGGCATATTGTTTTGGGGCATTCATTTCAAAACTGAGACATAAAACATAAAAATTGAAAGTATTTAAATGTTGGAAAGCAGGAAATAAGTTTTCCAGTATCGTTACTAAAAAAAGTAAGAATCATTTCCGAAAAATTATTCTTGCTTATCAACATTATCAAACTCTTTCACAACACATTTTTTTGAGTGGATACCGGGACCCGATGTGTCAGGCGATAAAAAAATGGGTTGTGTCCGCTGACCTAATTGAAAACCTGTTGTGACAGGATATTTCGGCGATACTGACCAGTTAGATGGTCAGTATCCACTGTGTTTTCAGGACGTTTTCCGAAGAAAGCATCCATATATAGCTTTTGTTAAAACCGAACTCGGTTGATCAGCATGCTCCGTTTTATCCATTGTTTTTGAACAAACAGTGAACGGACATCACCGGAAAACGTGAACGGATATACACCGGAATAGGTAATTTTCAAAATTTGTGAGAGCTAAATTCTTGAATCCATACTTTCTGTATTGATTTATACAAAAGTATGGTCTGGGGGTGAGTGTGGAAAGGACAAAAAAATAACCCCACTTTTGGGTGGGGTAATCTTTATACTAAGAAATACAGTGGTAAAATGTTGGTACTACAGAAAAACTTACTTTCTTATACAAATGTTTGATTACAGAAATTAGCCCGCAAAAAATGGAATGAACGTTAAAAAGCATTTTGTGTGCATTTTTCATTTATCATTTCTGTTATCAAATGTATCGGTAATGCAACAGGCTGGTTTTCCAAAGCTGTTACACCAGATTCATTATTGCGAATGTGATATTGTATAAATGTAACAATACCAACTATTTCGCCAATATCATTTATTATTGGACCACCACTCATTCCTGCACCAATTTTATTGTCTATAAAAATTACTCTGTCTGTTGACATTTCATGTTTTCTAATAGAATTTACAACTCCTTGAGATATATAAATATTCTCAGAAAAAGAATTTGATGATGCTGATGGAAATCCAATTGCAATGACTTTTTCTCCAGGTTCAATAAATTCTGACACGCCTATTCGTAATTTTGTTAAAGATTCATTTACATGAAGAATTGCAATATCGTTCTGTGTATCCATATCAATTTTAGTTGGCGACAATACTTTGTTTAATCCAATAATCTTAATTTTGGAACAGCCTTCAACTACATGTCTATTTGTAACAATTAGATTTTCCGAAATACAAAATCCACTACCATTTCCAATTTGGCCATTATCATCGTATATTTCTATTAAAAAAACCGAATTGGAAATGGACTTTAGGTAATTATTCAAATGGTTGAAATCTGGAATAATATTATCAAGAATAACTTTATTTTCTGAAACAGCACTTTTATATTTATTGATATCACCAGCTTTTTTATAACAAATCAAAAGAGTTTCAATATATTTTGAATCTGTACAATTGCTGTTGAAATTTAATTCGAGCAATGCTATTGCATTAGCGATATTTTCGGTTGCAATTAAATAATTTGCTTTTTGTAATATTGTCATTTTTTCAACATCCGGCACAATATTTTCTAATGTTTTTACCCAATTAGCTGTTTTATAAACGACTTCATTTTTATAACTATGATTTATCTCTTTAAAGTTTTTCAAAAATAGACTTAAACTGTCTTGTCTTTCGTTTAATTTTTCAATAATTTTGCTATCTGTGTAATCAAAATGCAAGTTAATAATTTTATTATAATTTAAAACAAGCGAAGTAAATCTGTCAATGTGTTTTTGGTTATCTACAAAAATTTGTTCTTTTTCAAGAAAAATTTCACTTATTGTTTTAGCTTGTTCAACATTAGCTTTATAATTATATGGATTGTTTTGTAACTTTTCTTCAATAAGTGTAAACAATTTTGATTTGGTTTGTTTTATGTAATTTTGATTATTAGCAAATTCATTTAATTTTCTTTCAATTTCAATTTTAGTCGTATTAATTAGATTTTCAATAATTTGGGAGTTCGATTTATTTTCAAATTGATTAACAAGGTTTTGTTTTTCAGTATAACTTAAACGAACCGATCCCGTTATTTTAATAGATTGTGATTTATTAGTACTGGTATCTTTTGCGGTAACTGTTAAAATGCAGTCCGCATTAATTTCAAAAGCAACCTCAATTTTGGGGACGCCAGCCTTAACAGGAGGAATACCAGTCAACTCAAATTCACCTAAAAAATGATTTCTTTCAGTAAACAATGATTCGCCTTGATAAATACGGACTCTTACAGTATCTTGATTATCCCGAGTGGTTGTATATGAACTGGTTTTTGAAATTGGAATTATTGAATTATTTTCTATTATTCTACTTATTTGTTTGGTATTATTCTCTTTTTCTTGAACCTCAATACCTAAACTAAATGGAACCACGTCCAAAATCAATTTATCTTTTATATCATTTGCAAGTATAGCTCCGTCAATGGCTGCACCTATAGCCACAACAACACCAGGGTCAATTCCTTGTAATTGTTTGGCGTTAGTAGTTGATTTGGACAATTGTGTAATTCGTGGCATTTTTGTGGCATTTCCAACTAAAATAAAGTTTCTAATTGGTTCTTTTATTGACTTTATTGTATCTTTTATTGCTTTACAATAGTTTTCAAAAAAAGGCTCACAAATTTCTTCTAATTGTTTTCTATTTAAAGTAAATGAATGTTTTGGATTATTTAAAAAATAGGGCATTTCAATTGTAAATTCATCTTGATTTGATAAATTTATTTTAAGATTTTCACAAGCGTCTTTAAGTCGAGACACTTCAATAGAATAGTTTTTATCAGACAAATTAATACCAAACTTTTCTTTAATTTGTTTCTGAAAATAATCGAATATTAAATCGTCAATATCGCTACCTCCTAATTTAGTATTGCCTCCTATTTTTTCAACATTAAAAACACCTTCACCAATGTCTAATAAGGAAATATCAAAAGTTCCGCCACCTAGGTCGAGTACTGCAATTTTTCCAGTAAATTTTTTTTGATGTTCAAATGCTACTGCCGCAGAGGTTGGTTCGTGCAATAAACGTCTTACATTTAACCCTGCTATTTCTGCAGCATCTTTTGTTGACCTTTTTTGGCTGTCGTTGAAATATGCCGGAACAGTCAAAATGACATCTTTAACTTCATCAAATATTTTTTGTTGAAAGAATTCATCTATAATTTCAACAGGTATATTTTTGCCAGTTGCAGAGCTTGAAAATGTTTCTTTAACTTTATTTCTCAAATATCCATTTGTAATATTTTTTAAATTAGATAATTGATGAGCGATGATTTCTTCTGTTTTAAATTTTTTATCCCCAATTGTAAAGGTTTTGTTTTCACCTAAAAAACGTTTCACTCTTGAAACAACAAATTCGGGTTTAGTAAGACTTAATAATTTTGCCTTTTCACCAAAAAAAAGTTCACCTTCAGTATTGATAGCGAAAAAGGAATCGACATAAGAATTTCCAATTTCATTCGATATAATTTCAACTTTATGTGATTCGCGATTATATATAGCACAGACAGATGTAGAAGTTCCAAAATCAATTCCGATTATTTTAGAATATTTATTCATTGTTTTTTTCAACGCTTGTTCAAACTCACTTTCTAAATCAGTTTGAGAAACAGTTTTGAAACCTTCTAATTTTTTTTGAATTACCTGAACATTAACAATATCATTTCGACTTTCTGCAATTTGGAGAGCTTCTTTTAAAGAAGAAAAAGTGTTTTTATTAATCAGAATATCAATGATTTTATTGAAGTCGCCAATGGTTTTATATAAATCCATCAACGTTTGTTCCTCTTGATTAGGAGCTTTTAAATAGCAATCAATAGCTTTTTCGTAATTAGATAATTTATAATACAATTCGAAAGCTTGTTCAAATTCTCCTATATTTTCATAAAGATTTGCTGATTTCAATAAATTACCGCCTTTACTATGAAGTTCTGCTAATTTTGCTTTTACATTTAAACTGTTATCCGTTTCAAGATTCTTTGAAGTCAGTTTGATCGCCTTATGGTATAGATTTGCCTTTTCGTATAAGGTAATTGCTAACTCGATATCCATAAGCTCTTCTTCTGCCAAATTACCAGCAATATCATAATTTCCGGTTTTTTCTTCTAATGAAATCCTTTTTTTTAGATATTCATTAGCAAGTTCTTTGTTGTTACTTTCAAGTTGTTTTTTAAGATAAAAGTTTCTTCCTACGTCTAATATTTTATCCCTCTCCTGTGATACTTCTTCGGAAAGATTGTATAATTCAATTGCTGAAATATAATCCTGTTCGAGGACTTTCTTTTTTAATAATTCTGCTGCTTTTTCTTTTATAAGTTGAATATACTTCTCTGGGGTTAGAAATCCTAAAGCAAAAGACTTTGCTTCAGTAAGGTTTTCGGTAATTAATAAAAGATTAAACTTTCTTTCAGGTTGTACTGCATTCTGTAATGCTGTTAAGTAGTCTCCAATCTTTTCTGAAATTATTGAGACACTTTCTTTGTCGTTTATCTCTTTATAAAGTGAAATAGCTTCATCGTATTTTTGTGCTAAATCATAACAATTTGCAGCTTTTTTTATCTGATTATCGGCTTTATATAATATTGCAGCTTCTTCATATTTTTCAATGCATTCTTTTATATGTGCTTTATCTGGAATCAGATATGGGTTTACATGATTAATGCCTTTTAAAATCTCTACAATTGATGTATTAGTTGTAATTAGACCATTATATTGTTCCCACTTTTGTATTGAAAGCTCAACATATTGTTTGGTTAAAATTTTCTTTCTTGTGAGATAAGAAAACAGTTCATTATAATTTGCAGATTTAGAATATAGACCTATAATTTGATTATGTTTCTCAAAATAATCACATAACAAAATCGTTGAATTTAAATGGTTATTATTATCAAGTGAAATAATTGCATGCTCAATGGTTCTTGTTGAAATTTTTGACTCAATAATTGACTTATCATTTATTTGTTTGAGGTAATTTAATATTATTTTAGACAAGCGTGTCCATTGCTCGTTTTTAACAAGGCTATTAAATAGCAAACAAAATTGTGTATCTGCCTTTGAATGCAATTTTTTACTGACTAAATCTTTTAATTTCTGTTCCGAATTATTTAATCGTCCTTCAATGGTAAAATAATTTTCTATTAATTTCATATTCAAGTTTATAATTTTCTAATTATTTTTTCAATGGCATTATAGAATAATAAAAGATGAGATTTTTACAAATTCTATTAGTCACAAAGATATGAATTTAATTTTCAAAAATTAATAAAAATAAACGGTTTTTTTAATACAAAACATGCTCCGATTAACATAGACTAAAGCACTAACACTACAAAATATTTTATTATCTCTATCCTTTGTGGGTGTATTTCCATTTATTGCTGCTTTTTTGCGGGACAAAAAGTAGTCGGAATAAAAGAATTTCCAACTCTTTTTAAGAAGTGAGAAGTATATTCAAAGCCGTTTATAGTCACTTACACCGTTAATACTAATTGATTTAAATGGTGGAAGGTTTAAGAAAAAAGGTGATTTTGTAACTTGATTATGTATCTTGATCCACACAAAACATAAGAGGTGGTCATTATTACCGGAATATGACCATTTAGATGGTCAGTATTGCCGGAATATCTATGCAAGTCCAAAGTTACGAAGGGGCGGGGGTTTTTGGAGGCTAGGGATTTTACCCAGTGGAGCTACCGTAATTAACTTCCTTGCGAAACCTAACCTTTTGTTCTTATAACTTTGTATTGACACACTTTACAAATATGTACCAGCAGTGTTATTCTAATATACCGCCAATCTGTTCTATGTATTCAAGAATTAAATGGACAACAGTTTTTACATAATTATCAGGTAGCAAGATTCTTAGTTTTTTAAATTTCAATAATACTTCCTCTTCAATTTCATTCCAATAGAAACTCCCACCTAAACCAATCTTAGAATTCCATATTTCTGAGAATATATTATCAATACATATCCATGTTTTTTCTGTTAAATCAAACTCAATATGTGACTTTATATAATCATAAACTTCTATTGAATTGATTTTTTTATCATAAGGATTTACACCTTCAAGGATTTCTTTGTTTCTGAAAAGATCAATTTTCATAATTCATGCTTTTATGTTCCAGGAGATACAATTCATAAGACCACCTTCAATTGCTATATCAGTTATATTTATTCGTTCAATAAATTTGTTAGGATATAAACTTGAGATCAAATCGAAAGCTTCTTCATCTTTATTTCCTTCAAGTTCAAAAACTGGAAAAACGATTAAATTCCCAATTTCAAGATAGTTCACGTAACAACCAATTGCTGATAAACTTTTGTTTTTATATGGAGCTTTGTAATTAAATACAGGCATATCGATATATTTAAACCCATATTGCTTAATAATCTTTTTCATTGCATTTCCCCAATATTTATATTCGTCGTTAAGGTTATTCCCTATAATAGTTTTTTCATCATAAAACCTCACTAATCCATCAGCATGTCCAGTAAAATCTGATTTTATTTGAGGAATTAGAAATACTTCTGCATTTAATTTTTTTTCTATTTCAGAAATAAGTTGTTTTCTGTCTGTATACTGGGGATTCTCTGAAAATATTCTATCGGTTAGTATTACTCTGTCAGACCATTTTACGATATTACCGCCATCCAGATTAATATATGAGTAAACCGGAGTAAACCCATGCGATTTGCATACGGCTTGGGGATTTGATTGTAAATATAAATCTTTTGCTAAATAGGAAGGTTCATATCTGAACTGTATAAATTTATTTGTATCTACCTGAACAGGCATATAATCTCTTGCCCAAATATCTTTGGTATCTTCTATTACATTACTGATTATGTAATTTTTCTTCAGAATTAATTCTATTTCCTGAAAAGATTTCCAGGCCTTTAGCAGCTTTGAAAAGTAAACGATATTGGTTTGGCTATCTATTATCATATTAATATTGGATTGAATGAAAATCTATAGGAAAACATATCTGCCCCATTTTCTTTTGCATTATTACCTAATCCAATTCGTTTAGATTCGATTATTGGATTATTATCAAATTTGTGCTTAACAATTTTAGTTTTAATTGACTCTTCAAAAGCATTTGTTCCGCTAAATAATCTCATCGCACAAACTTGAGGTCCTTTAAAAATCCTATTTAAATTTACATCAAGTATACTTCTAATCAAGATTCCACCATAACCTCCAGTTTCTTCATTTCTCAATGCAATATCAACTCCTGAATAATGAAAAAACCATTCTCCATTCTTAGGATCAACATATTTACGGGAATAAGTACTTTTATCGGTATGGCTTGCAGAGTTCCAATAAAATTCTATTTCAATCATCCGAAATAAAGAATCATGAGTCTGTATAGCATGCTCTATAAATAGTTTTTCAGCTATTTTTTTAAATTCATCTTGATTTTCTTCAACGATATTTAAGAAGTTCATAAATTGCATTTTTATATGGTTCAACATTTGATATGCAAAAATAGAAACTTTAAACCGCAAATAAATGTAAACATAAGTGTAATAATCGTAAATAGTTATTTAATATTTTAATTAATTAAGGATACATTAAAAAAGCAGAAACCGTATTTTTACAGTTTCTGCTTTTAGTTTTTTATTTTACCGGAATCAATGCCTGCAGGGGATTTTACTCAAATTAAATCTTATCTAACCATTCAATTTTAATTTTATCTTTACAAACAAGATTATCTTTTATTAGAACTTCAAGTGTTCCTTTAAAGTTCCGAAGCTCGTACTCAATCCAATCTTTTTTCTCTGGACTTAACCCTATTTCTTCATTAGGGTTTACTAAATTGATCATTTTAAACAAGGTGGAGAGGGTTGTCGGAATATCCCAGTACATTAAAATATCGTTAATAAGCTGCTTTGCAACTGGCCTTTGACCATCTCCAAATACACTAATGCCAACACTTGGATGATCTGATTCATAATTTGTACTCAATGAGCAGACATCCTCAATTTGTTTCGGAATAAGGATATTGAGTTTACTGCCTTTTTGGTTTATATTTTTACAATATGGTAAAACAAAATTATCGAAATAACCAACACCAAGTGCAGTTGATGGTATTGTCTTTAGTGAATAAGTATCTTTAGTCTCATTCAACTGCTTAATAAGGGATTTGATATTGATTGATAAACTTTTCTTTTTTGGTAATCTAACTGTAGTAATGCCGTTATAATCAGATGGTAACTTACATTTTTCTTGAGTAAGCAAAAATGCTCTTGTCAATCCCAGACTACCTAAAAACAATCCCATTTCAAAAATTACATTATCACGAGGGATAGTTCTAGCTTTAAGTTTAATTAGTGCCAGGTCATCGTTTGTAGCAACAAGTATACCATAATCAAATCTCCTTGAAGCTTTGACTAAGTTTTCTAATGTACTCTTGTTTAAAGTGAATATCCCACCTTCATTCCACACTTCACATTCTAACCAGTCTCCACATTCTTTAGTAATTAATTCTTTTACCTGTTTTGCGTAAAATAAGCCTTCTTTTGATGAACCGATAAATAGTTTTCTCTTCATTATATTAAGTATTTAAAATCGTTAATTATTTTTTCAACTCCAAGTTTCTTTATATTATAAAAGACTTTATCATGACAAAATTTATATTTCAGACCACTACCACAAAAGCATGGTTTATTTCTATCCATTTTCAATGTTTTACCAGAACTAACAATATCTACATATTCCCTCCATTTTGACGTGTCTGTTGTTTTGAAAAGTTCACTATAGAATTCACGAAATCCATCAAAACCGTGGCTATATTCACCATTCAAGTATTTATCATTCTGAAAACGATATATTTGATTAGCGAAATATGGGATTGCATAATTTTCAATAAATGTAATTACACTAATACCATCCTTACACTTTAATATTTCATCCGGATCAACTGTAATACAACATCTACCGTCGGGATACTTATGCCAATCTGCTTCGTTTTGAATATCTCCACCAACTTCATATAGCAATGGAAACCTGTAGGGGAACTCCAATCTGTATTTAATTTCTATAGAAAAGCTTCCAACAACCTCATTCTCTTCATTGAGAATATCTAATATACCTTTGATACCAAACTCACCATCGAACTCTGCAATTTTCAAATTAGGATATTTCTTAATTACAGAGTCGAGTTGGCGGTAAAATGAACTATAACTTCGCGTTATCATAATATGGTCTGGCTCCTCCAATTACAACGCTCAATGAATTTGTATTTATTCCTTTTTCATCTTCATCTTTTCCATCAGGAAAATAAGTATCTCCAAAATGTTTTTGCCAGAGTTTACTCGCTTTAAACTGATTCTTTTCTTCATCAACAGCCTTTCTTGCATCTGTGATAAATGCAGCTATGTTATTCATGAAATTATCCTTTCTTGTTTGATCATAATCAGCAAATAAATCATCTTTAGGTGTAGTCGGAATCTTGCACTCAAAATTAGCTTTGAGCTTCTTCTCAATTTCAATAAGTAAAAACTTGAAAGCAACATCATCTCTGCTGTTTGATTGAAAACTATTCATTGCAAGCACACTCATTGCTAATCCGCTAGGCATTTTATGTCGTTTATAATCACACCAAGATTTTAGATATTTAACCATTCGGACGAGTTGACCATTTGAATCTTTTTGTTCATTAAAATGGTTGTAGAATTCTTTTGGATCATCCTCCTGCCAATCTCCATCTTTGACTGCCAATTTAGGGTGAGTATCAGTTTCTTTGTCAAACAATAAAACAGGTAAGTCAATGTTATAACCGGCTTTATAATCTACAGTTACACATTTCATTCTATGCGAAGGCGTTGTGTCAGTCACTCCATCAACAGCTTCTTTTACCCAACGTTGTAATGTAGTACACGTTACATTATCAGGGTTTTCTTTGAAATATACACCATCGTCCAAATCGCAAGTGTCATCTTTAGTACGAATTTGGGTATTCATTTTATATGAACCCTGAATGTAAAAAGTCGGTTTATATTTCGGGTGTTTTTCATCGAAATACTTTTTGATTTTAGTCCTAAGATTATCTTTTGAAATAATCAGACTGTCTTTTTTTGTTTTGGTAATTACCAAATTACCATTGAAATCTCTAAATAAGTTATCACAATTTGCCATTTTTTTATGGTTTTAGAATTTATACTGTTTTTGTTTTGAAGAGTTTTGATGAGATCCCTTCAAACTCAATTTCTACTTATTTTTTCTTTCCATCCGATGTATTCGGTGTGGAACGATAATGAGTAGGTACTTTTGTGCCATCATCCTTTGTGTAAGGATGAACATACACTTTCTTTTTACCAGCATCAGTTTGAGCCATATTTATAAGAGTTTATATATTCGGATTGTCCAGACGAATATGCTCTGGCTGTCGATGCATTAGGATATAGCTTTGGCTGTACAATTTTGGCACAGAAATTTTTATATGATAATGCTAACTACTTTCCGGCGAGTACAGCTGCCGGGTGAGAGGGTTCTGAGTGGATATTGTGTAATAGAATAAAAAACAGTACTTTTGCACCCCGAATAGAAGATCAACAGAGTCTAGAATGTTGATTGTCCAATCCCACCGGATGGACTTTTAAAGGAAATTCTTTAATATTTCCTTTTTTTATATTTTCAAATTTTATGCCAATGGCTTAATATTTTATGTTTTATTCACAAGACATTATTTGTCATAAAAACTACAACTCACATTCGCCAATTTGTCAGTAAATACATTTTTTTTCAATTTCATCATATTGTTTTTCTGCCAAAATTGATATTGGTTGTAACCATTACAATTTATTTGATTGTCAAATAGATAAGTTTTTATAATACAAAGAAAAACCAGAAGTGTGCAATCTATCTGCACACTTCTGGTTTGTAGTAAAATTAATTCGGTTAGACCCTTTACGCTACTGCATTTTCATTCACTTTTTCTATCAATTGAATGATTTTTACTTGTGTTTCGTCGTCAAAGAGGCCGGCAATGCCATTTGAATTTATATCCGTAAACGGAGGCTCGAAGAGTAATGCCGGATCAATGTTACCATTTACTGCAAAGAAGTTTATAATTGTATCGATAAAACGAATTTGTTGCGAATTGAGTGTTTTATTTATCAGCACTTCACCAAAAGCCAGTTTGGCAGCATTGGTATCCAGTCCCATGATGTTACGGATAAACTTACCCAACGGTTGTTCGCCAAAGGCTTTTACAAACTCAGCTTTTGTACCCAGTCTTCCCTGTTCGAAAAGCATTTTTTCCAGCTCCTCCAACTCGCTGTGGGTAATCTGTACATTGTTTCTGAGTTTATAAATCGTGATATGAGTACTGTGTTCTTTCAGGTATTGTTCCACTTTACGTTTGTATGCAGACAAATCATTTACACCGTAAACCAGTGGGAACTCATGTAAAGTTTCATCAATCTCATCTTCAAATGCCGTAAAGTAAATAGCTTTATTTTCGACATCCAGAAACTTGAGCAAATCACGTAATTCTACTCGTATCCGTTCTATTGATAGAATACTTCCAGCCTGCCAGAAAAGGTTATCCTGCACCTCGCGGATAGTATTCATACGTTGAGCTACAGCCGGAATAGTGGCTTTTTTGCTCAGCTTCTGTGCAGTTGCAACCACCTTTTGAATTAGATTTACCTGTTTCTTTTCTCCTTTCAATATACTCAACTGAATATCCAACATCAGGGCATCAAACCGCTTGGCCATTTCGTCCGATTCCGTTTCAATAACTATGGGTGCTACGTGGGTAAATAGTTCCATTACATCTACATCCGACAAAGCATTCCAACTGTTTGCATCACGATATTTCTCCACAACTTCCCAGTGTTGGCGAACAATAAAACTTTCACCATTCAGTTCCTGTGTTTGTCTGGTTAATTCAGCAATCAACGAATGTCCATAATCATTAAGTTCTGATTCTTCCTGAGCCAACAATACAAATGCTAACCGGAGACGCAGTTCAAACAGCTGCTGGCTAATGGATTTTGTTTTGGCCGGTTCAATACCTTTAGGATTGATATTGAAGAACTCGAAGTTTTCGCAGAAATCGAATATCAGGAATTCTTCCTTATCTTCGCCCGGTCCGAATAAATCCACACACAGGCGTGTTCCCCGACCAATCATTTGCCAGAACTTTGTACTGCTGCGTACGGGCTTGAAGAAAACCAGGTTACACACTTCCGGCACATCAATACCCGTATCCAGCATATCCACAGATACCGCTATCTGGGGCATTTTGGTTTTATCTTTGAACTTATTCAAAAGGTCGTATTTATATTCTTCGTGATAGTCGATTACTTTCAGAAACTCTCCTTTAAACTGAGGATATTGCAGGTTGAAACGTTCTTCAATAAATTTTGCATGTTGGTGCGAGCGTGCAAATATCATAGTTTTCGCCAGTTTGTCGCCCCCTTCAACTTTGATACCGTTTAGCAATAAATGACCAATCACTTTGTCCACCGTATCAGTATTGAAAAGCCAGTTGTTGAGTGCTGTTGAATCTATTTCATCAGGATATTCTCCTGTAACTGGGTCGGTAAACTGTTCTTCATAGGCCAGTTTCTCTTCATCGCTCAACTCTACATATTTTATTCCTTTGCGTTGGAATTTCAGCGGTACGGAAATGGCTTTGGGAGGGACTAAGAATTTATCAGTTACTGCCTGATCCAACTCATAGGCATAGGTAGGGTTGTGAGGTTCCATATCAAACAAACCATACGTATCGCGGTCGGCTTCGGAACGTGGAGTAGCAGTGAGTCCGATACGTATACCATCGAAATACCTGAAAATATGCCGGTAACGGTTATATACACTCCTGTGTATCTCGTCGAAGATAATCAGGTCAAAATGCCCCACACCGTAATAGCGGTTATTGTCATCTACTTCACCATCTATCATATTGATGATGGTTTGATAGGTCGAAAATACTATTCTGCTGCTCTCGTCTTCTTTTTCTTTGGTCAAATCTACAGCAGGAAGATTCGGTAAATAATCGTTCAGGTTTACTTTAGCCTGATGAATCAGTGCATTGCGGTCGGCAAGAAACAGAATGCGTTTTGCCCAGTTGGCTTTACTAAGCAAATCGACAATCGAAGCCGAAACACGCGTTTTACCTGTTCCTGTAGCCATTACCAGCAAAGCATTGCGATGATTGGTTTCTAATGCCTCAGTAACTTTACGGATAGCCTCGTGTTGGTAATAACGGTCAGTAATGCTATCGTTGATGGTTTGTTTACTCAGGTCTTTCTTGAAAATGCGGCGTTGAACCAGTAATTGTAATTCGTCTTTAGTATAAAACCCGAACACAGTGCGGGGTGGATAATTCAAGTCATCCCACATCCAGGTATTAAACCCGTTGGAATAAAAGATTACAGGACGTTGTCCGTATTCTTTTTGTAAACCATCGGCATATAATTTGGCCTGATGTTGACCAACGCGTGGGTCACGGCGGGTACGTTTGGCTTCAACTATTGCCAGTGGTTTACCATCGTCGCCCCACAATACGTAATCTACAAAGCCATTGGTAAGTGTACCGTCGGCTTTGGGCATACAATTTTTAAGCGGGAACTCAAGCACATTCATGCCATTAGGATCCCAACCCACCTCACGCAGCAATGTATCTATGTATATTTTGCGTGTCAGATCTTCGTTTGGGTCTATTGAAGGCGGAATAAACGCAATATTTTGTTCCTTGATAGCTTTGATGGCAGCCAGTTCTTCTTCCAGCTTTTGGAGTTTATCCTGCTGTGCATGAAATTCTTTTTCGAGTTTTTGTAGTTCTTCTTTACTCTTATCTTTTCCGGGTTCTTTTTCTATCAGGTTGATATCAAAAGCAGGAATTTCCAACTTTTCTTCGCCGTAAACCTGTACCAACCAAACAACAAAGCCGTACAACAGTTTCAAACTGTGTAAGGCTTCCAACGGTTTCATAGTAGCTGTGGTATGTACGGCAGCATTTCCCTGCTTGCGTATTAGGTTTATTTGATTAAACTGAACGGGAGCAACTATTTTTTGAAATCCCTGATCGTGAATCAGTGAGCTAAGCGAAGTGTCATATGGCAATACCAGATCGGGGTCGTGCTCATACATCCACCGTACCCACTCTTCCAGACTCTTACGGCACAACATGGCACAGTAAAGCGGGGCACCATACACATGCATCTCGGCTTCCCGCGGTGCTTCGGCCAGCTGCTTCCATTGGGCAGGGATAAAGTTGAAGTTGCTCATAGTATTATTGTGATTTTATTTTCCTTTATCTAATAAAGTAAGTATTTTTTTACCTGACTCACTGGTCTGATATGTCTGATTTGGATTCGTTTTTTCGTCAGGGAATTCCTTTTCTATCCAACCGATTTTAATTAGAGGGTCAAGATACTTTGATCGGTTTTTTGTTTGATTACTTAATCCCATTTTCTCAAACAGTTGTTCTCTTTTCAACCTTGTAGAAAGTAGCTCAAGCATCTCCTTTACTCTATCGTGGATTTCTCTATTAATAATTTCTGCAACTTCATTACTTACTCCGTTACTTACTCCGTTACTTACTCCGTTACTTACTCCGTTACTAAATGCAATAATATTTTCTATGTTTCTGAATAACAAAATAGTAGCTCCGTTACTTTCTTCGTTACTAACTGCTGAATGAGCAGGTAGTGTAACTAAGAAATAAGTAGCTTCGGCATCAGTTTCAAACACCGGTATTGGAGAACCATTATCTGCCATTGCTTTATAAATGCTTGGCAAACCCGTACCTCTTCCTTCAGTCAGTCGAAGTTCTTTCAGAAAATCACCGATACGTCGATTGCGATATTCACGAGCAATAATTCTCTTTTGTGTTTTTAAAATGGATGCATTTACCGGAGGAACTGGTCCAGGGAAACTCAACATTTCAATTTTGTCGGACCAAACCTGAACTTCAATAGGTGAACCCAGTTCGTAGCTTTTGTGATATACCGCATTAGATAACGCTTCTTCCACAGCAGCATAGGGAAAATTATAAAAGCGATCTGCTTCCGCTTTATTGCCATGCTTTATAACTTGTTCTCCAATAATTTGTGTTTTGATAAAAGACAATGCATCTCTTAGTTGTAAGTGCAAAGGTCCTTTGAAATAATGTTCGGAAAAATTTGAGCCCGAACCATCCTTGTGCCACACCAGTTCTATTTGACAACGATTAAAAAACATTTCAGGCTGCTTAGAGAAAAATAACAAGCCCACATTTACCGGTCTTACATTCTCGTTTAATCCTTTAGCAATTAGCATAGTTCGACATAAATCTTCGAAAGGCAGCGATTTACTCTCTTCAAATAAATCACTTTTTACTTCCTGTAAATAAGCCTGAATAATTCCTAAATCCAGCTTGTGAATGTCGGCTTGTTGATTCATTCTGTCATCAAAAGGAATACGGGCAGTAAGCTCCTGAAGTTGCCGTAAGGTTTCACCTCTGGCAACCATGCTATTGGATCCAATACGAACATACGGTTCTCTGGCTGACCCTGTTCCCATATTAATGGGCACAGTGTACATTCTATTGTCTCCTGCCGGACACCACAATACTAAAATTTGCTTTCCCTGCATCATGAAGGGTTGCATAACCGGAAAATAATTTGGCTGAATTTTATGCCCCAGTTCCAATACTTTTTTCTGAATAGTATCTGTTTGTTCGGCTCCGAGGCCAGCAGGTGGCATTATTGGTTTTCCTTCATTTTCAGCAATGCCTATAACAATGTAACCTCCACCCCAATTGTGCAAATCATTGGCAAATGCACAAACCGAGTGTATAATATCTTCCGGATTCCAACCTTGCTTAAACTCCAACCGTTCCCATTCAACGGTATTACCGTGAACCAAATCTTCAATATTGACAGGTAGTGCCATATTTTAATCCTTTTACTAAATTTAATTCAGACTTTCACTTCTTATTTTGCTGATCTTTTTATACATAATGAAAAAGACCATACGAGACTTTCTTATACATTCCATCTTTCAAATATCCTGAGTTTTCGATGATAATGCTTTTTGTGATATTATGTTTTAAAGCATTTGATACATTCATCAGTTTTCGGAAATTTGTATTTTTATGACTATAGATTAAAAGTGTTTCATAATCCTTTTCATGTTTAACGTTCTTTGCACTTGGATTAAGTAATTCACCCGCACAAACATAAAATCTAAAACCAGGATTCTCTTTCTTGGCTTTCTGTTGTTTGGCCAAATGATCTTTATCCTGCAACCGTTTATATATAGGCCTGGTAGAAAAACCTATATAAATTAAATTTATTATCGGACTTGGGGTGTTTTCCCTGATTGCTATGAATTTGTAAAAATAGATATTATTGTGATCATATTTGTTCCAATCCGAGAATTCCGCCCAATTATCAATAAGTGGGACAGGCTTATGCCATTTTATTTGGGCATGAATAAATTCATCTTCGAAAATGGGTTGATATTTCATAAACTGATATTTTTCAAAACTCCTGATTAAACAAGAATAACTCTATTGCCTCAGCATCCACTTGATATTGTAGGGCAAGATTGTGAATCATCTCGTTGTATTTCCGGTAATCTTCCCACTTATCCGAAGGCATCACATTGATAATATCATTGACAAAAGCCGGAGCATTAAGCATAACTAACGCACGTGCCACACGAATATCAAACACCAGACAATAATCTGTAATACCTTTGCCTTTGGTGGCAAAAAACAGTACTTTCGACAAATAACTAATGCCCAAGCCCTTGATATGTTTCAGTTCTTTAAACGCTTTTTCAATATTATTTTTTCTTACCGCTTCTAAGGCGGTTTTAACCCTTTCGGTATGTGCGGGAATAGTTATATAGTTGTTTGTGCGAAATGTACCATAGCCAGTATCTTCGAAACCCCATATCATGGTGAGCAGAAAAGCCCGCAAATAATCTCCCTTACCAATATAATATTCTTCGTAAGCTTTTACCACATCAGCCCTTGATACCATTTTGTTTTCAAAATCACGTACCAACTCTTTATGCACAGCACTCAGGTTCTTCCATACTACCGTTTTATACACACAGCCGGTATAATGTGGTTGCAACGTTCTTATTTCTTCGATATAGGTCTGTAACATAACAATAGTTTATTTTACCAACTCTCCTTTAAAGGTTTGTTGAAGAAGGGTTTGAAAAAGATTCTCGCTTTGCTCTATTTGTTTTTTTGTTGAGCTAACATTCTTGTTAAGATTTTCAATTACATTTGAAAAATCTAACTGATCTTTGTACGCTGGAAGTGGTATGTCGAAATCTTTAATCTCTACTAAATGTAAATCGGGAACTCCAGCACCTTTCACTCTCCTATCAGCCTGCATTTTGACATAATTTGTATTAAGTACAAAATTTAAATAATATGGATAAACTTTACTTCTGTCAGGTTTTATTAATGCTATACTAACATAGATACTAAATTCTTTTTTAGAATCTATTATAGCTGCCCTTCCATAAGTTGCACCAACTTTAGTATATAGAATATCTTCAAACTCTGGTTTACATCTTTTAGTGAAAGTTTCGTGATCAGCTTGAGTAATAAATTTTGTATTATTAAAATCTAAAAACATATTTGTAATATTCTTTACAGATAAAAATGGCACACCAGTTTCTTGATAATTAGGTTTAGCATGAACACCATCAGTTATTTTTGTTGTAATTTTATCAAGTTTAACAACATTGCTGTTAGAGCCAAACATTTCGATAAAGATAGCCTGTGCCAGTTCATCGTATTTGTTGAGTAACTCCTGATCTTTACGACGCAAGGCATCAGCTGCATCCAGTATTTTGGCTATGCGATTTTGGATGGCGAGAGGGGGAAGAGGAACTTTTAAATTGTCAAAACGACTTTTGGTTATATGTTGCATTGTTGCACCATGAACCTCTTTTTTCATATCATTAAGCACGAACTTAATCAAATAGATAAAGAACTGACGATTTATTTCGATTTTATCGAAAACAACTTTAAAAATATGTTGGTTTAACCATGCATCTTTCCCTGCCCACTCAAAAACATCCAGAGTAGCTGACCAAGAAATTAAAATGTCACCTTTTTTGATTTTGTATTTATCAGGAATCACTCCTTTATAACAATTCGTTTCGGAAGAACCTTTTGTAAGATTCTGTATACGAATAATTTCCATACCTTCATCAGACCAATCGCTTGGTTTAAATGGAAACCCATTAACAAAAGTAGCTAGATCACCTAAATTAGCTATTTTCCATTTCATGCCAATAGTGTTTTTAATTGTTTCAACAACAAGGCACGTTGGTTATCCAGCGCTTCAATTTCGGCAATAATAGTAGTAGGGGCTGCATAGATCTTTTCTTCGCACACCACTTGCTTGTAGCGATTAATGCTCAGGTCGTATTTGTTGTCGCGTATTTCTGACACAGGCACCAGAAAGCTTTTGTCGGTTCTGACCCCCATACCCCCATAAGGGGCTTTTGAGAGTTCCCTGTATTTGGAAACTATATCAGGTATGTCGTTTGCTTCTATCGGGTTGCGTTTGTCGTCCAGACTATAGCCGTCGGCTGTCATATCGTAAAACCATACCTTGTCGGTGCCTCCGTCGTTGGTTTTGGTAAAAATCAGCACGGCAGTACTTACTCCGGCATAGGGTTTAAACACGCCACTTGGCATGGAAATAACGGCTTCCAGCTTGTGGCGGTCGATTATCTCTTTGCGTATCTGCATGTGAGCTTTGCTGCTGCCAAAAAGTACGCCATCGGGGACAATCACAGCTGCACGTCCGCCAAGTTTCAGCCCTTTCAGTATCAAAGCCAGAAAAAGCAGTTCGGTTTTCTTGCTATCCACCACGCTCAGAATTTTTCCATCTACCGCTTCGCGGTCGAGGCTGCCTTTAAAGGGAGGATTGGCCAATACAATGCTAGCTTTTTCGGTAAAACCAGTATTGGCTTCGCTCAATGAGTCCACATCCATCAATACCGGGTTTTCAATGCCGTGCAGCATCAGGTTCATACCACCAATGCGAATCATGGTGGGGTCGAACTCCATACCCATAAACATTTTGTTTTGGAAGTGGTTTTTTGCTTCTTCCTTGTAAAGTTCGCTTTCGTAATGCTCACGTATATATTCACCGGCACCTGTGAGGAATCCTGCTGTACCGCAACTCGGGTCGCAAATCACATCTTCCAGCATTGGCTGAATCATATCCACCATCATGCGGATAATGTGGCGTGGTGTACGGAACTGTCCGTTTTGTCCGGCAGTGGCTATTTTGCTCAACAAGTACTCGTACACATCGCCCTTGGTATCGCGGTCGTTCATGTCTATATTCGAGAGCATTTCCACCACCTGTGCCAGTAGGCGCGGCGTTGGAATCATAAAGGTAGCGCCTTTCATAAACTTACTGAAGGCGGCACTGCGGTTGCCCACATTACGCAGAAAATCGAACACGCCATCCTGTTTGGTAAACATTTTGTGCATTACCTCCGGGTCCATATTTTTAAACCTGCTCCAGCGCAATTCGTATTCCGATTCGTTGTACAGCGGATCTTCAATAGGCTTTTTCAGTAAATTGGCTTTCTGTTCTTTCTGCGTTTGCAGCTCATCCAATCGGCGAATAAACAGCAAATAAGTCATCTGCTCAATTACCGTCAGCGGATTCGACAGTCCTCCTGTCCAAAACGCTTCCCACACTTTATCTATCTGCGATTTCAATTCTCCTGTGATCATATTTTTATTATTTATTTTCTTCGTATGTTTTTTTGAACCATAATAGTATTTCTAGAATACTACCAATTAGTGCTGAAATGGTGTAGTTAGAAATCATATAATCTTTGTATATTGCATCATCTAAGTTATGAATATATAAACTAGCTGTATTTCGGATTGTCTTATTGAGTTGTTCAATAGCATCATTCTGAAAAACTTTTGTTGTTGGATTATATGAACTTTGAAAGGTTTTATTTCCTGAAAGGTGCTTAATTTGATTATTAAACCCAACCACTGTATTTGGAATTACTCCAATTGTTTTTAATTGATTAAAGCAACTTTCATGAATACTGCGAATATTTGTAAGTATAGCTTTCATATCTACTTTATTCGTAGGCAGATTAGATTTGAGAAGTTCCATTACTTGATTTTCTATTTCTGCTGGTAAATATCCAGCAGAAAAAATTGAGAATATCTCTTCGTTTTGATGATGTATTTGAGTTTCTAGTCTCTTATCTGCATTTTCACATATATCCGAGAGTAGTCTATCAATATCTTCAGGTGCATGCTTACTGTAAAAGTGACCATAGGTATCAATAAATGTTTCATCTTGAGCCAAACTTGTTTTTCCAGACAGTATAAATCTTGGTAATAAAATTCCTTTCCCTTTAAGTTGGTTCAATTTATTCCAAACATCACTAAGTCCTTTAAGGTCTTCTGTTCCAGTTGAACCACCTCTTTTTTTGTAGAAGCGTGCATCTAATAAAACAGCATCATAATGAATTTGACCGGTTTCAAGTTTTTCGAGTTCTTCAATTCCTTCTTCTGCCGACTCAAAGCCTTTTAATGTAATTAAA
>Ga0302288_1000412_pt1 | contig 35312 bp, 14 predicted proteins | sample III_Fen_N1_1_FD_194549 | JGI IMG/M metagenome (GOLD analysis project Ga0302288, IMG submission 194549) | Peat permafrost microbial communities from Stordalen Mire near Abisko, Sweden - III_Fen_N1_1 | ecosystem: Environmental > Terrestrial > Soil > Wetlands > Permafrost | place: Sweden: Abisko...
ATTATTAGTCCATTGTCCACCAGACCAGCCTCCATTCATTATTACACCACCTTCTATATCTATCAATCCACCAGTCATATTTAAATAAACTTTAGCTGATTGAAAAGCAGCTTGATTACCTAAACCCAAAGGCCAACCACCAGTCTTTCTTAATGTTCCCGTTCCAGTAATTACTGTTCCTGAAGCAGAAGTAGAACCTATATTTAAGGTATTTGAATTTGCATTAAATTCTAACACAGCTCCCGATGATATATCGAAACTAGCAGGAGACGTTCCAGAAGCTAAAGCTCCACAGTCAACCAATATCAATGTTCCAGCTGAAACAGATGTTGATCCATCGTATGTTAAATTATTACCACCTGAAAGTGTTGTGGTTCCGCTACCCGTTTTTATTATAGAAAGGGTGCCGGTTGTATTTTGAATCGTTCCCGAAAAAGTTGTAGTTGTTCCATCACCACCACAAGTTAGTATAGGTGTACCTGCTCCCAAAACATTATCGATTGTTCCACTTCCAGTAATCGAACCAACCGTTTCACTAAAGGTATTCATATCTAAGGTTCCAGTAACTGTTACTGCACTTCCATCGGGTATAACTCCGGCAGCACCTAGTTTAAGTGTTCCCGCAGTAATTGTTGTACTACGAGTATATGTATTAGATCCTGATAATGTTTGGGTACCAGAACCAACTTTTTCTATTGCTCCAGTATGTCCTAAACCAGTATTATAATTAGAAATAACACCGGTAAAAGTACCACTTCCATTATCAACACCCATTATAATACTTCCAGCAGCACTATATCCTGTTGTAATTGAACCAGCACCATTTACGGCATCGACTCTAACATTTGCTTCGACTCCAGCAAAGGTAGCACCACTTGCAACTGTTAAATCGGAATAATTATTTGTCCAGACTTCGTTACCCCAACTACCTCCTGTTAAATTACCAGCTTGCACATCGATTAAAGCCCCAGTTGAAAAATCAAAGGTAGCGGCTCCACTTCCCCAATACGATAAATAAGATCCCGTTTTTCGAAGCGTACCAGCTCCTGTAAAAGAAGTTGTTGGATAATCTTGATCGGAGGTTGGTGCCAATTCCAGAACAGCTCCCGAAGAAATAGCAAAACCGGAAGAAGAATAATTACCATTTAAAACTAAGGTTCCATCTGTTATAGTTGTAGCTCCAGTAAATGTATTGGTATTTGAAAGGGTCCACGTTCCAGAGCCTTGTTTTACTAATGTTGGTGCATAACCACCATCAGCAAAAACGCCACTAATTGCTCCATTTCCAACACCATCTAAAATTACACCTCGCCCGGTCATAGCTGGTGTTATAGTTCCAGAAACGGTTAATGTACCAGCATTTACCAAAAATCGTGTTTCTCCACCTCCATTGGTTAATGAGAAATTGCCGGCAATAGTATTGTTGCCAGCTTCATTAACAATACCACCATAATTTCCATCATGTGAACTTGTTAAAAAACTTAATGTTGAGGGTAAAGAAATGTTTCCGCCACTTCCATCCAGTCTTAAACTTGGTTGTCCGTATGTTCCCCAAGTTATGACGGTTGTTTTTGTTCCCGAACCTAATCCACTTGCATTTTTAATTCGAAGTCCACCTATAGTAATTGTGACTACTCCTGAAAAGGTATTTACACCAGATGCTACAGTCACATTGTCTATTGCGGTATTAATGGTTAGTGCTCCTGTTCCGCTAATTACACCACTTAATGTTGTTGTTCCTGTACCAGCAACGGTAATAAGCAAACCTCCATTTGCAATTGTTCCTACCAATGTTAATGAACCACCAGAAGTACTTGTAATCGTTGGTGCCGCAGTGCTAAAGGTAATATTATTATTGATGGTCATTGTGTTACTTGCATTACTAGCAGAAATTGCAGTTGAACCACCCGTTAACGTTAAGGCATTGCCCGATAGAGTATAATTACCAGCTCCCGAAGCAAAAGATATTGAACCAAATGTTGTTCCTGCGGTAAAGTTATTGTTTGGTGTAAGACGCGTACTACCAGCAAATATTATATTCTCACTGGCATTACCAGATGGTGCAACTCCTCCTGACCAATTTGAAGCAGTAGCCCAATTATTATCGCTACCTGCCCCATTCCATGTAAATGTTGACCACGAACTTGCACTTCCAACAGATTTATATATATTAGATGAACTAGCAAAATCTGAATTAAACTGCGTTTGATTTTTACTGGTACTACCAATACTTCCTGTTACGGTGCCAAAAGTATAAAGTGTTCCACTATTAAAAGTTCCTGTATTGTTTACATTCCCTTTCACAATTATGGTATTCCCAATTGTAATTCCTCCATTATTTGTAAAATTACCATTCACAATTAAAACACCATTGAATGTCATGTTACAACCAGAGGTTACGGTTATCGCATCTACAATCAAAGTATCGCCAGTTGCAACAGTTAAACTAACATTGCTACCTGCCTGAAAATTAAGTGTGCCAGCATATTTAATACTTTGGTAAGGCGAGCCATAACTAATATTTATAACATCGTTTGTTGAAAATCCAGTTACAGGAGGTATATTACCACTCGCCCACGCAGAAGAACTAGTCCAATTAGCCCTTAAAAGTGCAGAACTTACTGAGTTGTATGGTGTTCCTGCAAAACATTTAATAGGTAATAAGGAAACTACAACGAAGATAGTTATGATACAATAAAATGAGTAAAATTTGTACCTTTTAATCATACAAAAGTCTTTTATATTTATTAAACCCCATTATTTTTTATCCCCCCAACATTTTTCTATTTCTTAATAGATATATGTTACATTTTTATAATCATCCCTAAAAAATAGAATTCAAAAAACATGGTAATATTATTGTACGATTTAAAACATAAAAAGTTATACATTAAACAGACTTATATACCTATTTATTAGATAAATCTAATAAAGATTATCAATAGTCCAATTTCATATTTCAAGTAGCTATATTCATTACATTACATAGCTATTTTTAGATTAAATCTAAAAATATTCGATTTAAACATTGTTTAAATGGTATTTCAAAGATATCGTCATAACCCAATTGTTTATAATGATTTATAACGGAAATATCATTTGAAATTGAAACACATTTAGCCTCTTTTTGTAGCTTTCTTATTTTGAATAAATACTCGGTACCTTTTCCATCGGGTAAATTATGATCGAGGAAAATTATTTGAAATTGATTTGATGTCAATAATGGTATAGCCTCATTTATCGTTTTAACAACCATTATTGACATAACATATTGTTGAATAAGAATTTCAATCATCCTAATTTTGTCGTCACAATCTTCTATAATTATCGCTTTCATAATCTATACTCAATTACATTATTTCCCCCCAATCAAAGTAATAAACCCACAGCACTTATTTATGTATATGAATATGTATAAAATTGATTAACAACACATTTAACTATTTTGATTTTATAAAGTATGCTTTTCCTGGATCAAGATTTGTGATACTATTTAATGTTCCCATTGGCATCCAAAATCCTTCAAAATTTTTAACCGAAATTGTGTTTAGATCATTGAATAAAGTTGAAAATGCTAATGTTGCTTGATAAGGACAACCTATTAAATTCCATCCTTTTTGTAGTGATGTAACTGACAAATTTGATTGATTTTTTAATCCCTTAAGGTTTAAAATTCCAGCAATATTCATATTTACCAAATAACCTTGACCTGAGGTTATTGTGTTTAAACTGTTTAACGCTATATTTTGACCCTTCCGCCAATATGCATCCAAAGTTTTTATTTCTTGAACATCAAGACCAGTAAAAACAGTAGTAATACTGCTATCTAGTAGATAAACATTGGTTGAAATAAGATTCCAACCTTGTTGTAATGCTATACTTTTGTTTGTTAATCCTGTGTTAGAACATTTTGAATTCAGAGGATCGATAACAGCTTGAACTGGAGTTCGTGCACAAACATTTCCAGATGTTATTTGCCAATTATAAAACAAACCATATTGAGCACTTTGCCATGTTTGGTTGTAAGTAAATGAAATAAAGTTAGGATAACTGTAAGGGAAAGTTGCTCCCGATGCTTCAAAAGCTAAAGAAGCTGTAGAACCAACTGCATCAATAATATAACTTCCTGGAATAAGATTACATTGCAATGGTATAACTTGTAATCCAGTCCCAGTTACATTTACCGTTTTGGTAAAGACTGTTGTTGTTCCTTGTTTGAAATTTATTGTTACATTCCCTCCTACGTTAACAAAAACAGACACACTCGAGAGCGATAAAGGTTTCAATACTGTTACTTGATTACATTTATCGGTTCCTGCAAAATCGGTTCCGGCCAAATTCCAGACAGTTGCACCTGTACTCACATCAGTTTTCCCAAACGAACCTTGCATACCTGTAGCATCTTCAACATAATAGTTTTTAGTATTTGTAATTGAAGGATTATAGGTTAATCCTGTGTAAAGAACAGTTCCTCCAGTTGGAACATCATACCAATTGTATGAACTAGTGCCTAAAACCGAAATATCAACAATTCCAGAACTACAAATTGTATCGTTCTTTACGGGCAATAATTTTGATGTAATGACGATTGAACCACTAACCGTAGCGCAATTCGAAGCACTTACCGTTACTGAATATGTTCCTGGTTTTGATACCAAAACTGTTTGCGTTTTTGCACCAGTGTTCCAAGCGAAATTTGCCCCTTGATTTCCTGCATCAAGTGTTTGAACAACAGGATTACAAAGTTCTGTTGCTTTTCCTAAATCAACTGACATTGCACCTTTAATAGTAACTGCAGCCGTTGAAACACAACCTAAAGAATCAACTGACATAGAATAAACTCCTGGTTGTGTTACGGTAAGTGAAGTAGCTGTTTGACCGGTAATTATAACTTTATCTTTTGACCAAGTGATTGATTTATTTACACCAGTTTTTGCTGTTTTAGTATTAATACCTGAATTAAGAGTTAAACTTGTAAATCCACAAATAGATCGATCGGAACCTAAGACTGGTTTTGTACAAGGTGAATAAGCTGGACTTACCTCTCCATGCGTTAACGTTTCATAAAAAACATTCCAATCGCTATTACCTCCCCTAGTTATAGGTAAAACTTTTTTTGTTTCGGGTAATGGAATACCTAATCTGTTATAATAATGATTATATCCAATATCGAAACCATTTAGTCTATTTTCTTGAAAAGTTGTATTACTATTAGTGCAAACACCTTGCATGTCGCCTGTTGTGAATTGTTTTGCCAAAAGTTCCATACCTGCAATTATCCTCGTTTGATATTGACCATACAAATCGACTCCTTGATGCCAAGCTGTTTCGCAAGATGCTATAAATGCATTCATTGCAAATGGAGTATGATGTCCCCAGTCGCGACACGATTCTTGCATAACACCATCGGCATTTGGACTAGCAAAATTTGTTGGATACCATTGTGCTCCAGGAATGTTTGGAGGATTTGGTCCGTCACTTTTCAAATAAACATAACAAGGCATTCTTTGAGATAGACGAAGGGTTGCTCGATCAAAAAGAGCTTTATCTTCACAAAAAACCGATATACTAAACATTGCATCAATTTGTTCTAAGTCCCTATTTCCATTCGAAACATCTCTAACTATTAATGATGGAACAAATACTGTTTTAAACATATTTGTGATTGTAGCCAAATCGGCTGGCGACATATAATTTCGTAATAAATCGGCGGCTGGTCCAAGCAAGGTTCCCATCCAAGCACAATCGAGCATATCTTGTTTTAAATTTTTGCCATCATAAACATAATATGGTGTAATATTTGCCCATGCTTTAAGTATTGCTATAGCTTGATTTGCATAGACGATATTACCTGAATACCAATACGCCAAGGCATTTGCATAAGCACGTTGAGCTTGCGTTTTTTGACCACCTTCATCGGGAAGTACAGGAATAGTGGCAGAACCAGCAACAGCCCAGTTTTTTAAATTATTATACTGAGCAGTCCAAGGTTGTGCTCCAGCTGCAATTTTATCTTTCACAAATAAAAGTTCTTCTTGTGAATGTATTGCACCTGGATGAACAAAACTCATTGTTTGTGCAGAAACCATAATTATTGCAAAAGAAAAGAAGCTGATAAATAATATTTTTTTCATAATTTCTAAATGTTAATTTATTGAATAACTATCTATTTTATTTTCACAAAATATCCTTTACCCATTTCTAGATTCGTGATACTATTCATCGTTCCTCCTGACATCCAAAATCCATCAAAATTTTTAACTGAGAAAGTGTTTGTTGTATCAAATAAAGTGGATAATACTCTTGCGGTTTGATATGGACAACCTATTAAATTCCAACCTTTTTGTAGAGACGTAGCCTGCAACGTCTTTGTTGAAGGCGTTCCATAAAGATTTAAGACTCCAGCAGCATTCATGTAAACCAAATATCCTTGACCCGTCGTAATAGTTTTCAAATTATTAAATGCTACATTTTGACCTTTTCGCCAAAAAGAATCGTTAGTTTTTATTTCTTGAACATCAAGACCAGTGAATAATGTAGCAATGCTACTATCGGTTGGTTGTACATTGGTTGAGATTAAATTCCATCCTTGTACGAGAGGAATTGTTTGTATGCTTAATACTGAAATAGTATAGTTCGTACTTGCCATGCATCCATTAACATCGGTATAGCTTGCTATATATATACCCTGATTTATTGGAGCTATATTATTTATTTTTGGAGTACGTAAAACAGAATTAAAACTATTTGGTCCTATCCACAACCATCCATTAGCTACAATTGGTTGCGGACCAAATGAAATAGTACTACCTGAATTAACCGTGATTTTTGTATTAGTATTCCATGCCGTTGCATTAACTTGTATATATGGTGCAATAGTTGGTAAAACATTTACTGTTACAAGTATTGAACTCGTTGATGAACATGCTGATGAATTGGTTCCTGTAACAAAATACGTTGTTGATATAGTCGGCGAAACGAGATTGCTAGCTGTACTATTTCCATTACTCCAGGTATAACTATTTCCTCCCGATGCTATTAATGTTGTTGACTTTCCAGAACAAATTGACACGGTAGGTCCAGCAGATATTGTAGGTAGAGCATTAACTGTAACAACTACAGCACTTGTAGATGAACATGCCGATGCATTGGTTCCAGTTACAAAATATGTTGTAGTTGCTAAAGGCGACACAATATTCGTTGCTGTTAATACAGCATTACTCCATTTGTAATTAGCTCCTCCAGAAGCAGAAAGTATAACTGATTTCCCTGTACAAATGGCAATATTTGATCCAGCACTAATAGTTGGTATTGGATTTACAGTTACCGTTGTTGCTGTAGAAGTAGCACTACATCCATTTGCATTTGTAACAATAACAGTATACGAACCAGAATTTATTGCTTTAATATTTGATGCTGTTCCAGCAACTGTTGTTCCGTTCATCCATTTATAAGTAAAACCAGTTCCGGTATTTGCATTCAAAACAACACTACCACCATTGCAAAATGTTGCTGCACTAGCAGCAGTAATAATTGCAGGAGGGGTAGTTGAACATAAATTCACTTGCTTACTACTGCTACTTCCTAAAGAATCGCCTGTTGGTAAATTAATTGTTGTAGGTTGATTATTTATTGTAATTGTAACAGCTTTATTCGCTGCATTATAATTTGGATCACTTACCGTAACATTATATCCAGCTGTATTTTTTTCAACTAGAACTAACGATGGCTTATCGACTTGTACTGTTATACCATCTTTCATATTTATCGTTCCAGCTTGATAAAACACTATAGCATCAACATTATAATTATTGTTATGAATGGCTTGAATATTTCCATCATTCTGAACAACAACGAATCCAGGATTTGCAGCAAAGGTTTGGAATGCTGCTAGATTTTTATCGGGAGCAACGATGTATAGATATGTTGCATTATTTACTGCAGTTCCATGATTTATCCACACACTAAAAATATTGGCAGGACTAATTAGTCTTATATTTTTTACATAATCATCAGACATATTTATATTATCCCATTCTCCTGTCGTACTACTTTGTTGAATATTCTGAATCGTTACAGAACCAGTATCAGGAAAGATGTAACCAACATTATCATGGTGTATCCATGCAATATTTGAGTAATTTTGAGAACCTGTAGTAAATGTTTGATTTGTTCCATTGTTAAACGTTATAGTTCCATTTAAAAATGTTTGATTTACTGATGTTACAATACCAGCTGCTTTATTGCCAGTTATTCCCGATCCCATACAAAACATTGCATCGCCAATATAAAAATAAGCCTTGTTTGTTGCAATGGCATTATACGTTCCTTTAAAAGCCATAACACCTATTTTACCTGAACTTACGCCACCACCAAAACTATTTGTACCCTTAAATGCAACATCTGTAGTTACAGGAGTAAGAATTAATTCTTTCATTTCGGTTGTTGTTCCAGGAATTCTACTCCAATCCCACAAAGGATAAATATTATTATATTCTGGTCCTCTTGTATTAATTAGGGTAGAACCTAAAGGCAGGAAGCTGCATTTAATATTTTCAGAATTCATTTGTTCTGTTCCTTGTGTGCGTAATGAAGGTACTTTTACCGAGAGATAATAATTCGCTCCTCGATGCACCATAATATCTGATTTCCAAAAATGTTTATTTCCAATTACGGCCGAAACTCCTCCATTTCGATTTACTTTCCATGCTTTATATTCCGAGGCTCTTGAAGGATCTATTATAGCCATGTTATCAATATGAACGGTGTAAATTGCCTGTGTTCCATTTACTCGAGCAATATCTCTACCCGTAGATCCAAAATCATAGTTTGTTTTATAACCAAGCCATTGGTGTCCCTCGAGGAGTAAATTTGACAACATGTCGATTTTAGTTTGTGGGAAAATTGGTTCAAAACTTGTTCCTTTTGAATATTTAATATGATTTATATAAAGCCCTATAATGAAAAATCCATAACCACCCGTATATAATTGAGGTCCGTGTTCGTGCCAAGAATAATCTCTTTTTATTCCAGCATTACCTTGAGTTTCCATAAATGCAATTGTAGAAGATGTTGCAACTAATCCTTTTTTAATCATTGCATAATCATTTTTTACAGCTCCATTTTGCACCACAACTCCTGCTTCCCATATTAAATTGGCTCCAGTGCCTGTGCTCATGTTCGTTATCGCAAGTACATCGCGAAGATGGTTTGCATATGGAAGTAACTCTGCAGCACTAATATTCTTTTTGAGTAATATAAGCCCTTGAACATATAAACCTGGACTAGAAATGTAAATAGTATACCAATCTTTCCAAACAAACGTAGTTGCGTGTTGATAAGTGAGGTTTACATCTAATGCTAATTTAATTTTTGCTAATACCCATGCCTGATTGTAAAAAGTATTTCCTGCAATGTTTTTAACATAAGCCAATATTATTTCATTTGTTCTACTAAGATGTGTTCCCGGAGCATATGCTGCTGGATTTGCGGTATAACTAATATCAGACCATTTTCCATCGGCTGATAAATTATTGAGCCAAGTATTTACATTACTAGAATTAAACGAACCATTATAATAATCATCATAAATACGGTTATAAACAATATCAATATCTGCTTGTTGTGCAAACAAAATATTACAAACAAATAAAAATATAATAAGCAATTGGGTTTTCAAAAACTTCTTCATGGTCTTATATTTTAGCTAGTTTAATAACTTCAAAGTTACACTAGACAAAGTGTAATTATCGCTTCAATAGGTATTACATTTGTGTTAACCAACAAGAACTATCATTAACCACAACAACCAGATATCATTAAATATCAACAAATTAACAACATCTATTCTCTAACTTTATAAAAGTTGATGCTAATATGATATACTTTTCGTATTGATGTTATTGCTAAAAAAATTGATAAGTAAATGTTTATTGATGAATAGAAAGATTGTTTACTTTATATTCACAAAATAGCCCTTCCCTGGATCTATGGTAAAAATGCTGTTTAATAATCCTTCTGGCAACCAGAAACCTTCAAAATCTTTAACCAATTTAGTATTTGAAGTGTTAAATATGGATGACAACAATGTTGAAGTTTGATATGGACAACCAACTACATTCCATCCCTTTTGAAGAGACGTTGCCTGCAACGTCTTAGTAGATCCAATTCCAGTTATCGATAATACACCTACATTATTCATATAAACCAAATATCCTTGACCAGACGTAATAGTTTTCAAACCATTAAATGCTACATTTTGACCTTTTCGCCAAAAAGAATCGTTTGTTTTTATTTCTTGAACATCAAGACCTGTGAATAATGTAGTTATGCTACTATCGGTTGGGTGAACATTGGTTGATATTAAATTCCAGCCCTTATTCATTTTGATATTTTGAACTAAAAAACTATTTGATATTCCAGAAATGCCCACAACGTCTTTTATTGTTTTATGTGGGTCTTGAGGATTCCATTGGGCAGAAAACGCAACATTCGGCATTGCTCCATTCCAAATTGCAGGTTTGGTTAATGTAATTGTAAATGCTAAGGAATCGTTAACTTGCAATACAGCTCGAGGCGACCAACCATCAGGAGAAATAATAGTATCGGTAATATTTATTCCTTTATATGAAATAGTTGCTTGCCATCCATTCGCATTGTTTACATTACAATATATTGAAGGTAAACAGTAAAATGTTGCATTATTTTTCACATACATTGTATACGAAATCGATTTTGCTGTAACTGGATTAAATGTTGCAGTTTGATTGCTCGATTGAACTGAGGAATAATTATTAATACCCGTTTTATTGGTTCCATCAGCAAGCCATAAATCGAGATTTTGGTCGGTTCCATGAATATATTTAAGAAAATCGCACGTTGTTCTGGTTGCAGTAAAATCGGTTGTTTCAGGAACCATATCAGTTACTGGTGTGTACCAACTTTCAACTATATACCTATCTGCACGACCACCCTTCAGCTGATAATTTCGAACATAATTGAGTGAATTCTTGTAAAAATCACTATTGCTTCCAGCCTCTGTATTTGATATAATGCCTAATTTTAATCCATTTTGATGAAGAAAATGCTCTATATCAATAATTGCCTGCATCCAATCATAACCATTAATTATTGAGAAGTAATTGTACGGACAGTCGAGTGTCCAACCCTCAAGCCTCACTTTTTGTTCTTTTGCTCTCTGCACTAGACGTTGCATAACGGGGAAATAATCGGTACCATATTTTTTGCTATTGACATAGGAAACAATGCCAGGATATGATTTCCAAGCATAATGAGGTAATGCTGATATTAAACTAAATTTTACTTCTGGGTATACTTGAGTTATTCGTTTCATATAATTCAACATTGAAAAAACAGCCGAATCTAAACAATCGCTTTGGGATAGATTGGGATAAGCCGTTTTAAAACCGCCATATACAGCATCATAACCCCATGCATCAATATTTATTATTCCAATACTATCGACTCCATGCGATTTAATTGATTTTAATCGAGAATTTATCCAACTATTTGCTGAATTTGTTCCCATTTTTGTTGATACTGCACCATCTTTTTGAGGGTCATAACCAAAACTCGGAATTTCGACATTTATAGGCATCTTATGAGTTTTCGCTAATTTTATCATCGAAGTCATTTGAGCTATGGTATTATAAAATCCAACATTTACTTGATGCAATTGATATTCATCAAGATTTTGCAAAGTATAATCGTAACCTATTCCAGGTGCAAGATCACCCAAATTATAAGCCCAACACATCGAAATTTTACTTGGAATATTTTGAGGAATAAAGGTCTGCTTTGTTACAATTACTTTTACTGAGGCTGATGTTGTAACCGCTCCAAGATTATCGTATGCTTTTGCAGTGAAAACGTATGTCCCAGTTATAATATCATCCCAAACAAACTGATAAGGTGGAGTTTTAACAACACCAATTATTGCAGTTCCGCAATAAAATTCTACTTTAGAAATGGTTCCATCTTTATCCAATGCATTTGCTGCCAAAGTAATACTAGCAGGCATTAGTACTTTTGAATTGTTTATCGGTGAAATAATAGTAACTGTTGGTTTTACATTTGTTTGTGCAAAAACCGAAAATACACACAAAAGCAATATGATTGTGCAAATTGCTTTTGTGTATCGTTGAATTATAATTCCCATAAACAACACAGTAATTCAATTATTTACTATTCACAAAATAACCTTTACCAGGCATTATAATATTGATACTGTTCAACGTTCCTCCTGGAATCCAAAATCCTTCAAAATCCTTAACTAAATTCGTATTTGATGTGTTGAAAATAGACAGCAACGATATTGATGTTTGATATGGACAACCTATTAAATTCCAACCTTTATGTAGAGACGTTGCCTGCAAAGTCTTTGTTGACGATATTCCTGATATTTGTAACGTACCAGCAACATTCATGTAAACCAAATATCCTTGTCCAGAACTTATGGTCTTCAAACTATTAATAGCTACATTTTGACCTTTTCGCCAAAAAGAATCGTTTGTTTTTATTTCTTGAACATCAAGTCCAGCGAATAATGTAGCGATACTACTATCGGTTGGTTGTACATTGGTTGATATTAAATTCCAGCCTTGAACAAGTGATATTGTTTGTTTTGATAAAACAGATAAAGTAAAGTTTATTTTTGCTATACAGCTATTTACATCGGTATACGTTGCTGTATAGATTCCTTGATTTATAGGTGCAATATTTGTTATAGTTGCAGTTCGTATAGAAGAACTAAAACTATTTGGACCTGTCCACAACCATCCTGCAGCTACTGTAGGCAGTGGACCAAACGAGACACTACTTCCTTCATTTACACTAACAGAGTTAATTGGAATCCACACTAAAGCATTAACTTGTAAATATGGAGTAATCGATGGCAAGGCATTTACAGTTACCACAACAGAACTTGTTGAAGAACAACTAGCCGAATTAGTTCCAGTAACTATATACGTTGACGTTACTGTTGGAGAAACACTAGTACTCGCAAAAGCAATACCATTACTCCACGTATAACTATTTCCACCCGATGCTGTTAGTGTTGTTGACTTTCCTGAACAGATTGACACGGTAAGTCCTGCATTTATTGTAGGAAGTGCATTTACCGTAACTACTACAGCACTTGTAGACGAACAAGCAGAAACACTTGTTCCTGTCACAATATATGTTGTTGTTACTAATGGAAAAACTATATTGGTTGCTAATGAAACAGCATTACTCCATTTATAATTAGCTCCTCCAGTAGCTGTTAGAGTAACTGATTTGCCAGAACAAATGGCAGCATTAATACCAGCACTAATTGTTGGTATTGGATTTACAGTTACCGTTGTTGCTGTAGAAGTAGCACTACATCCACTTGCATTTGTAACAACAACAGTATACGAACCAGAATTTGTTGCTTTAATATTTGATGCTGTTCCAGCAACTATTGTTCCGTTCATCCATTTGTATGTAAGACCAGTTCCGGTATTTGCATTCAAAACAACACTTCCACCAGAGCAAAACGTTGTTGCACTTGCTGCTGTTATAATTGCAGGAGGTGTAGTTGCACATAAATTTACTTGCTTGCTAATGCTACTCCCTAAATAATCGCCTGATGGTAAATTAATTGTAGTAGGTTGATTATTTATTGTAACTAAAACAGATTTATTCGCGGTATTATAATTTGGATCACTTACTGTAACATTATATCCTGCTGTATTTTTTTCAATCAATACCAACGATGGCTTATCAACTTGTACTGTTAAACCATCTTTCATATTTATCGTACCAGCTTGATAAAAAACGATAGCATCAACATTATAATTACTGTTATGAATAGCTTGGATATTTCCATCATTCTGAACAACAACAAATCCTGGATTTGCTGCAAAGGTTTGGAATGCTGCAAGATTTTTATCCGGAGCAACAATGTATTGATATGTTGAATTATTTGGAGTCTTTCCATGGTTAAACCAAACACTAAAAATATTGGCAGGATTAATAACCGTTTTGTTTGTTCCAATGTTTAACCATGATCCTGAATCACTTTTTTGTGTAATATTCTGTACTGTTACAGAACCCGTATCAGGAAAGATGTAACCAACATTATCATGGTGTATCCATTCAATATTTGTATAATTTTGAGTTCCTGTAGTAAATGTTTGATTTGTTCCATTATTAAATGTTATGGTTCCATTAGCGAATGCTTGATTAACGGATGTTACAATATCATTGGCTTTGTTGCCACTAATTCCTGAACCCAAACAAAACATTGCATCACCAATAAAGAAATATGCCTTATTTGCCGAGATTCCATTAAAGGTTGCTTTATATGCCATAAAACCTACTGTACCTCCAGACGAACTTACTCCTCCTGCATAATCATTAGGACCAAATGGTGCATCGTTTGGTGGTGTATTTTTGGGAATTGTTGTTTTTCTTGTAAGAATTTCTTTCATTTCACCCGTCATTCCTGGAATACGACCCCAATCCCATAAAGGAAAAATGCCAGTATATTCTTTACCCGAAGTATAGATCTGAGTATATCCTAATGGTAAAAGATTCTTATATTTAAGATTTTCATCAGTCATATATTCAGTACCAGCTCTCCTGATTGAAAGTATTTTTGCCGACATATAATAGTTTGCACCACGATGAACCATTACATCCGATTTCCAAAAGTGTTTATTACCGATAATACCCGATGGTCCATTATATTTAACATGATTAATCCAAGTATTGTAGGCAGCAGTATTTGCAGGATCTATTTGAATTATTGGGCTAATTTGTTGTGGGTATATACTATTTGTACCACCAACTCGTGAAATTGTTCGACCAATTGACGCAATATCAGAAATTGACCTATAACTCAACCATCGAGTTCCTTCCAAGACAAAATCTGAAAATAATTTAATTTTAGGAGTAAATACTTTTCCCACATTTGTACCCATTGTGAGTATCATAAGCGATGTATAAGTATTTAGTGCTTGTAAACCATATCCACCCGAATATAACTGAATACCATGTTCATGCCATGAAAAATCGGCTTTAATACCTTGACCTAATGCATTATTCTTTTTGTCATCAATAGATTTTATCCGTAAATCATCAGCAACGGTATCAATTCCATCTTTTATCATTGCATAATTTCCAGCAGCTATACCTTGATAAATATTACTATTTGCCTCTCCTATAAAATTCAATCCATAACCAGTATTAATACTAATATCCTTTATTTTTAAAATATCATGCATATGATCACTATATATTTTATATTCTGCTGCACTTAATTCAGTCTTCATTAGAATCAAACTTCTTGCATAAAGAGGTGGTCCCGAAATATAAGCTTGATAAAAACCAGTATTAGAAAAAACGGTTGCTTGAATATGCTTTAAGTTTTGGTTTAATGCTAATTTTATTTTAGCGAGCATCAATGGGTTATGATAATATGTATTACCAGCTATTGTATTGTTTATATATGCAACAATCATTGCATTAGTGCGATCTAAATGTTTATTAGGACAATAGCCACCTGTCATCTTTATATAGCTATTATCTCCATCATTAGTTATATCTGTCCAAGTACCATCGGCATTTTGACTGTTATACCATGTAGTTACATTTGCCATTGTACTACCATCACTAAAACTTTTGGAAAATTGATTATACAATTTATTAAAGAGTATATCGATTTCTTGTTGCTGAGTTTGAGATTGCAATGACTCAAAACCCAATAATGATATGATTAGTACGATTAGAATCTTTATCCTCTTCATAGTCTTACATTTTAAGAATTTATAGAAAACAAATTTACTTTAGTCAAAGTGTAATAATCGCTTCAATAGGTATTACATTTGTGTTAATCAGGCTATAGAACAACACTAATACTAAGCAACAATGGGAGAAAAGCAAGCTCACAAAACTATTTGTTGTTACAAAATTTACTTGCAAAAACTGAGTTTGCAAATGATGCCGAATTCTTTAAGTTTTATTGGTACTTGTTAGCAATGCTCTTCCCCTAAAGCTGATTTTGAATTAATTATATTGTTGATAAGGATTATTTTTTGAATTAAACAATGATGAAGAATTTATTAATTAAGTGCAACAACCCTAAACCCTAACAAAATATCATGATATTGTGGAAAATTATGAAATCTGAAAGCAGAACGAGCACAGTAAGCATTACAAAACCAACCACCACCTCGAAACACATGAGTTGTTCCCTTAGCTGAACCTTTAGGATTGGTTTGAGCTTTCGTTGAATATTCACCATACAAGTCGCTGCACCACTCCCAAACATTTCCATGCATATCATATAAACCATAAGCATTTGCAGGAAAACTCCCAACAGGCAACGTTTTTGCTCTATACTCACCCTTTTCATTACTGATAAAAGGAAACTCTGCTTTATTTCTGTATGGATAATTTCCATTATAATTTACTTGTGATGTGGTAATATTATTACCCGTTGAAAATGGTGTTGTTGTACCTGCACGACATGCATATTCCCATTCGGCTTCGGTAGGCAATCGGCAGCCCATCCACTTTGCAAATGCTGTAGCATCATTCCAACTAACATTAATTACTGGACGATTACCGCGTCCCCACATTTCATCAAAAGGTTTATGCCGACCTGTTGCTTCACAAAATGCATCGTACTGATCGAACGTTATTTCATATTTGCTCATTTTAAAAGCACTTAAACTTACTTGATGTTGTATTTCATCAGAACCTCGTTCACCTTCATCAGTTGGACTTCCCATAATAAAAGTACCAGAAGGAATGGAATACCATTCAATTATTGGTTTTGATGGAGCATGTTTTAAAACTCCAAAGTAGAATAAAACATAAATAATGACTCCAATACTTATAGAGCTTAAAACCAATATTAACTTCTTCATCATAAGATTATTTGATGTTCTATTTATTTGATTATTATAATTAACAGTTATAATCGTTGACATCATTTTTTTTGAAATTCATATTTGATAATCTTATTGGGCTATCCAATCTAATGTGCAAGGTGCTGTAACTTTAATCAAATAACCCTGTCCCCATTGTACTGTTGTTAATGAATTCATTGCAGGAATATTTGTTGAGGAATAGAATGAATCTAAATTTTTAATCGTTTCAACATTACTCCAAATACTTGAAAGTGCAGATTGTAAGGCCGTTGTTCCAGAAATAGGACATCCTATAATATTCCATCCTGCTTTTAATTTTACCGTTTGAATTATTACTGGAGATACATCTACTGTTATAGTTGCTCGTTGACTTTCGCATGTGCCTGTCGATTGCGATACATAATAGCTCGTTGAACCTGCAACTGTAGTTGAAGGTACTGGAGCCGTAGTTAAAGAAGTACCTCCAGTTAATGTAGAATACCATTTTATTGAGGTACCGATTGCAGTTAAAGCCGTAGCTGTTGCACTTTGAGCATAATTTACCGGTGTTGTAACTGTAGGCATAGCAGGTACTGCATTTATTGTAACAATTATACTTGCTCTAGGCCCCTCACAACCAGTTGCGGTTTGAGAAACATAATATGTAGTTGTTCCAACAGTAGTTGTATTAGGTACTGGGGCCACTGCGGAGCTACTACCTCCAGTTGCAACAGTGTACCAAAGTAAATTTGTACCAGTAGCAGTTAATGCTGTTACTGTAGCATTTTGACAATATGAAACGGTTGGTATAACCGTTGGAGCAGTTGTTGAACATACACTACAATTTGGTACTACAAGAGCTTTATTTGCATTATAAAATGCTTTTGCAAACGTGCCAAAATGAATTAAATATCCAACTTCGGCAGTAAGATTATTTTGCAAATTAGCAGTCCATGGGAAGTGCCCTTGCCAACCTTTTGCTAATAGATTGTTAAATGCTGTTGCTATTGTCATAGTTGCTGTGGGATATGCAGAAAAGTCAGTTGTTATAGGACTTTTAGCAGGCATTTCACCAACTAAACAAGGTTTTTCATTCATACCAAATGCAGCAGGAGTATTTTCAAATTGTGAACTGTAATACTGTTCCATCCAACCATAATAATGAGGAGAATAAAAGTCTAAAACAGCATTAGCTTGATTGTATTGTGCTTTTAAAGCTACATCACTCCATTTATTTCCATCGGGATTTACTTTCGTAATACCTGGACCAGTACTTGTTTCTAGAACCTCGATTGAACCATTCCATTTTACGCAAGCCGAGCCAACAGTTACTAAAACAGAGGTACCATCTGTTCTTGGATTATTATGAATTCCAGCAGCACACATTGCAACAAATCGTTGTAAAATAGGGTACGTAGCACCTTTCCAGTTAGTACCATCGCCACCACCTGTACCATTTTCATATATCCATTCAATTTCATTACAGATATCAACACTCCAGAAGTATGGATTAGTTTTGTATCTGTTTACAAATGGAACAATATAATTGTTTACATACGTTGTAACATTTGCCTGACTATTTAACATTTGTTGCCAATTTGTTGCGTTAGGATTTCCAATTTTAGTCTGATCGAACGACATCATAGTTGCCATGATATAAATTCCATTTCGTTTTGCACTAGCAAATAATGAATCGCAATTTTGCCAAAACTGTGCTGAAGGTGCGTTTACTGCACCTGTCCCAGATATTGTTGGCTGTCCTGCACCATCACAACTAAACCAGATTCTTGCAGCATTTATACCATTTGCCTTAAGATTTATCATGTCGTTATCCCATTGAGCAACGTTGTAATTTCCACCAAAGTCATTCCAACTGTTCCACGGATTATTTGCTCCATTAAAATAGATGGGGCAACTTAAATTTCCATTTACACAAAATTTATTATTGACTATAGAAATGAACTGAGAAAATCCATTGAAAGACAATAAAATTGAAGCAATTGTGATAATAATTATTTTTTTCATAATACTATAATTTAAGTTAATCCCTTTTTATATAAAGTAACATTTACATTGTTTTCTATATGCTATTTGCCTTTTACAAAATACCCTTTTCCTGGTTCAATATTCTGGAGTAAACCACCTCCTGTTGAAAACCAAAATGCATCGAAGTTTTTTACAGTAAAGAGTTTTGTTGAATCAAATGCTGTTACTATTGTTTTTGAAGTTGAGAATGGACAACCTACCATTTGCCAACCCGTTTTTGTAGTTCCTATAACCGCTTGAGATGGAAATCCTGTTAATGTTATTGTACCAGCAATATCCATGTTTACCAAATAAGCAGCTCCATCAGTTATAGATTTTAATGAGTTGAATGCAGGACTTTGTCCTTTGATCCAAAATATATCGGCTGTTTTTATTTGTGCAATGTTTGCAAGTACATTTTTAAATACCGATTCTATCGTTTTATCGCTTGGCGACACATTAAAAGAAATCAGATTCCATCCTTTAACTAACGAAATCGTCTGGGTAATTTGTTTAACTGAATTTAAAGGATAAGCACCATACAAAGAATCGATTCTATTCACAAAATTTGCTGAGTCCAAATAAGAGAATGATGCATATTTAACGGTACCTTGACTGGGGTTTGCAATACGAAAATTAAACATAGATGGATTAATCATATCGCTTTTTAGAGCAATTTGATTATTTGCAATATTTGGTGCATTTTGTCCAATGAATATATTTTGTTTAATATTTGGCGTAACCTTTTGAATCTTATCTAAGAATTGACCATTGCCATCGTTGATAAAAGTATTTTGAGCTATTAACAAATAATTGGGCCCTGGATTTGGAGTATCTTCACCATAAGCAAGCATTGTTGATCCACCATTTGAGTTGTTATGTTCAATAATATTACCCACAAAAATATGACTTCCAGCATCTGGAATATCAATAAACCAATTTAGCGATATGCCTTTGGGATCAGTAAATAAACATCCTTGTATATCGCTTGAATAAGCACGATTTTTTAATATATGTCCTCCGTTACAGTTGCGCGACCATACACCACGCATAGTTAGCTTAGTAATATTATGGTTCACATACAAATTATGAGAATGACCACCACCATCTCCATTAAAATCGAAAATAGAGTTTTCAATAAGTAAATTACATGTAGTTCCAGCATTTGTATTATTGAAGAAACCTTGCATATTATTATGAATATACATATTCCTCATTGTCAAATTATTTCCATTCAGATAAACTGCTGCTTGATCCCATGCGGCATCATTACGTAATCCATTATCTTCATTAAGCATTTCAATATTATCGAGAGTTGTATTATTTCCATTAATTATCCAAATACCTCGACCATTTGCAATTTTGCCTTTTGCATCAATTATTGCTTTACCTCCTACTCCAACAATAGTAACATTGCTTGCTGAAAGTACACCTACATCATTATATGTACCGGCATTAATTTTAATGGTATCGCCATTCTTTACTTTTGCAAAAGCTTCACTCGGTGTTTTGAAACAAGCACCACCAACAATACAAACAGAATTTCCCGTTTGAGCAAAAATAATTGAACTGTAAAAAAACAGGATTATGGTAAATACAATAGCGATTAGTATGTTACTAATTCTAGTACTAAACTTCAAAAATGAATTTATTTCTGAAAATAGAAAAGACAGGCTTGTCTTCGAAAGCTTATTACTAATTGAATTATAAATCACTTTTTTCATCGTCGACTTTGTTAAGTTCATGATGAAACAAAGCTACTATAGACAAAGTGTGATTATCGATTCAATTAGGGCTGATTTTGTGTAATAATGTTGTAGTATCTTTTATTTTCTAAAACAAATAAAAATGTATCTGAAGCACTATAAAATAAGGACTTTTTATTTTATAATCCCTGAATATCTCTAATTTCACTAGGAGTTTTTCCTATCATTTTTTTAAATCTACCACTAAAATATTTTGGATCACTATATCCAACTTCGTAAGCAATTTCCGAAATATTTAATGTAGTATTTTTTAAAAGATTAAGAGCATTTTGCATTCTAACTTCCTGAATAATATCAACAGGAGTTTTACCTGTTAATGCAAGACATTTTTTATAGAGTTGACTTCTACTAAATCCAATTTCGTCTCCAATATCTTCAACCGAAAGTTCTGGTTTAATGTAATCTTTATTTACAATTGCCATAAACTTAGTTAAAAAATGCACATCTGCCGAGTTCGAAACGATATCTGAAATATCCTTATTTTCAATTGAGAAATGAGAACGCATCTGTTCTCTCGTTTTTATAATATTGCTTATCTTCAATAAAAGTATTTCATCCGAAAATGGTTTTGTTACATAATCATCAGCTCCAGATAAAAATCCCGTTACAGTATTAATATTTGAGTCAAGAGCAGTTAGCAAAATGAAAGGAATATGGCTTATTGCTACATTCTTTTTCACCAAATCGCATAGTTCAAAGCCTGTCATTCCAGGCATTTCAACATCACAAATAATTAAATCGGGTTGCAATTGAATTATCATTTCTAAACCACTAGTAGCATCACAGGCTTCGTGAAAATGAGCATATTCTTCTATCAAAGTTTTTAAAACAAATCGCAAATCAGAATCATCATCAATAATTAAAATATGTTTTCCTTTTAGATATGGCAGGTCTTCTTTATTAAGATGTACAGGATTCTTAGTTTCAGTTACAGGTTCCATTTCAGTATCTGATTTTGACTGATTAATAGCCGTATCAAGTGTTGATGGCAATTCTATTATTGCCAATGTACCTTCGTTTTCTTTACTTTTAAAGGTAATTGTTCCGTTCATTATATCAATAAATTCCTTTACAATTAAAAGTCCTAAACCAGTTCCATTTTCATCGGCTGTACCAATATATGACGATTTATTTATCGTAAATATTTCTTGTAATCGTTCATCCGACATACCAATTCCAGAATCTTGAACCTTAATTTCTATTGTAGAATCTGAAACTGTTTCGATAAAAACAGATATTTCAGATTTTGGGAAAGAATATTTTATTGCATTTGATATAATATTGCGTAAACAAGTTTGAAGCATATTTTTATCAGCAAATGCATTGTATTTGGAGTTATTAATCAACGAAATTGTAATTTTTTTTGTATTCAACAATTCAGTATTAAGTTGAATAATCTCATTTAAAATTTGAGTTATAGAAATAGGCTCTATTTTTTTGTAAACTACATTTTGTTGCGAACGTGCCCAATCGAGTAATTTATTTAGTAAATTGATGGTATTAATAGATGAAATATTAATATGACGAACCAAATCCTTTTTCTTCTCATTTGTATATCTATCAAAAGAGTCGTACAATAATTCAGATAGTTGAATTAATGCACTCATAGGATTTTTAAGGTCGTGACCAATTATCGAAAATAGCTTATTTTTTGTTTCATTTAACTTTTCAAGTTCTATCGTTCTTTGGTTTAATGTATCATTTTGCAGGTTTAAAATATCATTAACAATCTGCAATTCACTTGTTCGATTTTCAACCAATTGTTTTAAGACTTTATTTCTGTTTTTTACAGTTCTTAATCGTACATAAATTACTGATATTACAAATAAAACAACAAAAACAATCATTAATAATATGAACCAAATTGTTGTCCACCAAGCTTTATGTACAATAAATGTGACGTGTATTTGCGACGAATATTTCCCTTTAAACAAATATCCTATTGAAAATCGATACTTTCCAGGCATTAAATTATTGTAGGTTATTTCTCTATTTGCAGGACTTAATTTAACAGAACTGTCAACTTTATCAAGCTGATAATACAACTCTCCATTATTAAAATTTAACCACGATAAATCGGCAAAAGAAATACTTATTGTATTTTTATTATAAGGCAATTCTATAACGGTATCCTTATTTAATCGAAATGTTTGAGTAATATTTTGTTCATCGTAAACCGATATGTTATTGATTTTAATATCAGTAAATTGGAGTCTACTTGAATTTGCAATATTATCGAGATTTAAGGGATTAAATGAAACAAGTCCATTTGATGTTCCTAAGAAAAATAAACCTTTATAATTTGTTTTAGCCCTTTGTGTATAGCAATCGTTAAATAGATCTGTATTTCGATTAAAGTGCTGATAAACTTGTCCTGACTGACCTATCTTATATAATCCAATATTGGTTCCTGCCCAAATATATCCATGTTTGTCTTCCTGTAATGTATTTACCGAAATTTCTTCATTATTAAGTACATTAAAAATTACTCCTGTTTTTGGCTCCAAACAGCTCAATCCATTTTGTGTTCCACACCAAATACGATGCTTCGAATCTTCCAATAAACAAAATACTTTGTTGTTTGACAATGAAGAGTTTCCTCCATTTGTAAAATATCCTTTTATGGTTTGTCGATTTTTTTCTAAGCAATATAATCCAAAATTAGAAGCTATCCAGATTCTATTATCCGAAGAACAAAGTATATCGTAAGTCCAGTCTCCTATGATACCCGATTTTTTTTGTGACGAAAAATTTTTCCATTGTCCTGTTTTCAAATTATAAGAAGTAAAACCGGCACTATGATTTGTGAACCACATTATCCCATTTTTATCTTCTACAATTGCTCGAATATCGTTTGATGCAATTCCATTATCGACTGTTTTTGTATAGTGATTTATTACTTTACCATTCTTATCCATCAAAAATAATCCATCTTGATAGGTTCCAATCCAAATATTTCCGTTAGAATCTTGAAACATCGATAAAATACAATCGGATGGAATTTGCATTTGAGGAATATAATAAGCTTTTTTATCCAATGACTTTTTATATAATCCACCGCCATCGGTTCCTAGCCACTGGTTGTGTTGATTATCAAATAAAATTGATGATATAATATTGCTTTTGAATAATTTCCCTTCTTCAAATTGTGTATTAAGAACATCAAACGTAGAACGTGCTGCAACGTAACAAACGCCAGCTTTTTTATGTCCAAACCAAATATTCTGTTGTTTATCGACAAAAGCACAAAGAATACTACAATTGTCAATAAGATTAAAATAGCTATTGCCAATTAATGAAAAAAGAGTGCCTTGATCATTTAATAATCCAATTCCTTTTTTATCTATAATTACATAAAGTTTACCCAATTTATCGAAGAATAAGGCTGAAATATCTGTTGGTTTTGTAATGCTTTCAACTTGAATCTCGCGTAAAATATTGGATGTAAAAAGATAACGATAAACTTTTCCATTTACAGTTCCAAACCAAATTCCATCGATATCAGATTGATATGATGAAATAAATTGTTTTCTATTGACATTAATTATTTTTGAATAAGCAATAAGCTCAGTAAATTTTGATGTTTTCGAATCATAGTTATATAAATAGCCATCAATGCACAACCAAATTCGCCCTTTTGCATCGAGATACATACTATAAATATAGGGAAACTGACTTTGAGCTTTTGACGGTACATGAATAACTTGTACTTTTTTTGTAATTAAATCGATCTTGCAAAGTTCATTTGTAGTTGTAAACCAAACGGTATTATCGCATACTTTAATAGCTGTAATATGTTGATTTTGTAGGTTCTTAACATTATAACGTATAAAATTATTATGTTCAGAATTAAAGCAAGCAATACCATTATCGGTTGCTAACCATAACTTACCATTTGAGTCTACGGCAAGATTAAGAACACGATTGTTTGGCAAACTACATGTGTCACTAGTCTTGTTTTTAAAAATAGTTATTTGACCGCCATCGTAACGACAAAGACCATTTTCTGTTGCAAACCAATAAAATCCTTTGCCATCTTGAATAATTGCATTTACAGAATTATTTGAAATACCGTAGGAAGATGTAATACTTGTAAAATGACTCAGCTTTCCAAGTTGCTGTGCAACACTTGGAATATACAAGAAAAATAATAAAAGAACTATATGTATATACTTTCGAATCAAAGTAGTAGGTTTTAAAATTCAAATTTAAATAATAATCGTGGATTCTAAATAAATATTTGATTTTATATATTACAACACAGCCCCTAATCATCATACTTATATGATGGTTAAATAGTTTTATTTTTCTATATTAATTATTACAATAATCATTATTAATTGGTATAAACATAAAAAAGCCTGTAAATCATAATATTTACAGGCTTTTAGTTTTTTTTGATTGTATTTTTGTCGGGGTGAGAAGACTCGAACTTCCGACCTCTAGTACCCCATACTAGAACGCTAGCCAACTGCGCCACACCCCGATTTGTTTGCAAATATAGAACGATGAAAGCAAACCATCAAACTATTTAAACAAAATATTTTAATTACACTTATATTAATTGATGATTCATCTCTTACTTATGCGGTAATGTTATTATTATTTTAAAAATAAAGAATAAATAAAACCATCAAAAGAATACAATTAATTCAAAATCCAATAACTCATATTAGTGTATATATTACACTATTCATTATATTTGTCAGACATTCTAAATTTTAATTTATGACAAAAAAGTTACACTTAATTAAAACAAAATATCTATTAATATGGATATTAATAAGTTTAAACATTCAAGGTTTTGGACAAAACACAAAGCCTTCATACAATGGATTAGCATTAACACCTCCAATGGGTTGGAATACTTGGAATACTTTTTTTTGTGATATAAGTGAAGAAAAAATTAAAGGAGCTGCAGATTCTTTAATTTCATCAGGCATGAAAGATGCTGGATATGAATATATCGTTGTTGATGATTGTTGGCAAATTGCTAGAGACTCAAAAGGAGTAATAGTGGTTGATTCAATTAAATTTCCAAACGGAATAAAATCATTAGTTGATTATGTTCATTCAAAAGGATTAAAATTCGGAATTTATTCTGATGCAGGAACAATGACATGCCAAAGTAAACCTGGAAGTTACAATCATGAAGAAATTGATGCAAAAACATATGCTGATTGGGGAGTAGATTATGTAAAATTTGATTGGTGCTTTACTACAGGAGAAGATGCACAAACTCAATACACAAAAATGAGTAAAGCATTAACCTCAACTGGTCGTCCAATTGTATTTAGTATTTGTGAATGGGGATTAAGTAGTCCTTGGCTATGGGCACATTCAGTGGGAAACTTATGGCGAACCACGAATGATATTCAACCTTGCTGGAATTGTACACAAACTTGGGGAGGAATGGGATGGACAGTTATAATTGACAAAGTTGCTAACCTATCAAGATATTCAGGACCTGGACATTGGAACGACGAAGATATGTTAGAGGTTGGAAACTCAGGATTATCAGATATTGAGAGTCAAGCTCATTTTTCAATGTGGTGCATATTAGCTTCACCATTAATGGCTGGAAATGATATTAGAATTATGTCGAAATACACCAAATCGCTATTAACAAATAAAGAATTGATTGCTGTAGATCAAGACTCATTGGGTATTCAAGGCACTAGAATAATGAAAGATTACGGTTCTGAAATTTGGTGTAAACCTCTAAATGACAGCTCAAAAGCAATTGCATTTTTCAACAGATCTGCATATTCAACGAAAATGACGCTTAAATGGAATCAAATTGGTTTTTTAGATGGAAATGCAACGGTTAGAGATTTGTGGTTACATAGCGATTTAGGTCAAATTAAAGATTCAATTCAAGTTACCATACCATCACATGGATCTGTTGTTTATAAAGTTAAAGGAACAATTGATCAAACAAAATCATTAAACCTAAGAACACATTCATTAACAATAAAACAAGGTAATAGTACTTTTGTATATTTTGATAGAAAACCATTTAATTCAGAAACAGATATTACAATATCAAATCAAAATGTAATTTCGGCAAAGGAATTCGATGTAAATCAGTATAGAATTACAGGAAATACAATTGGAAATTCAAAATTTATTATTACTTCAATAGACGGAAAATTAAGTGATACTTGCAACGTAACAGTAATACCATCAGATATACCTTCACCTTGGTCATTTAATTTAATTAGTGAAACCGTTGGTTCTGGATTTTTTCAAAATGATACATTTACAATTTTATCAAGAGGTGTAGATATAGGTACTAATAGTGACCAGTGTGGTTTTGTTAATCAAAATACGACTTTAAATAAAACATTATCTTGCAGAGTTTTATCTCAAACACCTACGAGTCCTTTAGCTAAATCAGGCATAATGTTTAGAGGTACAACAAGTATTGCTAGTCCTTTTGCATTATTAACAGTTACACCAAGTAATTTGCTATTATTTGAATATCGTTTAAAAGAAAATAAAATAGCAACAACAATTACTTTAGATACAATCGAAACTCCAATATATTTAAGATTAAGAAAAACAAAAACATCATTTATTGCTTATACATCAGTAGATGGAACAATATGGAAAAAAGTTGATAGCATAAATATTCCAAATTTTCCAGCGAGTTATTTATTTGGACTAGAAACAGTTTCAAATAATATTCATGCTATAAATGAAGCTAAATTTGACAAAGTCGAAATAATAACAGATTCTACATTAACAAATTATGAAGAAATATTTAATACGAATTCAAATAGTAATATTAAGATATTTCCAAACCCAGCTAAGAATGATATAATTGTTAGTATTGAAAACGATACGTTTAAAGATAATTGTATACTTCAAATATGTACCATTGATGGCCGAATATTAACTGAGAAAGTTCTTAAAAGCAATGATTTACAAAATCAAATCAAAATTGATATTAGTAATATAACAAACGGTGTTTACATTTTACTTGTGAAAAATAACGATAAAATAGAAAAATCAAAATTTATAGTTAACAAAAAAGAGTAACATAAAAAATTAATACCACGTAAGTCTTTCAAAATAAACAGAACTATTTATCAAATTAATGAATCCCGATTTAATGAATTTAAGTTGGGATTCATTTTTTAATAAAGACTAATAAATAAACTATATGAATAAATAAGACAAGATCCATTTGAACAATAAAAAATATCTCTAAAGCACTAAATTTAGGCTTATATTTTTCTTAAATTAAAAGATAAAAACAGATTAGCTAATCTATTTCCAAACAAAAAAAGAGTTGCAAGACAAATCCAGCAACTCTTTTAATAAATATGTTTAAGATAAAAACGGTACAGTATTTTAAAACTGTTCTAATAATTAGAACTAGTTTTTCAAAGCACCTTCAAATAATTTAGGTTTAAAGGTTAATTGAACCCATAACCAGTTTTGATTATCATAAGCATTTGCAGCTTTTTTCAATTGTTTTAAGGCATCAGCAGCAAATACATAAGAATAGCCTAATTCAAAATTTGCTTCTGAACTTATTTTATATGATACTAAAGCATCTACTTCTTGACCTAAGTATTTGTTTAATTCAGTATATGTTCCATTAGATGAAATACCAGCATTATTTTGTGTTCTAAAGAAGAAGTAATTAAATCCAACAGCACATTTTTCTGTCATTTGTGATTTAACTTTCAAATAAGAGTTCAAAATACCAGCATCAGAAGTTTTAGTATTAACTAACTCCATTGTTCCTTGAAATGGTCGAGTTGTACCCAATAATACATCAAATTTATGATCAAATTTAGCATAATCAGCATCAACTTTCCCTTTAGTTTTATTCATATCATCACCAGACAATAAATCAAAACCTAAAGTTACTTCATATGGTTTTTTAGTATATTTTACTTGAAGACTGGCCATATATGCTCTTGTACGTTTTGCGGCACTATTTTGACCATTTTGATAGAATCCCGAACCAGTAATTGCCAATTCATCATTTTTAAGAGTAACATAACCTCCATAAGTATTTTTAATTAAATATTTATCAGTCGTTTTATCTTTCAAATATCCAGTAAATAATCCAAGTAAAGTGAAATTTAAATTAGAACTAACTTCTTTTTTAACTTCAACAAAATTAAAGGTTTTAAATTTCGCACTAGTCTTGTTATTAGGCATTAAAGATGCAACTGTTGTATCCTTTTGATTATTATAAGATGCAAAGACACGAATTTTTGCAATACTATCATTATCAAAATGATAAAGAAGACCATCGAGGAATTGACCTGCTTGTCCCCAATTGCCACCAGATAACAAACGTTCGTCTTCAATTGCGATAGTTTGACGACCTAAACGTAATGCAGAATATTTACAAAGCGATAATTCAGCCCAACCTTCAAACATAGATGTTAAAGATGAGTCTGATGAAGTTGCAGTTCTTTTACTTCGAACCTGCTCGCCCCATACAGCTATATTTTGAAAAGAAACATAGGTTTTAATCTTTTCAGATTTAAAGCCTATATTTAGTCGCGTACGCTGAGTTCCAATACCATAAGGTTCAGTTCCTGGCTTTAATAAATCTTTATATCCCGATCGAACTTCGATTCTTGGTCTAACTTCAGTACCGATACTTAGCTGAGCAGTTGCATTCATTGTAGATAATACTGATGCCACACATGCACCAAAAAAAAGTTTGGTTTTATTCATACATTTAATATTAGTTTAACATAAATTACATTAAGCTAATATACTACAAATTAAATAGAGTAAAAAGAAATAGCATATTTTTGTTAGGTATATATGCGCACATAAACCTTTATATAGATTTTAAAGCTTATAAATAATAATTATTAAACAAATAACAAACAAGCAATAAATAAATATTTGCTATTTAATCTATAAATTGACAAAGGGGATATTTCAATTAAATTAAAGAAATATCCCCTTTGTTTATTATCTGTAATAATCTTTTAATTATTCTTTTCCTTTTTAACCTTAGCATCTTTCCTTATATGGTTATCTTCTTCAATTACATTATTTTCCCTTTTAGGAGCCTTTTTAACCCGTTCTGTAAAATCAGAAAGAATATTCATATAATTAATAAACGCATCATATGGCGATTTGAATGGATTGAAGTATTGATGTACAGCAGCATCCGAGAAATACTTTGTACACATATAATAAAAGTGATCGCTGGTTTGTAAACGATACCAGTCTTGACGTATTGATTGGTCTTCGATTAAAGCAACATCATTAGCAAGACTATACAAATTATCGAAAGCTTCACGTTGCAGGTTATTTCCTAACCAAGCTGTTAAATCGCGTTCTTCATCGGCCCATGAAATTGGATGTTCAACATTTAAAACCGACATTGGTTCGTATTTACTAGCCACTTCCGATGGAGTTGCAAATGAAAATTGTTTTTTAGCAATAATTTCAGCAGGAAATGCCTTTAAAAACTCAAATATTCCAGAACCTTCCCATTGATGCTCTCCAAACGTTTCATAGTCCATAAAGAGATTTACAAGCTCTTCTTTTTTATCTATTTCATGAATCCAAGAACTAAACTTTTGAGCTGTTAATGGCCATTCGCTCCATCCTTGATTACTAAAGCGAAAAGCAATATCATCACTTAATTTAAAGTTCCTAAGTAATAGTTTTAGTTTGGGTGTTTTAGCATTACAATAAATAAAATTAGGACTTTTCCATCCCAATATATGTTTTGCACCTTCCGTTAACATTGCCTTGTAACCCATATTATAAACCTGCTCCCCTATCTTATCTGAATACACAAGTTCGGTATTGCGAAATACGGTTGGTTTTTGTCCAAACAATTCTTCAATTAATTGCGAATGAACTTTAACTTGATGTGCAAATTCTTTATCATTTTTAAGTGCTACAAGCGAATGCGAATAGGTTTCAGCAAGAAATTCAACACATCCTGTAGCAGCTAAATCTTGAAAGCTTTTTAAGGTTTCGGGAGAATACATTTTGCATTGCTCAATAAAACTTCCAGTCAATGAAAACGATACTTTAAATTTACCTTTATGCTTTTTAATAAGCTCAAGTAAAAGAGTATTAGTAGGTAAATAGCATTTTTTTGCAATTTTTTGCAATATAGAACGATTCGAAAAATCATCATAATATTGATGATCGTGCCCAATATCGAAAAATCGATAGGTTCTAAATCGGTATGGTTGGTGAACCTGAAAATATAGACAAATATTTCTCATAATAAATCAATTTTGGATTAACGAGCCGAGATAGCTGCGTTATACACTTCTTTAACTTTTAGTGCGGCATTTTCCCATTTAAGGCTATCAACCTCATCTTTTGCATGTTCTTTAAACATTACATTAAGCCCACTGTACTGTAAAATACCATAAATAGCATCGGCCATAGCATCAATATCCCAAAAATCAACCTTTATGGCATGTTTCAATATTTCAGAAACTCCCGATTGTTTGGAAATAATAACTGGTACATTCGATCGCATTGCTTCCAATGGCGAAATACCAAATGGTTCCGATACCGATGGCATTACATATACATCACTAATATTTAACATTTTAACTACATCATCGCCTTTTAAGAATCCTGTAAAATGGAACTTTGATGAAATTCCTAATTCTGCAGCTCGATGAATCATTTTTTCTAACATATCACCACTTCCAGCCATTACAAACTTCACATTTTTAGTTCGTTGCAATACTTTATAAGCAGCTTCTACAAAATATTCGGGTCCTTTTTGGAATGTTATCCGTCCAAGGAATGTTACTATTTTGTCATCAAATCCTTTTTCAAAATGAATCCCTTCCGATTCATCAACTTTATCAACTGCGTTGTAAACTGTTACTACCTTATCTTCATTAATTCCGTAGCGATTTACAACTATACCTTTCGTTAAATTACTTACTGTTATAACCTTATCGGCAGCCAGCATTCCAGCCTTTTCAATATCAAACACAAATGGGTTAACATTTTCGCCCGTACGATCGAATTCAGTAGCATGAACATGAACAACTAGCGGTTTTCCCGATAGTTCTTTTGCAGCAATTGCTGCAGGGTACGTTAACCAATCGTGAGCATGAATTACATCAAAATCAAACATTGCAACAAGCGATTTTGCAACAACTGCATAATTAGCAACTTCTTGCATTAAACCACCACCATAGCCACCATTAAAAGTTAGGCAAGCATTTTCATCGGTTTGACTTATAAACTGTTCCGATTCAAAACGATTATTTAGGATATTATAATATTCTTCTTCATTTACGTAAGGAATAAGGTTTGAACCTAGTTCTACATAACTTAAATCTTTAACTACATCCTTAAAGTTGAAACGTTTGATCCCAATTGGAATATTATTGGCACCAACAATATCCATTTGACTTTTATCTTCATCGCCATAAGCTTTAGGAACAACAAAAATTATCTCAACATCTTGCGATGCCAATGCTTTTGTTAGTCCGTAACAAGCCGTCCCCAATCCACCTGAAATATGAGGTGGAAATTCCCATCCAAACATTAAAACCTTCATACGTATCTGTCTAAGTATTAATTGTTCTATTTTGTTATTTTACAGTTTCGTAGTCGTTTATCAACTTTCGAATCCATAATAATGAAGCAACACACCAAGCCTGTGATATTGATCCGCGAGGTTCGTGTGGTGGATTACCATCGTAAATCTCAGAAATTGAGCCTATTCCATGATTGAATAATTCTTTTTCCATTCCTGAATATATTTTTTTAACGAGACGAAGTCCCGATTTTTGATGAATTTTAAGATAAGCTTCGGCAAATGGAGCCAACAACCAAGGCCATACAGAACCTTGATGATAAGCTAAATCGCGTTCATAAATAGTTCCTTGACACGTTCCTTTATAAGAAGGATGTTGAGGCGATAATGAACGAAGTCCACAAGGAGTTAGGAGTTCACGCTCTATTGCTTCGAGGATATCGTGTTTTTTATTATCGCTAATTGGAGTATATGGCAATGAACATGCAAAAATTTGATTAGGTCGCATATTCATATTTTTAAATGAACCTACCACATAATCAGCTAAATAAGCTTTATCTTTATTCCAAAAAACCTGCTTAAACGAATCGTTAATTTTAGTTGCAACACTATCCCACTCTTTTGCTTCAGCCATATTATTAGCCTTTTGAGCTAACTCTATTAAGAAGCAAATTGCATTATACCACAGAGCATTTATTTCAACAACATAACCGTATCGAGCTACAACCGGAATTCCTTCAAATTTTGAATCCATCCATGTTAAAGCTTTATTTTCATCGGGTAAATATAATAAGCCATTGTCGTGCATTACAACACTGCCTTTTTTACCATCTTTTAAAATATTTGCTATTTCAATTAATTTAGGACCAAAATCAGCTATTACATCATTGTATTTTCCTGTAGCATACGTGTATTGTTGAATTGCCCAAATAAACCAAAGTGGTGTATCTATTGATTCTACATTTGAATGTTCAATATTTCCTTTGCTTTTATAAACATCTCCTGTAATATTTTCAGCAATTGTTTCAAGAACGGCTTTTGCTGTTTTAAAATCATGCTGAGCAAGCAATAAACCAGGCAACGCAACTAAACTATCGCGTCCCCAACTTCCATACCATGGAAAACTTGCTATGATTTCGGTTTTCTTTCCTTTTTTCGAGATAAATTGTTTCGCCGAATTTTCTAGACAATTTTCATAATTATTGCGAGGAATTCGTTTTGTAATTTCAGCATCAAAAACGTTAGCCAAAGTTTCGGTTGAAATTTTAGATAGACCAGCTGAGAAAATAATACTCTCACCCTTTTTAATTTCCATTTCAAAAACTCCAGGTGATAGTAAATCTTCTTGATAAGCAAAACCACGCTCACGTTCCTTTTCGTATTCAACATTGTAGAACCAATCGGGAGCTGTTACAAATTCATTTCCTTTTGATATTTGCATAAACAAATAAGGAAATCCTTCATACATTTTTTGTTTGATTCCTCCTTCGCACTTCTCGGGGCGAGTATTGGCATGCATATTTGCATGTGTCAACTCATGAACATTGCGAAAAGCAAGAAATGGACGCAATTTCAAAACAGTTGGTGAATGAGCATCTTCGAGCGTATATTTAATTAAAATGCGTTCGTCGGCTTCAACCAAAAGCATTTCTTTTTTTAAGCATACACCACCAATTCGATATTCTATGGTTGGTGTTGGATCGCTTGAAAATTTAACAATATACTTATGACCAAGTGGATGTAACTCTTTGGGATATTTATTTATCCCTAAATTAAATTCAGCACCATGCTGAACAATGGTTTCGTGTAGATTAGAAAGCAATACATATTTTTCGCCACCAAATTGTTGTAATGGACAAACTAGCAATCCATGATATTTGCGGGTATTGCAATTTACGATCGTTGATGAAGCATATGAACCTGCCCTATTGGTTCGCAAATACTCACATTTGAGTGATTGTTGCAGGTTCGTAAGTTGTTCCTTTTCAAAATCGAGATAACCCATTTGTTATAAATTATTCATTTTATTTGTTACTTATTATTTCTTTTTAAATACTAATGCCGACTGACTTGGCAAGTATATTTTCAATTGATGTTCGGCATAATATTCATCGTCGATTGGTAAGCTATGGTAATCAATTGTATCATCAACTCTTAAACAACCACCAAAAGCAGCTGAATCTGTATTTAATACAATTTGATAAACACCTTTGGGTACTTTAAAACCATAATCGGTAAATGATTTTGATGGATTAAAGTTGAATGCAAAGAATAATCCACCTCGTTCATACATAATTACCTGATCAGCATTGTTTTCGCTTATAAAATTGGCAGGATCATTAAAGAACCACGATAAACTGTTAACAGTTGATATCATTTCACGATCGAAAGCTCCAAGGAATTTGAAACGTAGTTCTTCGTTTTCGGGCAAACTCCACTGACGACGAGCATAGTGATGCGACCAATTGTTACCCTCGCGAGGAAAATCAATCCATTCGGGATGTCCAAACTCATTTCCCATGAAATTTAAATATCCATTTTTAGCTGTCGAAAGTGTTATAAGACGAATCATTTTATGCAATGCCATTCCTCTATCGATAACAATACTAGGAAAAGCTACATGCATATTGAAATACATTTCTTTATCGAGAAGCCAGAATATTATGGTTTTATCACCAACCAAAGCTTGATCGTGCGATTCGGCATATCCGATAACTTTTTCTTCGGGACGCGACTGGTTAAGTTCATGATATATCTGTCCAACTTGCCAATCTTCATCACGTTTTTCTTTTAATAATTTTATCCAAAAATCGGGAACCCCCATCGAAAGACGGAAATTGAAACCATATCCACCATAATCTATTGGCGCAGCAAGTCCAGGCATTCCACTCATATCTTCAGCAATGGTTATTGCTGATGGTTTGAAATCGTGAATTAATTTATTTGCCAATGTTAAATAAACAATAGCGTCATCATCCTCTACACCGTCATAATATCTGTCGAGACTATCGAAATCACGACCTAAACCATGATCGAGATATAACATACTTGTTACACCATCGAAACGATAACCATCAAATTTATATTCTTCTAACCAATATT
>Ga0302288_1000413_pt1 | contig 35250 bp, 30 predicted proteins | sample III_Fen_N1_1_FD_194549 | JGI IMG/M metagenome (GOLD analysis project Ga0302288, IMG submission 194549) | Peat permafrost microbial communities from Stordalen Mire near Abisko, Sweden - III_Fen_N1_1 | ecosystem: Environmental > Terrestrial > Soil > Wetlands > Permafrost | place: Sweden: Abisko...
GTGGCGGTGCTAAACTTGTTCACTCGGTGGATAGCTCCGCCAAAGCCATCGACCTGACTGACAAAAACGTAGAAATAAACTTCCCGAACGATCCGCGACATGCTTCATTTGCCGAAGATGCTTTTAAATATTTGAACAATTTGCACACGCTCGATCAGGCTTACGACCTGATTATTCTTGATCCTCCAGCATTTGCCAAACACCGCGATGCCCTTCGTAATGCGCTGAAAGGCTACAAGCGACTTAATGCCAAAGCTTTCGAGCAAATCAAACCGGGTGGAATTCTGTTCACCTTCTCGTGTTCGCAAGTGGTCACCAAAGAACAATTCCGGTTGGCTGTTTTCAGTGCCGCCGCCGAGAGTAAACGAAATGTACGCATTCTCCATCAACTTTCGCAACCAGCCGATCATCCCATTAATATTTATCATCCCGAAGGCGAATACCTGAAAGGACTAGTACTTTGGGTGGAATAAATTCAGGTCGTTTCGCCAAAACATTCAAATTTCTGTTTATTCAAAAAAAACGTTGTTTTTTGAATAAATTTTGGTTTTCGAGCACTTTGATTTTCAATCGTTGCATTTAACAGCCTGATTCGTTTTAAATTGGTTTTTTGCACTCGAAATATTCAAAAATAATTAGAGAATTATTTCTTTAATTTCTTTTTTTATCGAAAAAAAAATCGGATATTTACATCCGAAATTCATTCATTGTCAATTCAATACAATCGGTTCATTATTAGTAGGTTATATTTGTATGTCAATGAAATTATTTCTTAATATCCAAAAAGTAATAAATTTAAGATACAAATGAAAGAAATTAAATTCAGTCTTGTTTACCGCGATATGTGGCAAGCTTCGGGAAAATACGTTCCCCGCAAAGACCAATTAGCCAAAATTGCTCCGGTAATTATCGAAATGGGCTGTTTTGCGCGTGTTGAAACCAACGGAGGTGCATCCGAACAAGTAAACCTGCTTTACGGTGAAAATCCAAATGAAGCAGTACGTACATTTACCAAACCTTTCAATGAAGTTGGTATTCAAACACATATGCTCGATCGTGGTTTGAACGGTTTGCGTATGAATCCGGTTCCAGCCGATGTTCGTGAACTGATGTACAAGGTAAAGAAAGCTCAAGGCGTTGATATTACCCGTATTTTCTGCGGTTTGAACGATGTTACCAACATTATTCCTTCCATTCACTATGCCAAAGCAGCCGGCATGATTGCTCAGGCTACCATGTGTATCACCTACTCTGAAATTCATACAGCCGAATATTATATCAACATGGCTGAAAAGCTGATTGAAGCCGGTGCTGATGAAATTTGTTTGAAGGATATGGCCGGTATCGGTCGTCCGGTGATGTTAGGTCAAATCGTAAAAGCAGTTAAAACTGCTCACCCACATATTATTATGCAATACCACGGTCACTCCGGACCAGGCTTCTCTGTAGCTTCGATGCTCGAAGTGGCCCGTGCAGGTATTGATTATCTTGATGTGGCCATGGAACCACTTTCGTGGGGTATGGTTCATCCTGACGTGATTACTATCCAGGCAATGTTGAAAGATGCTGGCTTTAAAGTGCCTGAAATCAACATGGCTGCTTATATGGAAGCTCGCCGTTTGACTCAAAGCTTTGTGGATGATTTCTTGGGTTACTTTATCGACGAACGCAACAAATTCATGACTTCGTTGCTCGTGGGTTGCGGATTGCCGGGAGGTATGATGGGTTCGCTTATGGCCGACCTGAAAGGTGTTCATGCTGGAATTAACTCATATTTGAAAGGCGTAAACAAAAAAGAACTCAGCACCGACGAATTGTTGGTTATGCTGTTCGACGAAGTAAAATACATTTGGCCTAAACTGGGTAACCCACCGTTGGTAACTCCATTCAGCCAATATGTAAAAAATATTGCCTTGATGAACGTTATGTTCCTGGTAAAAGGTCAACCACGTTGGAGCATGATCGACAAGAACAGCTGGGATATGATTCTAGGTAAAGCCGGAAAACTCCCAGGAAAACTGGATCCGGAAATCATTGCTTTGGCCGAAAAGAATAAATTAGAATTCTTCGAAGGAAATCCGCAGGATAACTATCCGAATGAGTTGGATAAATACATTGCCGAAATGAAAGAATTAGGCTGGGATCGTGGTCAGGATGACGAAGAATTGTTTGAATTTGCCATGCACGACAAACAATACCGCGACTACAAATCGGGCGAAGCTAAAAAACGTTTCGAGAAAGAACTGGAAACAGCTATCAAAGAAAAATATGCTACTGCCACCGTTCAAATCCCTGATTTACGCGCATTGAAATATCCAAATGCCGAACCGGTCGTATCGAATGCCACCGGTCGTGTAATCTGGGAACTTGATTTCAATGAAGGTTCAGTAGAGCCGGTTCATGGACGCGAATATAAGGAATACGAAACACTTTGTACCATTCAAACCAACTACGGATTGGAGCACATTGGCAGCTTCTGTGATGGTCGCATCGTGGGCATTGAGAAGAAACAAGGTGACATTGTGCGCAAGGGAGAAGTATTGGCTTATATCGAAAAGAAATAGGCTTCTAGCACTTTAAATATATTACGAAAGAAGGTCTGAACTAAATGGTTCAGACCTTCTTTCGTTTCAATACATCGATTACATTTTATTTGTCAACAGGAAACAAAAAAAGCAGCTCATTTCTGAACTGCTTTTCGCGGTACGGACGGGACTCGAACCTATTCCATTTTACCCCTATTAATCAATACGTTATAATTTTCTAACGTTTTTTGTTACGATTTAGTCCCAAATTTTCAAACCTCATTTTGACTGCCATTGACTTCACTTAGTCCTGCAATTATTTCATTCTCAAAATTACAAAATTTCTTTTTATAATCAAAGGATTTATTGATTTAATATTAGAAAGTAAATACTGTCCTATTTTTCAAAGATATGCTTAATTGTAATGATTTAACTACGAGTATCTTACATATCGGATTATATTGGAGCCAAATGGAATTGTGCATTTCGAGCTTCTAAAGTGGTTTAGAATATTATTCCTCTTAAGACGGAAATATAAACGCTTCGTTTTTATTTCCGTCTTAATTATTAGTGATACAAACATGTTCAAAATAAGGATGTTTTTTATTCTTAGGCTTTTTCTTTCTACATGATGACATTAATAATCAATTGAAAATAAAGGACTCAAAATATTGGAATTGATAATTGTATTTAATGTGAAAATGTTAGTATATTTGTCGTAAATAATCGTATAATTACTATGAACCAATTACTTCGCTTGATTTTATTAATTCTAATCAGTCTTAATTTCATAAATTGCACACATACTTCATTAAAACTCGAAACTGCTGAAAAGCTTATGCAGACCTCGCCTGATTCATCTTTGCATATACTTAAAAAACTAAATCTGAAGTTATTTTCAAGCAGGCATGATAAAGCACTTTATGCTTTACTAATGAGTCAGGCATTAGATAAAACGAACTTTGAAGAGGAATCTGACTCCCTTATTTCCATTGCAACAAAATACTTCGATGATACTGATCCTATTCACGCCGGATATGCCTGGTTTTATATGGCACGCATTGCTAAATATAGTGGTGATGTAAAAATACAAGCAGATGCTTTGCTAAAAGCACAGGAGTTTGCAGAAAAAGCAAATGACTATAAATTACAAGGATTAGTTTATAGTGACACCGGAAATATGTATAGTGCCCAAGGGCAATATATGAATTCAATAAGTTCCTTTAAAATGGCTTATAAAAGGTTTGTAGAAATAAAAGATTTTCGAAATTGTATTATAACATCTTTAAATATCGGGTATAATTATCAATATACTTCAAATTATAAAAGTGCAATCACCTATTTTCTTTTAGCCGAGAGAAATTTTGCTCATTATAGTGATACACTATTACTCTCTACTGTTTATCGTTGTCTGGGTGGTGCATATTATCAAAAAGAGAATTGCCATCAAGCATTGGTATATTTTCGAAAAGTACCTCAAACCAATCATTCTTTTTATGATTCAAATAAATGGTTTTTAATTGCAAATACATATTTTAAGATTGGGAAACTTGATTCTACGCGTTTTTATTTGAATAAAACAACCAAGTTACAAGAAATGGCTCCTGATTATTATAGATTATGGGAAACATTATATGAGAATGAAGGAAATACAAGAAAAGCTCTATTCTTTTCAAAACGGGTATCAGTTGTAACTGACTCTTTATATAAACATAAACTTGATGTTAGTTTTGCCGGATTAGAAAAGAAATATAAATATCAAGGATTACAGCTGTCTAATAAAGAATTGATCATCCACAATAAACAAAAAGGAATTTTACTATTGATTAGTTTGGTTATCTTAAGCTTAGGTGTAATAGTAGTTTTATTTTGGGTAAATAGAGTGAAAAATAACAAACTGAAAGTTCAAGACCAATTGTTGGAACATGAAAAAAGTCTAGTAGAAAAGGAAAGAGAAAACATAAATTTACTTGAAAAACAACTCAAGATTCATGATATTTTACTTTTGAATGTGGATCAGTATCGAAAAAATTCTTACAAACGACCTCTTTCAATGGAAGAGAAAAAGAATGGAATTAGCCCGATTTTAAATTTGACTTTCCACGAAGAGATAATTGCTTGTATGGATATTCAATATAACAATATTTCTAACCGTTTAATTAAGCAGTATCCTAATTTATCAGAACGCGATATTTTGATTTGTTGTTTACTTTTGGCGAAGTTCGATACAGGTATGATTGCTTCTATTCTTGATCTTAAAAACGACTCTATAAGAATACATCGTACACGTCTTAGAAAAAAACTTGGTCTTCAAAATTCTGACAATTTGACGGATTTTCTGTGTAAATTCTAAGTAAATACAAGTTCAATTTACAGCCAATATGGCATGTATCCTTGACAATGTTTTTTAATATATATAACATTCTTATTTTTAGTGCATTATTAATGTAAAAATCTACGCCTTGTATCTTAAATAAATCCTGAGAACTTAATGTTTTCAGGATTTTTTTTGTATTTATTTGTGGGATAAATTTTAAATAATAATGTTATGAAAAAATGTTTATCCTTAGCTACAATAGCTACAGTAATTTTTGCAGCTTTTTGTAGTTTATCAGAAAGTAACTTAAAAAATGAGAACAAGAACTTAGTAGAGTATCCACCTATTGTGATAGGTATTCCTCCGACACATGTAGCTGTTGTGTGTTCAAAACAAGAAATAACAAGAAATTCATTAAATTTAGATTATATCAAAGTTATATGATTGTATTTTTGAAATAGCTGTTAATTCAGTTGTAATTTAATTCCCTTTATGAGAAAATGGTAAACAGAAAGGTAGATAATTGGGGCGGTATTCAAATTTATATTACCGCCTCAAAACCTTATAAAGGTAATGAAATACAGTTGTTTGCGAAAAACAGAATAAAAAAATAAGCATTAATTTATTAAATATAAAACAACACAATAATAATTTCTTATGAGAATTGCATTTTTATCAACCCTTGATCCACGTGATATAAATAATTGGTCAGGTATTCTTTACTACATTGTGAAGAATTTAGAAACTCAACACACGGTTGAGTGGGTAGAAAATGATATTTTAGAAATAAATGAGTTTCATTTACTTCATAATAAGAATCGAATTTTTCATCCAGAAGAATATGCTCAGTTATTTGGAAAACTACTTTCAGAAAAAATAGATACAACAAAATACGATATTATTATTGCCAGAGAGTATTATTCAATAGCCTATCTTACTGTTGATATTCCAATTGTTTATATAGGTGATACTACTTTTGATTTATATAAAGCTTGTCTTCGTATAGAAGATGATAATTTTGAGTCTATTGCCGACGATATTGAAAAGCGTGCAATAAATAATTCAGATATAATTATCTACAGTTCAGAATGGGCAAAAAATAACGCAATTGAGCATTATGGAGCAAATCCTGAAAAAGTAAAGGTTATTGAATTTGGTGCTAATATTGATTTTATTCCTTTACAATTTGATAAAATAAGCGATTTTTCGGAAACTTGTCAATTATTATTTATTGGAAAAGATGGCTATCGAAAAGGGGTAGATAAGACTTATGAGACATATAAATATCTAAAATCAACTGGCTTTAAGTGTTGTCTTACAATAATAGGTTGTATACCTCCTTTTGAAATTGACAGTTTGGATGAAAATATCACAATAATTCCTTTTTTAGATAAATCATTATCTGCAGATGTTGAAACACTTCGCAAAATACTAAACAAAACACATTTTTTTATTTTGCCAACGCGTTTTGAATGTTTTGGAATAGTATTTTGTGAAGCATCTGCATACGGTATTCCATCTTTAGCAACTAATGTCTGTGGAGTTCCTCAAGTTATAAATGATGGGAAAAATGGATTTCTATTTGCTGAAAATGCTGAACCAAAAGATTATGCAGAGAAAATTAAATTCCTCTTTGAGGATAAGGCGATGTATTCTGAAATGAGATTGTCAACCCGTAAAGAATATGATAATAGACTCAATTGGAGAATCTGGACAGAGAAAGTGAATTCAATTCTTATGGATTGTTTACAAGCATCTAAAGTGGATGAAGAGCCATTTTATATCCCTACTTATGTTATTAATCTTAAAGAGAGGCCAGAACGCAAGGAACATATGATTAAACAATTTGCCGGAAGAGATGAGTTTCAATTAAATATAGTGGAAGCCTGTACACATCCAATTGGAGCAATAGGTCTATGGCAAAGTATTGTGAAAGTTATACGAATGGCAATAGCAAATGATGATGATGTTATTATACTCTGTGAGGATGATCATTATTTTACAGAACATTATTCTAAAAAATTATTAATTAAAAGCATAATTGACGCTCATAAAAAGGGAGCTGATACTTTATCCGGTGGAATTGGAGGATTTGGGTGTGCAATCCCTGTTTCAAAGAATCTATACTGGGTAGATTGGTTATGGAGTTTACAATTTACTGTAATTTATAAAAAATTCTTCCAATCAATACTAGATTATGATTTTAAAGAAGGAGATTCGACAGATGGTTCAATCTCAAGATTATCATCTAATAAGCTCGCCTTTTATCCATTCATTTCAAGACAGAAAGCATTTGGCTATTCAGATGTAACGCAAAGCTATAACACAGATACAGAACTTGTAATACGTCATTTTGAACGATCTGATTTGAAATTTTCCACTATTAATAGGATAATGAGTCTTTACAAATAGATTCAATGTAATGTGTTTAAATAATAATCTTAATTTCCTTTTATAGAAGCATATTGTTATCAACAAAAACAAATTTACATGATTAATACCGGGATGCATTAATGAAGATTATAACTGTCATTAACGATAAAGATAATAAGTACTTTAATTTATTGAAATTGTCATGTGCTTTAAATTGTTATGAACTTATAGTGTTAGTTTCTAAAGAATCTGATTTCTATTCATTAAGATTAAAAGACAAACTATTGAATGAATACCTATCTGAGGAGGATGATAATGAATTGATTTTGTTTACTGACGGCACAGATACAATTTTTCTAGCATCAGAGGATGAAATTTTGGAAAAATATGAAAAATTCGGCTCTGACTTAGTCTTTTCTACAGATTTGGGTTGTTGGCCGGATAAAGGGATGGAAAAATTATTTGATAAGGACATAAACTCACCTTTTATTTATTTAAATAGTGGAGGTTTTATTGGAAAAGCAGGATTAATTAAGGAATTGCTTAATAGCTGTGATTTTGACGATGAAAATTATATTTATAGTAATCAGTATGTGTGGTCTAAGTGTTATTTCGCAAATAGAAATAGAATAAAATTAGACACAAACTGTGAAATTTTCTGTGCATTAAACTCGGATATTGGAAATGAATTTATAACTATTGATTTTGATATAGCATATAAAGTGAAAAGACAATGGTTTGAGAACAATTTCTTAATCGAAAGAAACAGATTACTTAATAAGATAACTAATAGTTATCCATGCCAAATTCATTTTAATGGTTATTCGAGGGCTTTTTTAGATGACAGAATTTTTGATTTGGTATATGCATCTATCACAGATTATAAAGCTACAAAGTTTTATTATGAAGAGTAAAAAAGAATGTTATGCTTTTCAAAATTTAAATTAACAATACAGTCTTGATATACTAAATTATTTATGAGTAAAACAGAATCAGATATTTTAATGAATGAGCGAATAAAAAAGTTCAGTCAATTTGTAATGTCACTCGATATTGATAGAATCCCAATAGGACTTTCAAGTGGAAAAATGGGCATATGTATTTATTTCTATCAACAAGCCCGATTAACCCAAAACAAGATGTATGAAGAATTTGCTAAAACTCTATATAATTCCATATTCAATCAAGTACAATTTGAAACATCCATCAATTTAGAGAAAGGGCTTGTTGGGATAAGTTATGGAATTGATTATTTAATAAAAGAAAAATACGTTCCAAAAGATGCAAATAAAATAATGCAGATTATTGATGGGAAGATATTAAGAATTGCTAACGCTAATCCCGAATTTCAATCGGATATAATTGCTGAAAATGAAACAGTTAAACCGTGTATTAATGTTTCAATGTATTTCTGTAAACGTCTTAAAAATAATAATTTGCACAGCAATGAACGATTTTTAATGGAAAATTATATAGTGGAAACTATCAATAGAATTGAATGTGTTGTTTTGGACAAAATATTTGAGGAGCCTTATATGTTTACACTTACCAATTATTTTTTACCATCTTATCTGTTTTTATTGAGCAGTGCTTACGAACTTAAATTTTTTAATTATAAGATTATTCGTTTACTCAACGATTTAACGGATAAGTTGAAATCAACTTATCCGTTACTTCAAAGTAATCGATTATTTCTTAGTGCTGCAATGAGAAGTATTGAAAAACAAGAGTCCTTATCAGGTTGGAAAGAACATATCCATTTCTTGGATCAGAGTGTAGATATTGATACCTGTTTAATGAATGAATTCAGAAATAAGAGCATTTTTCCTAACGATGGCATTACAGGTTTATATTATTTGATAAGTCGATTACATCAACATAAAAATATTGATTTGAATTTAATACGTGAGAAGATCATTTTATCTGATGCATGGGATGATTGCATGAAAGATGAAAATTCTTTAATAGCTTGTATTGGATTAGTAACCGGATTTTGCGGAGTTATATTAACTTATCAGGATATAACTTCAAGACTCTAACAACCAAAATTGTTTTATATAACAGAAATTCACAATTTATTAGTAGGTAATGAAAATATTTTAAAAATATGAAAGTGTTAACTGATCTTAATCCAAGAAGAAAAATTGAAATCAAAGATTTTACTTTTCTAATTCCTGTAAGAATTGACACAATTATCAGGTTGGAAAACTTATTACTTTCAATACAATACCTGTCACAAAACTTTGAGACAAATATAATTGTGATTGAAGCTGATGGATATGATAATGGAATACTTCGCAAATTAATTGGGAAAAAAGTGCAGTACTTTTTTGTAGAAGATAAAGATCCTGTTTATTATAAAACCAAATATGTGAATATGTTAACCCTAAAATCAAATACGCCTTATATCGGTATTTGGGATTCAGACATCATAATTCCTAAAGAACAAATTTTAGATTCTATTATAAAGTTAAGGGATGGGTATGAAGTAGCTTATCCTTATAATGGGAAATTTTATGACACTTCAGATATAATACGAGAATTTTACTTACGAAAGAAAAACATCGAGATACTCATAAGAAATATAGATAAAATGTCAGTTAAGTATGGAGATGATATGGTAGGAGGGGCTGTGTTTGTTAGTAATGCTGCTTTTATTAATGCAGGGATGGAAAGTGAAAAGTTTTATGGGTGGGGAAATGAAGATTATGATCGGCATTATCGTTGGGAGATATTTGGATATAAAATATATAGAAGTCTTGGGGGGCTGTTTCATCTTTCACACCCAAGAGGTAGTAATAGTAAATTCAGATCTAATGAACAAACTTTAAGAACGTTTCGTGAGCGACAAATAACCAAAGAAAGTTCCTCAGAAGAGATTAGAAAACAGATTGTTCTGTAAATGGAGAATGTTTGATATAGAAGATTAATGTTCTTGAACTTTAGAAACAAATAAGTAAATCCAGTACATCGCAATACCATTAAATTATGGACGAAGGAGATCAAATCAAACTTATGAACGAGTGCATATATAAATTTAACCACTATGTGTTATCTCAGAATACGGATAATATGCCTATTGGGTTATTTCATGGAAAGATGGGCATTAGTATTTATTTTTTTCATCAGGCACGATTAACGAAAGATATAAAGTATGAGAAATACGCAAAAAAAATACTGGATTCAATTTATAATCAAATAAATATAAACTCAAATATAGATTTGGAAAACGGTCTTATTGGTATCTGTTTAGGGATTAATTATTTACTGGATAAGGAGTTTTTAAAAGGCAATGTAAACTATGTGCTTGCCGACTTAGATGATATCATTTATAAAAGCTTTATTGCTTTATTAGCAACGGTTAACGAGAATAATAGCAATTACATCTTCAAAAGCTTTTGGGAATACATTCTTTATTTCTCTATAAGACTGGAAAACCGAAAACTCAATAAAAATATTAGATTTATTTATCAAAATGTTGTTATTACCGCAATAAATCAAATTGAAGAAATGGGTCATTTATCAGATAAATTTTCCGAACCCACATCCTTTTCTATAAATGGATATTTTATCCCAAATTATATGTTCGTTTTATCTCAGGTATATAAACTTGATTTCTATAACTACAAAATAGATAAGATCTTCGATGAAATGTCTGATAAGGTTCTGTCAACATATCCTTTATTGCAAAGTAGTAAGTTATTACTAATAGCCGGAATGAAAAAGATACTAAAATCAAATTCATTACCAAAGTGGGAAGAACACGTCCAGTTGTTAGAAAAGAAAGCAAATATACAAAATACAATAAATGGGGAATTTAGCAAAAACAATATTAATGTTCAAAATGGACTTAGTGGGCTGTATTTTTTGTTAAGTAGTTTATTTGAATCAGATGCCATTACATGTGATGAGCTAAAAAATAAGATTGTTTCTTCAGATCAATGGGATTTGTTCTTAAAAAACGAATATTCACCTTCATTTAATTCAATTGGACTGGTTTCAGGTTTAAGCGGAGCAATATTAGCATATCAACAAGAAGTGTTTGTTCAAATATGAAAAAAATTAATTTAAAGGAATTTACCTTTTTAATCCCAATTCGAATCGATACAATTGTACGATTGGAAAATTTAAGGCAAACGGTTAAATTTCTATTAAAGTATTTTGATACTAATATCATGATTTTAGAGGCAAGCAGCTATAATAATGGATTGGTTCATAAATTAATTGCTAAAGGTATTCACTATATTTTCATTGAGGACAAAGATCCGATATTCTATAGAACTAAATATCTGAATATAATGACTTTAAAAGCTACGACACCGTTTGTTGGAATATGGGATGCTGATGTTATTATTCCCAAAGAACAAATAATGGATTCAATTCATAAACTGAGAAATGGATATGATTTAGTTTATCCTTTTTCAAATCTTTTTTATGACACCTCTGATATTATTAGAGAATTATATTTAAGAACACAAAAAATTAAGATGCTGACCCAAAATGTCAATAAAATGCATTTGACATATGGTAATGATTCTGTTGGAGGTGCCTTTATGGTGAAAAAACAATCGTATATCGATGCAGGGATGGAAAACGAAAGATTTTATGGTTGGGGTCCAGAAGATGGTGATAGATATCATCGAATGCGAATTCTTGGATACAAAATACATTTTAGCGAAGGAAACCTATTTCATCTTTCACATCCAAGAGGCATTAATAGTATGTTTCGTTCTCCCAATCAACGAACTAAGACCAGAAATGAATTTTTTTCAACCTATAATAGTTCCAGAGATGAATTGATAAAGGTTCACAATCTGGCATCGCTTAAATAAGAAAAAGTTATTGTCAACTATAAAATTTATTTAAATCATGAATTTCTTAAAAAGAATTATTTCGCCGGTACAAAATTGCGAAGAAATCGCAATAGAATTCTGTAAACAATTAAAAGTAAGAGCTACAGAAACTTCCATTAAGGAAGATATTTTACAACATCCGGATTATCCTAGTTTACTCACGCTTAGTGATGTCCTGAAAAATATGAAGACGGACAATATGTCGTTAAAAACAACGGTTGAGAATCTTGTAAACCTACCCTTACCTTTTGTTGCTCAAGTTTATGGTAAAAATACAAGAAATTCTCTTTTTGCAATTATTGATAAAATAGACTCCGAAAATGTTGAATGGTACAATCCTGAAGGTCATAAAACCGAAAATATATCTTTTGAGGATTTTGCAAAACAATTCACCGGATATGTACTGATTGCAGAAGCAGATGAAACGTCAGAAGAGCAAAATTACAGATTAAAATTAAATGGGGAAAGAAGAATAGGTTTTTGGAATTCAGTAATCGCATTACTATTTCCTATCTTGTTTATAATAATATCCTGTAAGAGCTTCCTAACTTTGGGTTTTTCTGTTAGTCTGGCTCCGGTTATTTATTTATTACTCACTCTGGTTGGATGTGCTGTAGGCATTCTTCTGTTATTGTATGAAATCGATCAACACAATCCTACACTGCAAGAAGTTTGCCATGCCGGGCGAAAGACAAATTGTGCTGCAATATTAAATTCTGATGCTTCCAGGATATTTGGGATTAGTTGGAGTTGTTTGGGATTTACATATTTTGCCGGTACGTTTTTAGCGCTAATGTTTGGAGGAGTTATTAATGATAAATTTCTGTTTATAGCAGCTTGGATTAATACGTTAGTATTGCCCTATGTTTTCTATTCAATTTATTATCAAGGAAGAATTGCTAAGGAGTGGTGTCCCATGTGTTTATTGGTACAATTGGTTTTAGTGCTTCAATTTGTAACTGCTTTGTTTGGAGGATTTCATGGAACGATACCATCTGTTGGGAACATTGATAGTGGTGTAATTTTAATTTTTGCATTGTGTTTTATGGTTGTTTTTGTAGTTGTACAACTTCTTATTCCCAGCTTAAAGAATTCAAAAGAAGGAAAACAGTCCAAAATGGAGCTTCAGCGATTAAAACATAATTCACAGATATTTGACGCATTATTATTAAAACAAAAGCAGATAGATCATTCATTGGATGGTTTAGGTGTAACTTTGGGGAATCCGGATGCTCAAATACATATAGTTAAGGTTTGTAATCCATACTGTGGTCCTTGCGCTAAGGCACATCCAATAATAGATGACTTGGTAACAAATAATCCTAATATCCGTGTTCAGGTTATTTTTACCGCTACACCTCAAAAAGAAGATATTAGAAATTTACCCGTGAAACATTTTCTAACTTTTGACAGAAACAATAATAAAAGTATGCTGGAAAAATCCTTAAATGATTGGTATCTCGCAGAAATAAAAGATTATGATACATTTAAACATAAATATCCCATAGATGATCATTTGGACTTTACAACCGAAATTCAAGCAATGAGTGAATGGTGTAATAATGTTGGCATTTCGTTTACACCAACTTTTTTTGTCAATGGAAATCAGTTGCCTGATATATATCATGTATCTGATTTAAAATATTTTCTTTCTGTTTAACCTGCAGCAATAATGGAAAGAACTTCTCTGTACATAAAGGTGTACAGCAGTATATTTTTTAATAATTAATAATTATTTTTTATGAAAAAAATTAAATTAAGCGTAGCATCAATGAATGCTACAGAAATTCTCTCAAGAGATCAGTTAAAAACTATTTTTGGAGGTGGCAGTGATAGTGGAGGTGGTTGTGGATACAAAGTAGGTTGTGATGGAGTAATAGTAAAAACAGTTATGGGTTTAACGAAATCTGATGCAATATACCAAGCAACAGAAGCGTGGAATGATGCTGATTTTATGGCATATTACAGTAATTGTGGAAGTCTTCACACTTATTGGTGTTGTGCCAGTTGTTAATTGGCGTTGGTCGTAATAGATACTATTATATAAAATAGTACATATTTTATTAAAAAGTTCACAATTCATTTTGGACTATTGATCTTAATGAATATTTACTAACTGAAAATAATTATATATACATTTTATAAAATAGTATCTTAAAATAAATAGATATGAAAAACCATTTTTTAATTTTCATTGCTTTTGCTATTTACATTACTTCAATAAAAGCACAGACATCACCTGAAAACTCAAATATTAGATTCAAAGATAGTATACTTATAATTAATGAGCTTAAAAACAATGCTTTGATGTATTTTTCTTTTTCAGATAAGTTTGATGACCTAAATATGTTTAATAAAGCAGATAAGCAGCTTTGCTTAAAAACACCCTATACGTTTTTAGAATTACAACGTTCTGGATATTCAACTTCTATATGGTTAAGACATGATGCTGTATATAAAGTTGTAGGGGTAGAAAAGCTATCTCCAATTCTTAATACAAATGATTCTATAATAAATAATGAATTAATTATTTCTGACAGTCTTGAAATTAATAATTTTTCACTTAAGAAAGCTAGAGAGTTGGGGGCGGATTTTAGATCTGGTATTCTGAGGAAGAAAAGCGAAGATATATATTCTAGAAAGATCGATTATTTAGAAAAACAAAAATCAAAAATTTCACTATCATTTTATCAAATATGTAAGCAACATTTCCTAATTAGTTACTTAAATAAGTTAATGTTCTTATACAATAAAGATCATAGTGAGAATGTAGATAGATTGCTTCAGTATAAGGATTCATTTCAATGTGATGATCTTCTCTTTAGTAGTGATTATAAGGAATTTTGCCTAAAATACAATAAATTTATATTAAGTCGGAAGATGGCTGTTTCTATAATTAATTTATCACAGGAATACTCATCTGCAAAAGCAAATTTTAAAGGCAAAACTCTTGATTATCTTCTTTTTTGCTATGTAAGAAATTCAATATTACAAAAGTCAGACAATAAGTTGATTGAATCATTCATGAATGATTGTAATGATAATGAATATAAACAATATATAAAATATTTGCTTATTGCAAATAAAAAATCATTATCAGAAAAAGATATTTTATTTACAACTAATATGAAAACAGTATTATTAAAAGATATTATTTCAAAATATAAAAATAAAATAATTTACGTTGATTTTTGGGCTTCGTGGTGTATCCCTTGTAGAAAACTTATGTCACAATCACATAATTGGAAGGAGAAATATAAGAAAGATGTAGTTTTCTTATATATATCAATCGATCAAAAGCCACAGGAATGGATAAAAGCCTCAATCACTGACAGTTTAACATCCGATAACAGTTTCTTGATTCAAAATAGTTCAGGTTTTCTAAAAAAGAATGCAATCAAACAAATCCCGCGTTTTATGATTTTTGACCGAGCTGGGAAACTTTTTGACAATAATGCTATTCGGATAGATGATCCTGATTTTGAGAAAAAAATGGGTGATATTATCGCCATGCAAGCGTCAAAATAAAAAACTTAATCATTCAAATTTAAAAGTTCTGAATACTCTTAAAAGGACGTTTGAAATCTAATCATATGACTAAATAATAGGGTATTCTTGATTGTAAAGTAAGCAGTGTCTAAAATTTAATATCGTTTTATTTGCTTAAATTAATAAGTATCTGCTGCCGCGCGATTTTATCGCGTGGGGAGTAGAAAACGGGAAAAGATTATTGATAAAATAGACTGGTTTGCCACACGATGCAATCCGTGCCGCAGCGATGGTTACTAGGTCAGGACATTATTCTCTGGGTGCAAATTATCCTCATTGTTACTGTGAAACCGGATTAGGAGATGTCTATGTAACTTCAAATGGTGGTAATAGTAGATGTAATAGTTAATCTAAATAAATATCTTTATGAAAAATAAAATCCTAATTTGGCTTCTTATTGTTGCTAATATTATTATCTTTCTTTGGTCACTGTATAATGTCTTGGTCTACATGAATCAAGCTTCAAATGTTAATGTAGCTATATTTTTAATTATAGGTATTATTTTATTAGCAAATATTGGGTTTTTGATAAAATCTCTAATTGTTAATGGCTCAAGGGGTAATAAAGATAGTTGAAGATAGTTGCTACCAAAATGATATTTTCTTTCTGTTTGAGCTGCAGTAATAATAGAAAGAACTTCTCTGTACATAAATGTGTGCAGCAGTATATTTTTAAATAATTAATATTTATTTTATGAAAAAAATTAAATTAAACTTAGCATCTATGAATGCTACAGAAATTCTCTCAAGAGACCAGTTAAAATCTATTTTTGGGGGTGGCAGTTATGATGATTCTGTTGGCTATGTAAATCCATGTAAGGGGGGTACTTGGTGCCCTATTGATGAAGTAGGAAAAGCATGTAAGACTTACAATGGTGACGACGGAAAGTGTGGAGTAAAACCAGCGGAAACAGGATGCAAATGTATAGCCAACTAATTAAGGTAAAATACATTTAATTTCACCTTAAAGTAGCTTTAATTAAAGTCTTAATTAGATGTATATTACATACAAGTGCTTTTTTCCCTCTATTGAGTTACGTACTATTTTATTAAGAATAAATAGCTAACTCAATAGAGGTATTACGAAATTGCGTATTGTTAAATTCAAGTATGGAAATGAGAAAAGGAGCAATGTCAGTTGAGAGTTGTTTTTTATCTGGATGTTAAGCTAAGGTTTCGATTCTGTTGTGTTAATCTTGTCTTCTATTATCTGGTATTAAGACTTTGTTTTATATTCAAAATTAGAAAAAGCATATGCAAGTGTATCTTTTTAACTATAACACGAATTAAATTTTTAAATAATATCGAAAGTTGTAGCTTTTCTTCTTGAATAAGGATGGCGAAGATATATGCCAAATAAGTCTGCAATATAATTGTTCCTGGCAATATATACTGTTATATTTGAAGAAAATACATGAAACTTTGTAAGACAAAAAGAACTTTCAATCGTCAAACAGATAAAGGCAATAAGCTTTAAGTAGTTGTAAATTTCTGCAAGTTTACTATATTTGCTGCTTAATTTCTACAACAAGATTATGCTATTAAAAGAGAAGATCCCAAACAGAGGTTTTTTTTAAAATTAGAAGATCTGTTCGATTAAACATCCTTTGTGTATTTGAGATAATAAGATGAATTCGTCAACAACTCAATGTTATACTTGCAATAGCGTATTTTTAACTTTAAGAAGATGGTAAATAAATGGAAAATCATCTTTTAGTCTTCAATTTAGAATGTCATTTGAGATTGTGATGAACCAATGGTTTTCGCAAAATAATATACACTTAAAAGCTAAATGGGCTTTCAAGCTCGACCATTTATAATTCAATATATGAGTACAAAAAAACAAACAAAACGTTTTCAACAACCGCTGAAACAATGGATTAAATGCAGCGTGTGGAGTTTAATTTACATTTTATTTATTGTGTGGGTTGGTAATTATTGGTGGCTTTTGGGATTGCCTTTAATAGTTGACGCTTTCATTGCTCATTACATTCCTTGGACTTGGTGGAAGTCGTCAAAAAACAAGTATGTATTAACTGTTATGGGTTGGGTAGATGCGATTGTTTTCGCTTTGGTAGCAGTATATTTTATCAATACTTTTCTGTTTCAGAATTACCAAATACCAAGTTCTTCACTTGAAAAGACTTTGTTAGTAGGCGATTTCTTGTTTGTGAGTAAGGCCAGTTATGGCCCTCGTGTACCAAACACTCCTTTATCGTTTCCACTGGTTCAGCACACTTTCCCTATGTTCAACTGCAAATCGTTTATTGAAAATCCACAATGGGATTATAAACGCCTGAAAAGTTTCGACGAAATAAAACGCAATGACATAGTGGTATTCAACTTTCCGACAGGAGATACCGTGGCTGTGAATCGTCAGAATCCTGATTATTACACAAGTTGCTATGAAGAAGGATTTGCCTTTATGAGAAGTCAGATGCCCACAGTAAAACCTACTGCTGAACTTTGTTACCAATACGGTCGTGAGATTGTAAAATCAAATACAAGAGATTACGGAGATATTGTTTATCGACCTGTTGACCGTCGAGAAAACTATGTAAAACGTTGTGTAGCTATTGCAGGTGACTGGCTGACTATTAAAGATAATCAGGTTTATGTAAACGGACAGAAACAGGAAAAAATTCCCGGTATACAATTCAACTATTATATTCAGACAGATGGAACTCTACTGAATAACGAGATATTGGATAAACTTGGTGTGAGCGAAGAAGACAGAATGATATTAGATAATACACAAAGTACAGAACAATTAAAGTCATTAAACTTTGATCTTGAATTACCAGTTTATCATTTTCCATTAAATCAGGATAGTTATCAAAAATTGCTTAGCGTGACTGGTGTGAAACAACTAAAGATTGAATCGGAAAACACTTCATGTCAGGCAATTGTGGATCAGAGTAGGTCAATTATCAAAAGAAATGGTTTTACACTAGCTGTAATTTGCCAGAATAGCGAGGTATTCCCCTTGGGCGGTAACAAAGCTTGGACACGAGACAATTATGGTTCAATATGGATTCCTAAAAGAGGAATGCGTTTAGCATTGAACCATTACAACTTCCCGATTTACGAACGAATAATCCGTGTGTACGAACACAATAAACTTGAAGTGAGAAACGGAGTATTTTACATTAATGACAAACCAGCGACCACATATCAGTTTAAAATGAATTATTACTGGATGATGGGAGACAATCGTCATAATTCAGCCGACTCCCGTTATTGGGGCTTTGTTCCTGAGGACCATATTGTTGGGCGACCAGTAATGGTTTGGTTGTCATTGGACAAAGACAAAGGTTGGTTTAGTGGTAAGATTCGTTGGAATCGGTTTTTCAGAAACGCTGAGAAATAATGATAAGAAAAAATAGCTAATTAAATTGTCGTATTGTTTGGCTCTAAAATATGAGAATGAAATATTCGATTTTTTCCTGTCTTTTGGTTAGCTTGGTAAAATATATAAGCTCAAAATAGTTATAGGTACGAATTAAAATGAAGCAGGAAATGAGGTGAGTTTGACTTGGGTTACAGTCGAAAATATCTATGCTAAAACAATAATGGGTTCTAATTTAATGTCGAAACAGGAAACTATAAACTGACTAATTTTTTGAAAAATATTTTCTTTCTGTTTGATCTGCAGTAATAATAGAAAGAATTTCTCTGTACATAAATGTGTGCAGCAGTATATTTATAAACAATAAATAATTCTTTTATGAAAAAGATTAAATTAAATGTAGCTTCAATGAATGCTACAGAAATTCTTTCAAGAGATCAGTTAAAATCTATTTTTGGAGGTGGTAGTCATGAAGGCACTGGCGGTAGTTGTTGTTACTCTTATTATATGGATGTCACAATATTTGTGAAAATCTGTGATCAATCAAAAACGGAAGCACAAGAAGGGGCTGCTTATATCCATAACAAATTTGGTTATCAAACTTGGTGGTGTTGTGAGTCTTGTTGATGTCGGATGATACTACTTAAATTGATTAAAATTATTCAATGCTAATAGGCGTATTTATAAATAAATTTTTAGTAAATAAGCATTTATTCTATTTACGTTGATTAGCGTTGAATAATCCACGATTTCATTATCAAAATAACTATGAAAAAAAAAATGACATCTTTATTTGTGATATTACTATTATCGATAGTAAATAGTAATGGAAAAAATATTATTTTAAAATTTATTGGAGATACTGGAACAATAAGCTTATCATATTTATACAGAGAAATTGGCAACTCAACTTCAATGCTAAACAATAAAAATCGTACTGTGATTATTGAAACAGAAACACCACAATTCATCAAATGCGATGATTTTTCGCGAAATACATTGATATATGCCGAACCAGATGAACAAATTGAAATAGATATTATGGCTGATGGATTAATATCTTATAGCAGCAAACAATCTTCAACCCGCAAATTCGAATCTGAATTCATCAATGACTGCTTTAGACAATATGGATCATGCGATGAGTTAATTATCAAGAAAATCCAATCATTGACACCCAAAGGGTCAAGTCAGAAAAAAATAATTGCGTTGAATAGTGATGAAGATTATTTGGCTGAAAAGATTTTATTAGACCAATATTATAAAAAAGGAGAAATTTCACCGACATTTTATAAAAGCTTTCATGATCTATTTTGGAGTCTTTCTATATCAAACAAGTTGCGAAATCGACAAAAACAAGATAGTGCTATGATTACATTGAAAAATAGCTTTCAGAGTTGCGACAAGTTACTAAACATACCTGAATACAGAATGGCTTTATTGAATTATTTAAATTGTATAATTAAAAAAAACAACAAAACCAATGACTTATATAATACATTACTAATTATTAGTAATGAGTTTATAAATCAGAATATTATTGATTATTTGTCATATAACAAGCTGAAGTTTAATTTATTACATCTTCACAAACCTGTTGGCAAAAAGACATTAAATTTATTCTTTAAAATTTGTAAAAACAAAGTATTTTCTAATGAAATAAAAACTGATTACAGCCTGGAAATAAAACTAGCATCTTTTAAAGAAATTATCTCAATGAATAATTATAGACTATTAATAGTCGATTTTTGGGCTTCATGGTGCGTGCCATGTATTAGTGAATTTCCGGCTATTAAAGAAAGTATCAAAAGATATCCACAAATTAAATATGTCTTTATTTCTATTGATAAGAGTAAAGCAGATTGGGTAAGAATGATGGGTTCTAACTCAGATATTTTTAATAATTCAAATAGCTTTCTTATTAGTGAAATTAAAGAAAAAACATTGATAAAAGAATTATCTGTTACAACAATTCCAAGATTTATATTACTTGACAAAAATTTTAGAATTATAAATAGAAACCTTGCGAGGCCGTCTGATAATGACTTTACAATAGATATAGACAAGTATCTGAAATAGAAACAAAAATTTTCTGAGTTGAGCTTTTGTATGTCAATGGATTGAAGAAAAACTTATCTTCGGAAATAAAAATAATTTGTTATAGAAATTGTTTATATTAATTTTTTGAAATCAAGGTGTTTACCATGCATTAAGGTGTAATATAGTCCAGAGAATCAGACAAACAACTTATTATATGAGAATACGTTTTTTGTATTTAGCTTTAAATGAGACTAAAGATCAATGTAAATTAGTATTAAATACTAAAGATGCCTTTTTTGTAAAACAGAATAAAATTAGTGCAATTCCAAAAGATATGTTATTCGATAATAAAAGAAAACTTATCAATGTTACTGCTCCAAGACCTAGTGATATTAATATTCTAACTTCAAACTAAAGAACATTATTGTATTTTAAATAAAGTTTTGACTCTATACTCTGTGCAAAAATTATGAAAAGTAAATTTCCTCATTATACCCAATTGGATGCCATGGACTGTGGCCCATCCTGTTTACGTATGGTTGCAAAGCATTATGGACGAAGCTATACTTTGCAAACCTTACGCGAAAAATCATTTATAACCCGGATGGGAGTATCCATGCTAGGGATATGTGACGCGGCAGAAAACATTGGCTTTCGCACCCAGGGAGTTCGTATTTCATTTGAGCAGCTAGTGGAAGATACTCCACTGCCTTGTATTATCCATTGGAATCAGAACCATTTTGTGGTTTGCTATGATATCAAGCGCAAACGAAGAATTTTCAAAAAAGGAAATGATTCTGCAGATTTTTTACTCTCAGTCTCCGATCCGGCCAGGGGATTGATAACTTATACCAAAGAAGAATTTTTGCGTTGTTGGATTAGTACAAAATCGCAGGATAAAGATAAAGGCATTGCCTTGATATTGCATACTACTCCCGAATTTTATGACCATGAAGATGACAAAGCTCAGTCGAAAGCTAATTTGGGATACTTTTTTCGCTATCTGAAACCTCACAAGAAAGAATTTATTCAATTGGGGTTAGGTACAGTTATTGGCAGTGTTTTGTCTATGATTTTCCCATTCCTATCGCAAACCATGGTCGATGTAGGTATAGGTGGTCATAACCTTGGAATAATCTCCCTTATTTTAATTTCTCAGCTGGTATTATTTGTCACTCAACTTTGTCTTGATTTTATTCGAAGTTGGATTATGTTGCACACCACTACCCGCATAAGTATTTCATTAATATCGGATTTTCTTATTAAATTAATGAAATTACCATTAGGTTTTTTTGATACTAAGATGGTGGGGGATATTATGCAGCGCATAGGCGATCATGGTCGTATTCAGTCTTTTCTTACCGGAACGTCAATAAATGTTCTTTTCTCATTTGGTAATTTCATTGTTTTTGGGGTAATTCTAGCCTATTTTAACCCCATGATATTAAGCATATTTTTGATTGGAAATACATGCTATATTATTTGGATTCTTTCGTTTATGAAATTTCGTAGAGAATTGGACTTCAAGCGTTTTGCTCAATCATCGGCAGATCAGAGCAATATAGTGGAGCTTATAACGGGTATGCAGGAAATTAAACTATGCAATTCAGAAAAGCAAAAACGATGGCGTTGGGAACGGATACAAGTAAAGCGTTTTAAAATCAGTATTCGCTCCACTGCATTGGGACAATATCAACAAACTGGCTCTGTGTTCTTCAACCAGACTACTAGCTTAATAATATCCTATATTGCCGCCCGGTCGGTGGTAGATGGGCAAATGACCTTGGGTATGATGATGTCCTTAAGTTATATTATAGGACAATTATCCGGTCCTATTGGGCAGTTCATAGGCTTTGCACAAGCATTACAAGATGCCAAGATCAGTTTGGAACGTCTAGGAGAAATCCATAACAGGGAAGATGAAGAAGATTTAGCAGATATTAAACTTTCACATTTGCCTGAGAATAAAACAATCATTTTGAAAGACTTGTCGTTTAGCTACGATGGTGCAGATAGGGACTATGTGCTGGAAGATATAAATATTGAAATTCCTGAGTACAAAACCACTGCCATTGTAGGAGCCAGTGGAAGTGGAAAAACAACGCTATTAAAACTTTTGCTTGGTTTTTACCCTCCAAACAAGGGCGCTATTTATGTGGATCAAACTCCATTGAAAAATATTAATTCGCATGTTTGGCGTCAGAAAACTGGAGTGGTAATGCAGGAAGGTTTTATTTTTTCAGATACCATTGCAGGCAATATTGCTGTTGGCGATGATTATATTGATAAAGACAAACTCCTTAATGCTGTAAAAATAGCAAATATAAGGGAGTATATTGATAGTTTGCCATTAGGTTATAATACCAAAATCGGGATGGAAGGAAACGGTGTAAGTCAGGGGCAAAAACAACGCTTATTGATAGCTCGTAGTGTTTATAAAAATCCTGATTATTTGTTTTTTGATGAAGCAACTAATTCGTTAGATGCCACCAACGAAAGACAGATAATGGACAATCTAACATTATTTAACAAAAATAAAACTGTTATTATTGTGGCTCATCGCCTTAGTACCGTTCAAAATGCTGATAATATCATTGTTTTGGACAAAGGCAAAGTAATAGAACAAGGTACTCACAAAGAACTAACTCTTAAAAAAGGGGCTTATTACAAGTTGGTAAAAAACCAATTGGAATTAGGACAGTAATTAGTTTGTCGTAAATATTTATAGTAGAAAAATATTTCATAATGGAAGAAGTAGAAAAGCAAGGAAAAGAAGTAGAATTGCGAAGTGAGGAAGTGCAGGAAGTTATGGGAAGTACACCCAGTTGGATATTACGAAGAGGTATTACATTACTTGCATTAATTGTAGTTATATTGTTGGTTGGCAGCTGGATATTTAAATATCCGGAAATCATTTCAGCACCATTGGTATTAACAACTTCGACTCCGCCAGTTGGAATAGTAGCGAGAACAAGTGGCAAAATAGCCATATTACAAATAAAAGATCAACAACAAGTAAGGCCTGAAGATTGTCTTGCTGTCATTGAGAATCCGGCATCGTACAATGATATACTTTTTTTAAAACAAGAATTGATAAAGGTAAAATTAAACGTTGATATTGAAAAGATTTACTATTTAATGCGGAAAGATATTAAGCTGGGTGGAATTCAATCTTCCTACTCATCTTTTTTACAAAACCTGGATAATTACAATAAATTTATTGAGCAAAACTATTATCCTCAGAAAATAAATTCAGTTCAAAAATTAATAGAAGAGAATAAAAAGCATTTTCAGAGTATGCTGAATCAAAAAGAAATTGTAGCTAAGCAACATGAATTAGAACAACGTTCTTATGAACGTGCGGCCTATTTAAAAAAACAGAATATGATTTCCGATGAAGAAAGTGATAAGGCTAAAGGACAATTGTTACAAAGTGATATGAATGTTCAAAATATGCATTCTTCAATTGAGAATCTTCAGATTCAAATTGCTCAAATGGAGGAGAATCTTTTTGATATTAAACAGCAATATCTTGAAAAAAAGAATGCTTTGTTATTTCAACTTAAAACCAATATCAATCAATTGGAAAATGAAATAAGATCCTGGCAAATGACTTATATACTTAGTACACCAATATCAGGAAAAGTAACGTTTACAAATTATTGGGCGGTTAATCAAAATGTAATATCGGGAGATGTTGTTTTTACAATTATTCCAAATATACAAACAGAGTTGTTAGGAAAAGCACAGTTGCCGATTGAACGTTCGGGAAAAGTAAAAATAGGGCAAAAAGTAAATATCCATTTCAATAATTATCCGGATAATGAATATGGAATGGTAATAGGATATGTCAACCGGATTTCTCTCATTCCAACCAAAGATGGTAAGTATGTCGTTGAAATAAAGTTTCCAAAAGGACTGACCACTACTTATGGAAAAAAATTGCCATTGTCGCTGGAGATGACAGCTAACGCTGAAATTATTACGGATGATTTACGCTTGATAGAACAATTTTTACAACCTCTAAAAAAGATATTTAAAAATAGTTTATAGATATATAAAATCTTAGGCTATATTTTAACCTTTAAATTTGATTATAAAGAAATATTTTATACTAACAAGATTGAAGATATAATAACTTATTATAGTTGATTAAGAAATAATTTAATGAAAATTCTACTAAAAATAATTGCTTGTTTTTATCCATTGTTTATGTTTTCTCAAACTACAAACTTAGAGAAAACAAAAGCTATTTCATTGGATCAAGCTATCAAGATTGCTTTGGATAGTTCACTTTCAACTTTAAAAGCTCAGAATTCGTATTTATCAGGATATTGGCAATTTAGAACGTTTAAAGCAGAGCGATTGCCAAGTTTATCTATTAATACAACCCCATTTTCATATAACCAAAATTTTGTTGAACGCTACGATTATCAAAACAATGTTGTAGTATATAAATCGCAACAAAGTTTATATTCTAATGCAAATTTATCTTTAAAACAAAATTTTGATATAACAGGAGGAACATTTTATATTGATACAGAATTAGGGTATTACCGCAATTTAGGATTAAATACCATTGAACAATATTCTTCAGTTCCAATTCGAATCGGATACTCTCAGAATTTATTTGGATATAATGATTTCAAATGGGAAAAGAAGATAGAACCAATAAGCTATGAGAAGGTAACTAAAGAATTCCTATATAGTTTGGAAGAAATTTCAGAACAAACAGCTACGTATTTTTTTGAACTAGCATTAAGCAAGAAAAATTTTGAATTAGCCAAACAAAATATTGAAAACTGCGATACTCTTTATAAAATCGGTTTGGAAAGGTATAAAATTGGGACAATCTCACAACCTGATTTACTTGCTCTTAAGTTAGAAGTAATAAATTCAAAAAATAATTTAGGAAATGTGGAGATGAATTTAAAGAAAAGTACATTGTTACTAGCATCATTTTTGCGATTTGATAGAGAAACTCAATTTAATCTCTCAGTACCTAATAAAACATTAAACATAATGCTTTCAGCTGACGATGTCATAAGCAAGGCAAAAGAAAATAATCCAATTATGCCCCAATTAAAGGAAAGCAATCTAAAGGCTCAACAAAATTTTGATAAATCAAAAAAGGAAAGTAGATTTTCAGCAAAGCTGTCTGCAAGTGTGGGATTTAATCAAGTTGCAAATAATCTCTCAGATGCTTATCAAAAACCATTGCAACAAAACATAGTCTCAGTTGGTCTTGATATTCCAATCCTTGATTGGGGAGTAAGAAATGGTAAAGTTAAAATGGCTCGTGAAAGTCTTAATACAGTAAAAATTAGTACTATGGAAGCAGAACAATCATTCGAGCAAGATGTATTAATGACATTATCCGAATTCAATTTGCAGCAAACTCAAATAAAATTGAGCGAAGAGGCAAAAGAAATAGCTGAAATAGCTTATGATAAAGCAAAGCAACTTTTTTTTGTTGGGAAAAATGACGTAAACAGTATTAATATGGCGTATAGCCGTAGAATTGAAGCGGAACAAAATTACCTTACTGCATTAAAAAATTATTGGCTTAGTTATTATAAAATCAGAAAATTAACGCTTTATGATTTTGTTCAAAAGAAGAAAATTTCAGTTAATTTTAGTCAAATACATGGTCTCAAATAAGCTTTTGATTTAAATGTGTAAATGTGTGTGTTTTTTTAATGCAATAAATGGTATATGATAAACATATTGAATTCTAGTATTTACAAAGTATGAAAATGAAAAAAATATTAGTAACGGGTGGTGCAGGCTTTATAGGATCACATCTTTGTGAAAGATTATTAAATAGTGGTCATTCGGTTATATGCCTCGACAATTATTTCACCGGAAGAAAAGAAAATGTAGCGCATTTACTTAATAATATAAGGTTTGAACTAGTTCAACATGATGTAACATCTCCTTTTTACGCAGAGATTGATGAAATTTATAATTTGGCATGTCCTGCATCTCCTGTTCATTATCAGTATGATCCAATTAAAACGATGTTGACATCTGTTTATGGAGCAACAAATATGCTAAATTTGGCAAAACAAACCAATGCTAAAATTCTTCAAGCATCAACAAGTGAAGTATATGGTGACCCCAAGGTACATCCACAAGTTGAAGCATATTGGGGGAACGTAAATCCAATTGGTATTAGATCCTGTTATGATGAAGGCAAACGCGCGGCTGAAACTCTCTTTATGGATTATTTCCGTCAATATAACTTGAGAATCAAGATAATTCGCATTTTTAACACATATGGACCGAAACTAAACTCCCTCGATGGAAGAGTTATTTCTAACTTTATAGTTCAAGCTTTAAAAGGGGAGGATATTACTGTGTATGGAAATGGTCTTCAGACACGCAGTTTTCAATATGTTGATGACTTGATTGAAGGAATGTTACGTGTTATGAATACAGAAGACTCGTTTACTGGTCCAATCAATTTAGGGAATCCTTATGAGTTTACTATGTTAGAATTAGTTGAAATGATATTGAGATTAACAAATTCAAAATCGAAAATAGTACATTTATCTCTACCTGAAGATGATCCACATCAACGAAAACCAGATATATATTTGGCCAAGACAGAATTAAACAATTGGCAACCTGCAGTAACTCTCGAAGAAGGACTAAAGAAAACAATTGATTATTTTTCAAAGACAATGAATAATAGCTTTTCAAAAAAACAGTTGATACCTACTTTCCAATTTCATGAAGAAAAAAAACAGTCCAATTTTTCAGAAGTGCTAAAAAATTGATTTTTCAAATTAAATTAAAAATATTTTATGAAAATTATAACAGTTATTAATGATAAAGACAATAAGTATTTTAATTTGTTGAGATTGTCGTGTGCTTTAAATGGTCTAGAACTTGTAGTATTAGTTTCTAAAGAATCTGAATTTTATTCTATGAAATTAAAGGATCAATTATTGTTAGCATATTTAGATGAGATTGATGATGATGAATTAATATTATTTACCGATGGTACAGATGCTATTTTTATTGCTTCTGAAGTTGAAATTTTAGATAAGTTTTCAAAATTTAAAACAGATTTATTATTTTCTGCTGAAATAGGGTGTTGGCCGGATAAGAGAATGGCAAAGTTTTTCACTCAAGATGACAATACACCCTATATTTATTTGAATAGTGGAGGGTTTATAGGGAAAGCAGGATTAATCAAAGAATTATTATGTAAAAATGATGAAAATGATGATGAAAATAATATTTATAGTAATCAGTATGTTTGGGCAAATTGCTATTTGAAAAATAAAGATAGAATAAAGCTAGATACTTATTGTGAGATTTTTTGTACAATGTATACAGATTATGGAGAAGAACTTACTAATACAGATGTTGATAAAATCTATAATATTAAAAGACAATGGATTGACGAGAATTTCTCAATTGAGAATCATAGAATATATAATAAAATAACCAAGACTTTTCCATGTCAATTACATTTCAATGGAAACTCTAAGGCTTTTTTAGATGATAAAATATATAACTTGGTCTACTCAGCGATTCCAAATTATAAAAGTGTACAATTTTATCAAGAAGAATGAAACAAAAATATTGTTAATTATTATAAGGGTGACTTAGTTTAACTGCTAATGTTTTGATGTTTCTTGATTGCGTAGATTAAATTTGGGTAAAATGGTCTGTTGATAGGTGCTAATTTTCCACTTTCCAAAGGTTTATCTAGGTAAATTCTCATAAAAAGTTCACCAAGGAAACATTATTGGAATTCTAAGTTTTGTGGAAATGTGCAGTATTTTTCAGTTTATTGTATAGCTAGTTGGTTGCTCCGCTTTCGTATTTTATACTGCATCCTGTTGCGGGATTGTATTGTAAGATCTTATATGTATGGACTTTATTAGTCATGTGTATTTACCAAAAGATTACTCCTTGATTTTTAGATACCCTGAAGCAGAGCCAGACTTCGCTTCGATTTGAGAGCATAAAGATAAGAGTTAAATGTAAACACCGGATTAAAAGCAAAAAAATGTAAACAGATTTTAGAACGAAACAGTCAGAACAAGTTTTCTTATTATGAACTTCGGATACAACCCCTTTTTTCTCGCCTGACACTTCGAGCCCCGGTATCCGCTCAAAAAAAGGCGTTGAGACAGGGTCTGATAATGTTGAAAAGTAAGAATAAGTTTTCGGAAATGATTCTTATTTTCTTTATAATCTGTATAACGAAAAACTTATTTCCTGCTTTCCAACATTGAAAGACAGTTACAATTTGAATTTTAAGTTGACCCTGAAACAAATGCCCCAAAATAATATGCCTGATTTTTAAGACCTCATCTCTTAAAAATAAGAAAAAACAGGCAAACTATTTTGAATAGGGACAATGGATAAACTACATTCATCGGTAAATTATTTGCTACCGCTCGCAATAAAATAATTTATCTGCTAAAAGAAGTTTTGGTTGTTTAAGCACTCCGTGCAATATAAAACATGTTTACACTTCGTGTGAGAGATGAGAAAGTGTTTACAGAATGGTCAAAATGGAAAAAGAAAAACGGGAACAACTTTTTCAGACTAGATTCGCCCACCTAAAGTTAGTTCCCATTTTCAATATGCTATTCTACAAAATGAATTCAAAATGCAACATAGCCTAAAATTTGCATAGGATTATTCCTGCTTAATCAAATCCCCGACCTTGATTAGAAGTGGGAAAGGGTTTCCGTTATCATTTTCAAAATTAATTGTTACTTTATGCTCCTGATTAAAATTATCGCGTATTGTAATATCAACTGTTTGTTTATCCAAACAATATGAAGTGTAGTATAAGCTGAAAGTTTCACCTGTTAGCTCATACGTGTCGTTTGGAATTAGTATATCCTTATTTTCGTTCTGGATATAACCCTTACCTTCAGGCTGAAAGAAATTGAAGTAATACTTAGCATCCTCGTATTTATCGCTTCTGATAAGTTTAAAACGGATTTCAACTGTTTCGCTCACTTTGATTTTCTTTTGGAGTGGCAAAGTGCTTATTGAGAATTCATATACTTGTTGGACATCCAACTTGTCATTACATCCTGTGAATAGTACCAGCATGGCTGCTACAATACTCATAAAAATTGTCCTTTTCATAATTGTCTTGTTTATAATAGTTTATAATTCTAGTTTTTTAATTGATAATAATTTTGATTCCTGTACCCAGTTGGGTTGAAAATTTACCTACAGACGAACCCCACAAGACTCGCTCCCGAGCATTGATCAAAAAAATGATGCGGTCAGTGATAAAAGTTTCCAATTCCAGAGTCATTGCACCTCCATAGATAAAAGCATCTTTATTCAGGAGCGTTGCACCATCATAAAGTGTTTTGTTTCCCCAGTTACAGGTTTCGTACCCAGCCAGCCCCGATGCACCAATAGATAGTAGAAAGGTTTTACTTGGATCGGAAAGGAAACTATAGTAATACCCTGCTTCACCCGTAAATTGAGCCACAGGAATTTGTATCTGTTTGTAATCAAGTTGCTTTTGAAGGAACTCGAATCCGAGAATCCACCGACTATCTTTTTGCGTGTAGGTGGAAACAGCTACTCCGCCATAAAATGTCTTTTTGGGATTTAGACCATTTACTGTTCCAAGCTTTAATTCAATACCTTGCTCTCCTGGCAGATAACGTTGTGCGTTTGAATACTCAAATATAAACCCGAATACGAATAGGATTAAAAATGTCTTTTTCATCCTATTTGATTTTTAATTCGTTGATTAATTTGGCACTAACAATATCACTGTTTTCCACTACAAAGCGCTGATGGCGTCCGCCGTTTTTCTCGTTCAGCTCTACTACAAACTCCTTATCATCGGGAATGGTGAATTTGTCCATGACAAAGACCGTACGTTCGCTGTTTTTTCCGGCTATGCGTGTAGCATAGTTGAAAGCCCTGATTGGGAAAATTACCGTTTCTTGAATGGCAGTACGTTTCATTACTTTTTTGTCCACGATTTTGAAGGTGATAAAATCCAAATCGAAAGGAACATTCGAAGAATTAGTTATTTGGGTATGGAAATAAAGCAGTCCGTCATGGGTATAAATGCCTTTGAGTAAGTACTGAATACCGAATTTTCGACTGCCGATTTGATTAATTTCCCTTCGGTTGTTTTTGTAGATTGACTTCATAATCAGATGCACCATCATGGGAGACTCGTTACCCAATTCCTTGAGGTATACCTCCAACGCATTGTTTGGATGCGATACTGTGTCGCCATCATGTATAAAATCCTTCATTTCCACACTCATCAACAGCGGCTCGTTGGCATATTTCACGTTGAAGGTGTAAAAGCTCCCCTCTTCGGTAATTACTGAAAAATTGGTTTCGGTTTTGAAATTACGTACGGTAGCTTTTACCCGAATAACATTTTCCGCTCCATCGGCTTTGCCTGCAATGATATTCGCGGAGCCCAGATCGATATACTTGATAGCTGCCGGGAAAATAATGTGGACGGTCTTATCAAAGGTCACCTCCATGCCATAAGGTGCAATCATTTTGTCGTAACTAATTTTTCTGGTCAGACCCTCGTAAAAGTTACCTTTGGTTGTTTGTGCCTGTATGGAAACGAGGATTCCAATTTGTAAAGTCAGAAAAATATGCAATAATCTTATTTTATTCATTTTAATGGACTGTTTATGAGAAGCAAAACTTCTCGGGTTTGATGATTTAGATACTTATTTGTTGAATACTTTCAAATTTCCTGTTTATTCTTGATTGATTAGCAAAAGAACTTTATATCCAGATTTTAGATGGACTCTAATGGTTTGCACCTTTTTAGTCATATATTGTGAACCGCTTTGGATAACACCTTTCCCTAATCCGGACAGTATCTGTTGACCGGCTGATTGAGTAAAGGAAACACTCGTTCCCATATTGGAGCCGATATTCCCCGCCATTTCCTTAAAAGCATTTATCTCCAACGAGCCAGGGATAAAAATTCCTTCCTGCCCATCGGTATCATATACCGTAAGTTCCACGGGAATAATATTCCCCCGATATTCAACGGAATGAATCGAAATCTCCAGTCGGTCGCCTTGAATCCTTGCTTCACCAGAAATCAAAGTGTTTGGTGGAATTACTGTTTTTCCAACCTTCACAGATTCCTGCAACCGTAACCGAACACTTTGGCCATTTATCAAGGAGCAGTTTTCGTGGACACAGGCTTTTATCGTATTTCTATCTTCTAATAGATTTTGTCCAATAGCCGAATTAAATCCCTTGTTCTGTGGTTTCTGATTGTTACTCATCCCAACAGAATCCACCGTTTGAGGCAAACTTGAAACTATTTGCTCAATTTGTTGGTTGATGCTAGAAATCTGCCTTTTTTTCTTTGGATTCAGGAGCAAAGAACCGGTTGGTTGATAGTTTTGTCCACCCATGGATTGCCCTTGATTTTGCCCTTGCGGAATATATTTGGCTGCCATTTGATAGGATTTTTCCATCAATTCAATTTGATCGGCAATCGTACTTTTTCGACTGTTGCTCTCCTGGATTTTAGCTGATAGCTCTTCCAACTTTCGGTTTGTAGGTTTATTGTCATAATTTTCTTTCGATGATTCGAAGAAACTACCCAAGTTTCGATTGATTTGCCTGTAAGCATTGTTGGAGCTTTGGATTTTGGCAATATGTTCTCTTGTGCTATTGTTACTATTTGTACGATTGCCACCACTATTACTATTTCCAAAAGCATGACTTGCTTTTGTTTCAGGTTCTTTGTCCAACCCGGAAGTTTCAGGACTTTTCATTTCTTCGTTGAATTGGGAAGCCAGACTTTGCAAGGAGTGCTTTTGTTCCCCTTGGTTTTCTTCAAGTTTGGCTTGTTCAAAAGCTGCTTTTTTATCGTCTGTCAAGTCTTTGTTTTTCGGCATAGGAATCATAGTGTTAAAGCCTTTTGCTTCCCTGAGTTTCTCCGACTTCGAAGGAGAAAAGATATACCAGATACATAATCCGAAGACAATAACCATCAAGGGATAGATAAGCATTTTCTTTTGCCGAAGTTTTTGTTCAACCGTTAGCGGCTCTTTTTGAGGTTTATCGGTCTCATTCGTTTCTTTCATATTGTTTGAAATTTAGTTGTTGAATACTATCGTTTGAATGCAGTTTCAGTTGATTGATATGCTCTATCTTGACTTGCTCTCGATCCATTTTGTTGATGCTGTAAATGGCAGAGAACGAGAAATAGAGTGAGACAATTCCGAAAATGGAACATACGACCAATATGGAGACAAGCCTTTTCTTCGGAGATAGAGAAGCGCAATAATTTTGCAATTTCTCTTCTATCAGGCCTCTAACTTGAAATAATTTAGTTGTTATTTTCTTTTTCATTGTTTATTGGTTTTAGCTGTTTTTATCTGTTGGTAACTGTCAGGTCTTTGTTTTCAACTATTTCAAAAGCTTCAATCGTGAAGCCTTGAGGATTATTATCGCTTCGTACCGAATTTAATAGCTGGCAATGTGTTATCAGGCTACGTTCAGTCACATTACTTTCCCTGATTATCATTTGACGGGCATACGTCATTACTTGATACGGATATTTGTCGAAATTGCAGACCACACTGTCCACTTGAATGGCTTGGTTGATATTCCCCGAAACGATGCGGGCATAATATCCTTTCTCCGACAAATCCGAATAATAATTGAAGGCACTTCGATCCGAGAGAAACAAGGCTCTTTTGATGTTACTCTCTATTGCATTCTTATCAGGCGATAGGGTGAAGAACAGTTCGTGAAACCGTTTCACATGTTCCCTGGCTTCCACCGGTCTGTTTTGCGACAGGTCTTGCGAGAGTGCCAACATAAGCGATTTCCCATTGTCCAGCACATATACTTTCTGTCGTTGTGCTTCCGCAAAATTGTACGAACTCCACACGGCATATCCCGTAATGACAGCGCACAGGCACAGAAAAATGATGCTGAAGAGCCGAATCTGCTTGAAACTTGATTCTATGTTCTTTAATGATTTGAATTCCATTTTTCTTTATGTTTAAAAAATTATTTTCCAAGCAATCTACCACCTACGTTTCCAATCGTAGCTCCGGCAACACCACCAGCAATAGAACCCGCTTTTCCAACTGTATTGCTGACATTACGCCCATAATTTCCCATGCCGCCAGCTTGAATAATCCAACCGGCTACGGTAGGTATGGTGAAATAGCCGATAATGCCAATAATCATAAATACGATATACACACCATTGGAAGAATCGATGGAGTAATTGGGATTGTTCTGCAATTCAGATATGTCATTTTGCAACATCAGTACCTGTATTTTGGCAAGTATGGTGCTGAATAAATCGGATACCGGAAGCCAGAGATACACGCTCACATAGCGGGTTATCCACTGGGTCATGGTGGACTGAAATCCATCCCACACGCTAATGGCAAAGGCAATGGGTCCAAGGACGGCCAATACGATCAGGAAAAAGGTGCGAATCGTGTCAATCACCAACGAAGCAGCCTGAAACAGTGTCTCCAACAATTCCCGAAAAAAATCTTGAATCGTTTTTTTCATGCTGTATATCCCTTTTTCTACATACATACTTGTCATGGTGGCTAAATCGGTGGGACTCCAGCCCAATTCCTCCAGTTGTTTATCAAATTCTTCGTTGCTCACCAGATAGGCAGTTGCCGGATTTTTCAAAGCAGCATCGTATTCCAGTTTATCCTTTTGCTTTTGATAACCGACCATATCGAAAGTTTGTGATTGAAGCATTTGGTTCGTACCGCGTACAATAGGGCTCAGAACTCCGTTGATGGTTCCTAGTACAATGGTGGGGAAGAACATAATGCACAAACCAATGGCAAAGGGACGAAGCAGCGGATACACATCAATCGGTTCGGCACGGGCTAAAGATTGCCACACCCGAGAGGCCACATAAAACAAAGCTCCCAGCCCGGCTATTCCTTTAGCTACTCCTGCCATATTGGAACAAAGTGGCATCATTTCCACGTACAGACTGCGTAAAATCTGGTGGAGGTTATCGAATTCAATAGATAATAGCATAGCTTACCAGTATTTTTCGTTATTGCTACCGTATAATGCCATCACCCGATTCGTGTCACCTGCCCGTTGGGAACGCAAGTAACTCACCGCAATATTCTTTTTTGTGTAATAGTTGACCAAGTTGCGGTTCTTTTTCACAGCATTATAAGTTCGGTCAATAATATCTAATCGTTCTTTATCTGTCATGGAGAGTCCATTGGAGCTAAC
>Ga0302288_1000416_pt1 | contig 35191 bp, 22 predicted proteins | sample III_Fen_N1_1_FD_194549 | JGI IMG/M metagenome (GOLD analysis project Ga0302288, IMG submission 194549) | Peat permafrost microbial communities from Stordalen Mire near Abisko, Sweden - III_Fen_N1_1 | ecosystem: Environmental > Terrestrial > Soil > Wetlands > Permafrost | place: Sweden: Abisko...
CCGAATATCATGAAGATGGAAAGACCTTATATTTCGCATCAGAAGGTCATGATGGTATGGGCGGTTTCGATATTTTTACAAGCACATTTAATAATAGTAGTCAAGAATGGTCAACCCCTAAAAACATTGGTTATCCATTAAACACTACTTACGACGATTTCAATATTTCATTTGCAGCAAATTCTCGTTATGCATATGTTTCGCAAGTAAAAGACGAAGGTATGGGCGAATACGACATTTATCGTGTTGTATTTAATAACATTGAAGCACCTATTATAACCTATACTGGAATAATTGCAGTTGGAGATACTGCAACAGCTAAACCGCTTTTAGAATTAAGTCCTAAAAATACTATAAGAATATTCGATAAAAAAACTGATGCTGTCGTAGGCGAATATCAATTATCGAAAGATAGTCGTTACGTTTTTGCATTAACTCCAGGAAGTTATTATCTTAAAATAGAATCGGATGTAATGGATTCTTTTAAGAAAAATATAAATATTCCAGATAGACAACCAGACAACAATGTAATAATAAGTGATATTTATATAAAGCGTTAACAAATCATAAATGAGATTAAAACTAACAAAACCACTTGTTTGCTTCGATTTAGAAACAACAGGAATAAACACATCTAACGACAGAATCGTAGAAATTTCATATATCAAAACCTTTCCTGACGAAAGAATTGAAAAGAAAACGTATCTAATAAATCCAACAATTCCTATTCCTGCAGGAGCATCTGCAATTCATGGTATTTTCGATAAAGATGTTGTTGACATGCCCACATTTGCACAAGTAGGAAATGAAATAGCACAAACATTTAAAGATTGCGATTTTGCTGGTTTTAATTCGAACAAATTTGATGTTCCATTATTAGCCGAAGAATTTCACCGTTATAGCATTGAATTTAATTGGTCGAATGCTCGTTTTATTGATGCTCAAGTGATTTACCATAAAAAAGAACCTCGCAATTTAGAAGCTGCTTACCGATATTATTGCGATAAAACGCTGGTAAATGCACATAGTTCAATGGCTGATACACAAGCTACCTATGAAGTTCTGATTTCTCAACTTGAAAAATACACAGATTTAAGTTCTGATGTACAAACTCTAAGTGAGTTTACAAGACAAAACAACAATGCGGATTTTGCAGGTCGAATAATTATTGATGATAAGGGGGTCGAAGTCTTTAATTTCGGTAAACACAAAGGCAAATCGGTGGAACAAGTTTTTAAAACTGAACCAAGTTTTTATTCGTGGATGATGAATGGCGATTTTGCTCAAAACACAAAACAGGTTATAACTGCAATAAAATTAAGATCGTTTGGTAAATAGTTTTATTCCTCATTTACCTATATAATAGTATGAAAATATTAGTAATAGATAATTCTTTTAGAGGAGCTTTAGGAGATGAACCTTCGGTTACCGTATATCCAGATTCTTGCTTATTTCGAAATAACGATCCATTTTTTCTACCAAGCATCGATAACAAAATATCGTTGAAAGCTGGTTTGTACTTTAAAATTGGAAAAATAGGTAAAAGCATTCAGCCTGAATTTGCCGATCGCTATCTTTCTCATATTGGTATAGCTATAGATTTTGCCAATATATCTCTCGAAGAGTTGTTAAAAACAAAACAGTTAAATACTAGTCCTGCACATGGCTTTGACAGATCGATGGCTATTAGTAATGAAATGATTGATTATGATCCTTCAAAATTTAAACATTTATCAATGCGATTAAAGATTAAAGATTCTGAACTAACATTTACCCCTCAAGCTTATAGATTTAGTATTCAAGAAATGTTGGCTACAGCTACCAAATATTATACTATTAAAATTGGAGATTTTCTCTTTGTACCATACATTCAAATAGATAAAGGTATTGAAGTTGAAACAATTATTGATGGATCATTACAAAACGAACATATTCTTCGTTGCCAAATTAAATAATTATGGTAACTGATTTCAATAAAATTATTGATTCGATTTACATAAAATTACAACAAAAGCTTCCTGGGAATGTAGCTCAAGAACGAATGGCACCGACAATTCGTAACTTTAACAATTTCAAACAAGACAATTTGCCAAAACAAAGTGCAGTAATGCTTTTGTTATATCCTAAAAACAACGAACTTCATATTGCATATTTCAAACGCCCCGAATACGATGGACCTCATAGTGGACAAATAGCATTTCCGGGAGGTAAAGCTGAAAAACAAGATCAATCATTACAAGAAACAGCTTTACGCGAAACTATGGAAGAATTTGGCATTAATCGCCAAATAATTAGAGTTTTAGGCACATTAACCAAACTTTTTATTCCGATTAGTAATATGGAAGTAACTCCATATATCGGTTTTATTGAATCAAATCCTATTTTTTCTCCGCAAAAAGAAGAAGTTTTATATATAATTGAAACGCCAATAAAAAACATTATCGATACAACGTTAAAAACCATTAAAACAAGACATCGTCATAATGTTGAAATAGATACACCAATGTATATTTTCGAAAATGAAGAAATTTGGGGAGCAACAGCTATGATTACAAGCGAATTTGAGGATATTTTAGGAGAAATACTTTAAATTCTTCAAAAATATTTGATTCTAAAAACCTCAGATGAACATTTGTATTTTGTTGATAAAAAAAATTATCATTGCTCTAAAAAATAAGAAAAGTCGTACCTTTGCAGCGAATTAAAAATTCATTCTTCGATTTATGAGCGATTCCGTCAAACACGAGTGTGGCATAGCACAAGTAAGGCTTTTAAAACCATTAGAATATTATCAGGCAAAATACGGAACCTGGAAGTACGGACTCAACAAACTCTATCTTATGATGGAAAAACAACACAACCGTGGACAAGATGGTGCTGGTGTTGTATGTGTTAAGTTGGGAACAAATCCGGGAGAACAGTACATTCATCGAGTTAGATCGAATGGTTCAAGTCCTATAAAAGATATATTTGAACAAATTAATGCTCCTCAAATTGAGATTGCAAAGACCAACAAAGAATTACTTAGTGATGCTGTTTGGGCTAAAGATAATTTAGGTTTCGCAGGTGAAATATATTTGGGACATTTACGATATGGAACTTTTGGTAAGAACGATATTAATGCCGTTCATCCAGTAATTCGCGATAGTAATTGGAAAAGTAGAAATCTAGCGATAGCTGGAAATTTTAATATGGCAAATATGAACGAGCTTTTCGATAAACTAATCGAACTCGGTCAACATCCTAAAGGTTATTCAGATTTAGTTACTATTTTAGAAAAAATTGGTCATTTCTTAGATAGAGAAAATCAAAAATTATTCGATTCATTAAAAGCTCAAGGTAAAAACAATGCCGAAATCACAAAACTTATTGCAAATCAAATTGATATAGCAAAAGTTTTACGTGGTGCTAGCAAAACTTGGGATGGTGGATATGCTATTGGTGGAATAATTGGAAGTGGTGAATCATTTCTATTCCGCGATCCTTCTGGCATTCGTCCAGCTTTTTATTATTATGATGATGAAATTGTTGTTACTGCATCAGAACGTCCGGTTATTCAAACGGTAATGAACCTAAAACTCGACCAAGTTAAAGAACTTGAGCCAGGTCAAGGAATAATTGTTACAAACGATGGTCGTGTAAAAATTGAACAAATTAATGAACCTAAAGAAAGACGTGCTTGTTCATTCGAACGCATATATTTCTCAAGAGGTAGCGATGCAGATATTTACAAAGAGCGTAAAATGCTTGGAAATTTATTAATTCCAGCAATTTTAAAAGCAGTAGATTACGATTACGACAACACAGTATTTTCTTACATTCCAAACACTGCAGAAACAGCTTATTATGGAATGATGGAAGGATTAGAAGCGTCGCTTAATGAAACTAAAATTGAAAAAATAATTTCGCAAAAAGATAATCTTACACCTGAACTTTTAAAAAGCATTTTAGATCATCGACCAAGGATGGAAAAAATAGCTCATAAAGATGTAAAAATCAGAACATTCATTACTGAAGATAAAAATCGTGACGATCTTGTTGGTCATGTTTACGATGTAACATATGGTGTTATTCGCGAAAATATCGATAATCTTGTAATAATTGACGATTCAATTGTTAGAGGTACTACATTAAAAAAGAGCATTTTTAAAATACTTGATCGTTTAGGTCCTAAGAAAATTGTAATTGTTTCGTCTGCTCCACAAATTCGTTATCCCGATTGTTATGGAATTGATATGGCAAAACTTGGTGATTTAGCAGCATTTAGTGCGGCAATAGAATTACTGAAGGAAACAGGTCGTGCTAATATTATAAATGAGGTATATAATAAATGTGTTGAACAAAAAGATAAACCCAAAGAGGAAATTGTAAACTATGTTCAAGATATTTACAAACCATTTACCGACGAACAAATCTCGAATAAAATTGCTCAAATGCTAACTCCATCAGATATAAATGCTGAAATTGGGGTTATCTATCAAACGGTTGAAAACTTGAATAAAGCATGTCCAAATCACTTAGGTGATTGGTATTTTACAGGGAATTATCCAACTCCAGGAGGAAATAGAGCTGCGAATAATTCATTTATAAATTATATTGAAGGTAAAAATATTAGATCTTATTAATTCTTAAAGTCTTTACATTAAAACAAAAAAGCTTGATAATCATATTGACTATCAAGCTTTTTTATTTAAACTTTTTGAATTATTTATGCTAATCCCATTTCAGAAATAAATCGTTCTGCATCTAAAGCAGCAATACATCCAGATCCTGCAGCTGTAATAGCCTGTCTATAATTTGGATCTTGAACATCACCACAGGCAAAAACTCCAGGCACATTGGTTTTTGAAGTATTTCCTTCAGTTTTAATATAACCTACTTCATCAGTTTCGATATATGGTTTAAAAACTTCTGAATTTGGATTATGACCAATTGCTAAGAAAAACCCAGTAATAGGAATAATAACTGTTTCTCCTTTTCCATTTAAAAGTTTCACTCCGTTTACCCCACTCATATCACCAAGAACTTCTTGTGTAACATGTTCGAAATGAGTAATAATATTTTCGGCCTTAGCAACCCTATCTTGCATTGCTTTTGATGCACGTAAAAAGTTTTTTCTAACTATTAAATGAACTGTTTTGCAAATTCCTGCTAAATAAAGAGCTTCTTCGCATGCAGTATCACCTCCACCTACAACAGCTATATCTTGTTTTTTATAAAAGAATCCATCGCAAGTAGCACAAGCAGAAACACCAGAGCCACGAAATTTCTCTTCTGATTCTAATCCTAAATATTTTGCTGTAGCACCTGTAGCTATTATTACTATTTGAGCTAAAATAGTTTTTTCTTCGTCTATAATAACTTTATATGGTCTTACAGAAAAATCGACTTGAGTAGCAAAACCAGAACGAATATCAGTTCCAAATCGTGTTGCTTGTTTTCTAATATCTTCCATTAATTCTGGTCCAGTAATTCCTTCTGGATAACCTGGAAAGTTGTCAACTTCTGTTGTCGTTGTTAATTGTCCTCCAGGTTGTAATCCTTCATAAACAACAGGATTCATATTTGCTCGAGCTGCATATATTGCTGCAGTATAACCAGCAGGTCCTGAACCAATTATCAAACATTTAACATTTTCAGTATCTTTATTCGTAGCCATATTCTATTTTTAAATTATTATTTTGCGAAATTACTGTTTTTTGACGTAAAACATTATCCATGCTTACTCAACAATTTCACATTATCCATACTCACAATTTCAACCTTAGAACCATCAAGAATTATAATTTTATCGTTTTTGAACTCTGTAAGTGTTCTGATAAAACTTTCCTTTGTCGTTCCTGCAAGATAGGCTAATTCTCGTCTTGAGAATGGAAACTCAAACTCTAAACTATGATAAATTTCTTCAGAAAAATATAAGAGAACATCAGCAATTCGACCTGGTAATTGCTTATGCGATTGACTTATTAATCGTTCGAAAATAAATAATCCGTAATTACTTAACGCAGTCATTACTTTAATCGAATAATCTCCATTTCTTCGAAGAATATCATAAAAAACTTCCATTTCTACAAACCCTATTTCAGTATCATCAATCGAAGCAACAGAATGTTTATGAACTTCGTTTGCAAAAGCCGAGAGTATTCCTAAAAAATTACCTTTTGATTCAATTTTTAAAATAATATAATTACCATTTCGACTTTCTTTATAAATTTTTGTTGTTCCTTGTCGAATGTACATTATATGAGAAACAGGTGTACCTTGACGAATAATAACCTCTTTCTTTTTAAATTTTACAAACTTACTTTTATCATAAATTAGCTTTAAATCTTCTTCAGAAAGCAAATCTGCAAACGGAAAGTTTAATTGAACATATTTTGATTTCATTGAAGTTTGTGCTACAACACTCATTATGACTGATTTTTATTTTGAAAAGACAACTAGTTTTTAATAATACATAAATACAAATTTTTGAGATAAAAACACCTATTTTAAGTGATTAAAATCATCGCAACAAAAAAATATTTTTTAGTATTTAAGTAATATCAAGTATTATTAAGGTTTACCTTTGTTTAAGATATATAGAATAAGCAACATATAGAATGAAAAATTCAAAAAAAGAAATCCTCATTATTGATGACTCAGCCACCAATGTATTCTTAATAGAATCGGTATTAACAGAATACGGGTTTAAAACAATTTCTGCAAATAATGCAAAAGATGCTTACAAAGCTATAGATAAAAAAAATCCTGATTTAATACTTTTAGATTTATTAATGCCACAAATAAGTGGTTTTGAGTTCATTAAAACTATTAAACAAAACTCAAAACAACAATCAATTCCAATTATTGCAGTCTCAGCAATAACAGACGAAGATAGTATTGCAGAAATACTTGCTCTTGGTGCAGATGTCTTTATTAATAAGCCTATTATAATTACAGATTTAATTGAGAAAATTAATAACGTATTATCAATTTAAATCTATATTTTCATCCTCAATCTTTAATTGTCCTTTGCAAAAATAAGCGAAACTGATGGGTATTTTAACATTAATCTTAATTGCAATTGGACTTACTTTCGATACTTTTGCTGTTTCTGTTTCAACTGGAATAGCCGTAAATCAAATTCGTTTTTGGCAAGCTGTACGAGTTGCTTTAATATTGGCAATTATTCAAGCATCTATGCCTATACTTGGTTGGTTTGGCGCTATTCAAATCAAGAATTACATAATTAATTTTGATCATTGGATCGCAGCTGGATTATTATGGAGTATTGGATTAAAAATGATTTGGGAAGCTATTAATCCCAAAGAGAATGAAGATCAAAAAAATCCATTAAAAACATCTGTAATTATTACTATGGCTATTGCAACAAGTATCGATGCTCTTGCCGTAGGTGTTAGTTTCGGATTTCTAAACGTTAATATGTATTTTTCGACTATTATTATTGGATTTACTACTTTTTTAGTTGCAATGATTGGAATGCTTCTAGGTAAAAAAGCAGGGTATTTACTCGGGAAACGAGCAGAAATAATTGGTGGACTTATTCTCATTTTAATAGGAATTAAAATATTGTACGAACATTTAAGCTAATAATATGAAAATTAGATTTAAACCATATTTTAACATAACAATTATAATTTTAGGACTCACATCTTTATTCTTTAGTTGTAAAACAACTAAAAATGAATACGAAATAACAGAAAGTGGTTTAGAATATAAATATCTTGTAAAAAAAGATACTACTGTCCAAGTGAAACTTAATGATTATATGGTTATGGATGTTAAATATTATAGTGTTCATGACTCTTTACTATTTACAACAGAATCTTTTTCAGGAAAATTTCGAATGAAATACAAGGATGCATCGAAAAAAGGAGATATTAACGAAGCATTAGGAATGATGAAAGTTGGTGATAGCATGAGTTTTAAAGTAGATGCTAAAACATTCTACACAGAAACAAGACACGATAGTTGTCCTAAAAATCTTTTAGGAACTAAAATTCGTTTCGAAATTGCTTTACGTGAAATTCAAACAGAAACTATTGTAAATCAATTAAAGAAAGAATTCTCTGAACGTGAACGGGAAAAAGAATCGACATTGTTAAATGACTTTATTACTAAAAATTATCCCGATAGTAAACCTACAAAATCAGGACTTTTTGTTATTCCGACCAAACAAGGTAAAGGATTACAACCCAAAATCGGTAATAAGGTTACAGTACACTACATTGCACATTTTATAAATGGCGAAATTTTCACAAATTCTTATAGAAAGAATCGACCATTTATTTTTACTCTAGGAAAACAAGAGGTAATTGAAGGACTTGAAGAAGGTCTTTTAACAATGAAACAAGGTGGTAAATCGGTAATCATAATTCCATCAAAACTTGCGTATGGAGAAGAGGGTCGTCGTCCTGTTCCGCCTAATTCTACTATAGTTTTCGAAATAGAATTATTATCAGTAAATTAGTTTTAGCTTTTAATATTTAATTTCACAATTATTATATATCGTATCTTTGATAATTCAAGATTAAGTAATTGTGAGAATAATATTTCTATATATCATTATTTTAGTTTGGCTGCCATTCTTAAGCTATTCCGAAAATATTTTCTCAATAATTGACCAAACAGACTCTTCAGTTACAATTCGTTTTTCACTTCCTAAATTTTCAATACTTCCAATAAAAATTGATACTATAAATTATAGTTCAATTAATATTGATAACAGTCAGGTTATTGGGATTAAATCCTATCCCGATTTACCTAAATTTTCAACTTCTATAATCGTTCCAGAAAATGCTCAAATTTCTTTTAAAACTATTGATTCAACCACAACTGAATATAACAATATTAGAATAATTCCATCAGCAGGAAATTTAAAAAGACAAACAATATTATCTGATTATATAGAAGGCAAACAATATACTAAAGATGAATTTTATCCCTCATCAATGTTTTCGATTGGTGCAGAATATTCAATAAGAAATATAAATGGAATTAGCATTTCGGTTTATCCATTTAAAATAAATACGCTTTTAAGGAAATTAATTGCTACAACTGAAATACAATTTACAATATACTATGGCAAATCTTACATTAGTTTAAATAACAATTCAACGGATATAGATAATTCCATAAATCAACAGTTTATTAATTACAAAAAGAATAAGTTTAAATCTTCTGTTTCGGCCTACTATCCGAGTAAAATGCTTATTGTTAGTAAAAGTAAATATTCAAATATTTTAAAGCCTTTAATTTCATGGAAAAACCAAAAAGGTATTTCAACCGAATTAATACTTACAGACTCTATTTCTTCTTTTTTAGAATATAAAAACCTTATTAACAACTACTATTTCAAAAACAATAATAGCTATGTATTGCTTATTGGCGACTCTATTGATATACCGCAACGACACAGTTTTGCACCATCAGATAACAGTTATTTAATTTCAGATAATGCTTATGGCTATATTATAGGAAACGATTCATATCCAGAGGTAATAATAGGTCGATTAGCAGCTAATTCAGTGAACAATCTTTCAAACCAAATTCAAAAAATAATAGCATACGAAAAGCGAACAGCAAACGATAGTAATGTGTCCAATTATTTAATGGTTGCATCTTCAGAAGGTCCAAGCTCTAATGGAGAATATGACTATCAACATTTACGAAAAATTGCAGATAGTTTAAAACATTACGATTATAATGGTGGCGATCAACTTTTTGATGGAAGTCAAGGTGGTGCCGATGCTATTGGCGATCCATCATCATTAATATTTTCAAATAGTATAAATAATGGGAAAGGGCTGTTTTTTTATACTGGTCATAGTTCTGGTAATACACTTGTTACATCAATGTTTACTACCTACGATGTCGATAATTTCACAAACACAAAATCGTTTCCATTTGGTGTTATTGCAGGATGTAGAGCTGGTCAACTAAGTCAAGATATTAGTATTGCAGAAGCTTGTCTATGGGCGAATAAAAACAATTCTCCAACAGGATTGGTTGCAATGCTTGCATCAACGGTAGATCAATGGTGGAATCCTCCAATGGGAGGACAAGATAAATTTGCAGAATCTTTAATACACGGTAATAATTATGATAGTATTCCAACTTTTGGTCTTCTAGCTCTAAAAAGTTATATTTTTATAAACGATAAATACCAACAACAAGGTTTTGAAACCACCGATTCGTGGAGTATTTTTGGTGACCCATCTTTACAAATTTTCACTAAAAAAGCCGATTCAATAAAGTGTGTTTTTAATAAAAATATCGTATTTGGACAAGATTCGTTAGAAATTACTTCAAATTCGGATAAAGCATGGATTTGTTTGTCGTTGAACAACAAAATTCTTGGAATTTATAAAACAAATGGTTCTACTGTTTTAACAAATTTCCACAGTATTACCGATACAGGAATGTTTGTCGTTACAGTTTATGGTTTTAATCAAATACCTTATATAGATTCTGTGCATATTTTAGCTCCACAAAAGGATTTTTTAATAATAACTGAGTTTAGTACTACGAATAAAAATGCAAAAATAACAAATGGTGATATTGTATATATATCATTAAAATTAAGGAATATAGGAAAAGTACCTTCGTCAATATCGAGTATTGAAATATCATCTAAAGACAATACTATTTCCTATCTAAAAACAATAAAAAATATTAAACAAATTAGTTCAGAAAGTGAAATTCAATTAGATTCAGTTTTTATTGTAAAAATCAACGATAATACTATAGATCAAACAATTGTAACCTTTTCAATAACATTTAAAGAAAATTCAACAAACGTTTATTCTATTGATAAACAAATTACAATTAATGCTCCATCACTTTGTTATTTGGGTAAAGTTATAAAATCAACAAATTACAGCAATTTAAATAATACCACAGAAGTTGGTGAGATTAACGATATAGGTATAATACTATCAAATGAGGGACATGCTTCTGCATCAATCAATAAGTTAAACATTTCATCATTAAACTCAAAATTCTTCTCTTTTATTAAAACAACATTTCCAACGTTAATAAATGCAGGTGAAACGGATACTATTTATTTTACAGGCATTTTTTCTAATTTAATTTCGAATGGAGAAACAATTCCATTTGATTTAAGTTCTGATTTTAATAATAGACAATTATCAATAAGAGATTATATAAAAGTTGGTAACATTGAAGAGACTTGGGAAAATAGTGCATTTAATAATTATGAATGGACTAATGAAACTTCAAAAAGCTGGTTTATAACAAACTCTTTCGGTTATAACAGTTCACATTCACTTCAAAGTGGCTTTATTTCAGATAATGAAAGTACAACAGTATCTTTATCGTTAACAATACCAAATAACGATTCTATCAGTTTTATGGCAATGACTTCTTGTGAAACAGCAAAGTATGCCGTTGATCATTACATCTATTACGATTACTTAGATTTTAGAATTGATGGAACATCATTATATAAACAAGCTGGAATAACAAATTGGGAAAAAGTTACAATACCTGTTGCCTCGGGATTTCATACATTTTCATGGACTTATATGAAAGATGCATCAGCAAGTAACGGAACAGATAATGCATGGATTGACAATATCGTTTTGCCGTACTTTAAAACTAATTGGCAAAACGACATTTCAATCATTTCAAATCCAGATACGCAAACAATTATTAATGAAAAATATCGATACGATTTGCTTTCAAATAAAGATCCGAACACATTGTATTCTCTTATAAAATCACCTAGTTGGCTTTCTTTAACAAACAATATTTTGACTGGTAATTCGACAAAAATAGGAATAGATACTATTGTGATTTCTGCATTTTCAAATAAATCATTCACTAACCAAGTTTATACTTTAAATACAAAAGATAAAGTTGAATCAACAATTATAGATAATGAAATAAGATTATATCCAAATCCTGCAAATGACTATATATATTTTAATATTATTGAGTTATATACACATTTTTCAATTGCAGATAATTTAGGTAGAATAATTCAAAATGGATTGATTGAGAATAATGCAATACCTATTTCTAACTTAGCGAACAATGCTTATGTTTTAACTATTTGGAGTAAAATAAACTCAAAACATTTCCTTTTCATTAAAAAATAAATCCCCCGACTCTAAGAATCGAAGGATTTACCGAACTGAACGCTATGAACACAATTATTAATATTTTAAACCAAGAGATAGAACAACATTCGTAGTATTTGTTTTAGTATTAGAATTTTGCACTTGATTTAGATGATCTTTATATAAATATCGATAACTTGGTGTTGACGAATTTACAACTGCTAAATCGATATAAAAATTTTCGTCTTTTAATCCAATACCTCCGGAATAAGAAACACGATAATCTTTATATCCATCTTTATAATAACTATACGGACTTTGATAAAAAGCAGCTCCAGCTCTAAGACTTAGAGCACCAATTTTTAATTCAGAACCTATCTTAACATTATTTACAAATCTTGTCTTTTTAGCAATTTCAGTATTTTCAAAATTATAATCAAGAGTATTTCCATCGGATGCAGATAAAATAGCATTTGAATATCTTTGAAAATCATAATCAGCACTTAAAATAAACGTTTTTTTGAAAGTATAAGCTGCTCCAAAAACAACTTTTCCAGGAGAATATAATTGATATGAAGATGTATACCAATCATTATAAGTACTAACATTTTGTAGGGTATCGTTTAAATAATAAGAGAAATCCATATCTGTTTTGTATGCACTACTAATATTCCATAAAGTTGAAGAATGAAACGACATTCCAAGACGAAAATCTTTAAATGGAAGAGCAATTAATCCTATTTTATAACCAAAACCTCTACCATTATCAGTATAGTCTTTATACATTGTAAATGAATCAAAAGAAGGATGAATTCCTTTAGAATTGGATTCTGTATATGTTTCGCTTACTTTGTATTCTAAATTGGAAACATTTAAACTAATTCCTAAATATATTTTATTATTCAAATTTGTTCCAATTCCATAAGCATTTTCATTTATACGTCCAGAAGATACAAGATTTTGAACTTGACTAATACCATATGGACCATATTCTTTCGAATCAAATTGGTTATACTTAACAAAATCAGACACATAACGACTTTTTGTATCTTGATATATTAATTGTGTATATTTTGCGTCATCAGTTACAAAATTTTCATATCCAGTTTCAATTCTCCCTAAAAACTCATCAGTCATTGAACTTGAATTATTAAATACATCAAAACTATTTTTAGAAGTAAAATCATTTACTCGATTACAGGTATATGAAAAATTTAAATATTTAGCATTTAATTCATTTTCTGGAAGTTCAATATTATAAAGTAAACCTATGTTTCCATTATATGAGTGGGATCTATTAGATTGACTTTGATCTAAAAAGTCGGTTTTACTTAAGATTGAACTTGAATTTATAGAGAATTCGTACGATTGACCACGAAAAACTCCAATTGAAGCTGGATTATCAAAAATAGCAGAATGATTATTTCCAAGTGCAGTAAATGCACCACTCATAGCTGAATATCGAGCATCTCCAATATTAAATTTTTCAGTATATCGAACAGCATCGGTATAATCTTGTGCATTTACAATTATTGTTACAACAAGACTTATAAAGATTGACAATATCTTTTTCATATCTAATTATATTAAAAATTTAAATTCAATAATTCACAATTATCTTCTTCGAGAATATCCACCACCAGAATTCCCACTTCCACTTCCAGACGACCCTCTTGAGCCTCCACCTTCATAACTTCCAGAACTTCTGGAACTACCACTACTACTGGGTCTGCTATATGGATTGGTATTTGTTGAGCCACTTGTGCTTCCTGAACCATTATCGCTTGCCCCCCAATTCCAAGAACGAGTTCTTGCAGATCCATCTGATGAACTACTTCGAGGAGTAGGATTTGCAGTTCCTGTATTAGGATTATATCTTTGTCGTTGAGTCCCATACGAATCACTTGATCGACTAGATGGTCGTCGACCTTCATTTGGAGTAGGAGCATTATAACCTGAAGTTGTTGTAGTACTATTTTGTTGTACAGGCACTCTTTGAGTTTGAGTATAAGAATTTGTTTCGACTTTAGTTCTAGAATTATTTGTTTGATATCTTCTTTCCTGAGGATTCGTTTGATTATTCGTTGCGGAAGTATTTACCTCTCTATTAGATTGTTGACCATTTTGAGTTGTTCTTCTTGATGAATTTGCATAACCATCGTTAAATGAAAAACGACGTTTTAGTGTATTTTGAGCAAAATGTTTAGAATTGTATGTTTCAATATGACTATAATCATGATAATTACATGAAGGAGATTTATAATAAACATAAGGTAATCCAACTGAGATTCCGTAGTTATAATATGGATAGCCATAATAACTATTTAGCCCCCAATAAAAATCATTATAACCATAATAATTAGAATATGGAGATAAATAATCGTAATTATAAAAATTGCCATAACAATTAAACCCTAATGTTCTTCTTGTATAAAAATAATCGTCATTACCATAATAATTATTTACAATTGGTGAATTCCCATAATTTTGATTTGAAGAATAATCATCAATTGTACTATTATAAATTGTATCATTAGAAGAATATTTATGTCCTAATGATGTACTTTGAGAGGTATCAATAGTTTCTGAACTTGTATTTGGGATATTATACTCTGTTGAATTTTGATTTGTAGTTGAAAAGTCGATATCCGTTTTTGGTTTTTCCTTTTCTGGATTATAGATTTCATCATCGTTTTTTGCATTCAATTCAACCAACGAAGTACATGAAATAATGGATGATAATCCAATAAATGATATGTATAAAAACTTTTTCATGGCTTAGCTCCTTTAATTTTATTATATCTTTTAAATTTCTTTACTTTGCAATATAAATGAAGAGTATTTCATTCGCTAAAAACATAACAAATATAATACCAAACATAGGAAATGGGCAAAGGTTTAACATCAAGAAGTGAGAATTATTCACAATGGTATAATGAATTAGTAGTAAAGGCTGATTTAGCAGAAAGTTCATCGGTTCGTGGATGCATGGTAATTAAACCATATGGATACGCTATATGGGAAAAAATGCAAGCTGTTCTTGACAAAAAATTTAAAGATACTGGACATGTTAATGCTTACTTCCCATTATTTATTCCAAAATCTTTCTTTAGTAAAGAAGCGAGTCATGTCGAAGGATTTGCTAAAGAGTGTGCAGTTGTAACACATTATCGATTAAAAAATTCGCCTGATGGTAAAGGTATTGTTGTCGATGAAGATGCTAAATTAGAAGAAGAATTAATAGTTAGACCAACATCTGAAACTATAATTTGGAATACATATAAAAACTGGATACAATCATATAGAGATTTACCATTACTCATAAATCAATGGGCAAATGTAGTTCGTTGGGAAATGAGAACTCGTTTATTTTTACGTACAGCGGAGTTTCTTTGGCAAGAAGGTCATACTGCACATGCATCAAATACTGAAGCAATGGCAGAAGCAATGAAAATGATTAATGTATATAGCGATTTTGCCCAAGATTATATGGCAATGCCAGTAATTATGGGAGCAAAGACAGAAAGTGAACGTTTTGCAGGTGCTTTAGAAACGTATACAATAGAAGCTTTAATGCAAGATGGAAAAGCTTTGCAATCGGGAACATCTCATTTCTTAGGACAAAATTTCGCAAAAGCTTTTGATGTAAAATTTTCGAGTAAAGAAGGTGTATTAGATTATGTTTGGGCAACCTCTTGGGGAGTTTCTACGCGCTTAATGGGAGCATTGGTAATGGCTCATTCGGATGATAATGGCTTAGTTTTACCTCCTAAATTAGCTCCAATACAAGTTGTAATTATACCAATTAGCAAAGGGAAAGACCAAGAAGAATTAAATAAAGTACTTGACAAAGCGACAGAAATATATAAAGATTTAAAAGCTGCAGGTGTTGATGTTAAACTTGATGATAGAGATAATCAGACTCCTGGATGGAAATTTGCAGAATATGAACTTAAAGGTATTCCTGTTCGTTTAGCTATAGGTCCACGTGACCTAGAAAATGGAACGATTGAAATTGCTCGACGCGATACATTAACAAAAGAACTATCATCGCAAGAAAATATTACAGAAAAAGTTGTAGCGCTTTTAGAAGAAATACAGGCAAATATTTTCCAAAAAGCTTTAGATTTCAGAAAGAACAATACTCACGAAGCAAATAATTACGAAGAATTTAAATCTTTAGTAGACAAAAAAGCAGGTTTTATTTGGGCTCATTGGGATGGAACAAAAGAAACTGAAGAAAAAATTAAAAACGAAACAAAAGCTACGATTCGCTGTATACCTTTCGATAGTCCTGAAATTGATGGAATTTGTATAGTAAGTGGAAAGCCATCAAAGAGAAAGGCATTATTTGCAACCTCATACTAATTTATGGAATCGAAAAAGCCTAAAGAAATTATACTCGATTTACTTACCGATAAGTATTCAGTAAAAAAAATTGCATACGAAAACACTCAAAATGTTTTCGAAAAAATAAAAATTGAATGTCAAAAGATAGCTTCTGAATACAATAAAGAATTGCAATCTAAAGGTGGAGAGTCGTTAATACAATTTAAGGATAAAGGTCATTATGATGCTGAGCTTCAAATGGCTGACGATGTTCTTGTATTTAGCTTTCATTCTAATACTTTTAATTTCGACAAAAGTCATAATGTTTGGAAATCTTCGTATTTACATGCCGATCCGAATGCTTGTTTTTGTGGTGTTATAAACGTTTATAATTTCCTTTCAGATTCATTTAAATTTAACCGACAAAATGATGTTGGTTATTTGATAGCTAGAATTTATGTAAATAAAGACAATCATTATTTTGTTGAAGGAAAACGTCAATTAGGTTTTTTATATAATGATTTTATAAATGCTATAATTGATGAAGAAAGTATTAGAAACATAATTGAATCGACAATTTTATTTACACTCGACTTTGATTTGCTCGTTCCTGAATATAATAGTGTTAGTACAATTACCGTAGCTCAATTAAACGAGAACATAAACAGTTCTAAAATTCAAACGGCAAAAAGACTTGGATTTAAGTTTAGTGCTGACACAAACGAAATATAATTCATGCACGTTAATAATAAACATTTTAAGACATTGTGGATGAATGGTAAATCAGTATTTATGATTGACCAAAATCTACTTCCTTTTTCTTTCGAAATACTTGAATCGAAAACGTACCTTGAAACTTGTAAAGCGATTAAAGACATGACGGTTCGAGGTGCTGGTGCAATAGGTGTTTGTGCCGGATATGCAATTGCACAAGCAGCGCTTGAAGCACCAAAAGCTAATTACGATTCATTTATTCTTAAAGCACGAAAAGATATAGAAGCAACGAGACCAACTGCTCGCAACCTTTTTTATGCAACAGAACGTGTTTTTAAAGCAGCCGAAATTTCACCGAAACATGCATTTGAAATTGCAGAATCTTTATCATTAGAAGACGAAAATGCATGTAAGAAAATTGGAGAATTTGGAAATACATTAATTACTGATGGAATGAATATCGAAACACATTGCAATGCTGGATGGCTTGCTTTCGTCGATTACGGTTCAGCTTTATCACCAATATACGAAGCTGCAAGAACAAGCAAAAAGATACACGTTTGGGTCGATGAAACTGCTCCACGAAATCAAGGTGCAAAATTAACGGCATGGGAACTTTGTAACGAAAATATTCCAAACACTATAATTCCAGATAATGCTGGAGCTTTACTTATGATGAATGGTAAAGTTGATATAATGATAGTTGGAGCTGATCGTATTGCAGCAAATGGAGATACGGCAAATAAGATTGGTACATTAGAAAAAGCTATCATTGCTAAAGAATTTGGAATTCCGTTCTATATAGCAGCACCAACATCAACAATCGATACCTCATGTGAATCGGGACTATATATTCCAATTGAAGAGCGTCATGAAGATGAAGTTCTTTATGGATACGGAATTATTGATGGAAGTAATTCAATTATAAAAGTTAGAACTTCGGCACCACAAGCTAAAGCTTTTAATCCAGGTTTTGATGTAACTCCAGCGAGATATATTACAGGTATAATTACAGAAAAAGGTATAATTAAGCCTAATATTGAATCTATTCAAAAACTATTTAATTCATAAATGCAATGGCATATCATGGAGTTAAATTTAGAACAAAAATAATTGGAGATATTTTACCAATCTCGAAAGAAATTGATGAATTAATATCTTGGTGTAATGTATTCGCTAAAAATGGACTTGCTCCATCTCATCCCGAAGGTACTTATGGAAATCTAAGCATAAGAATGAATGCTGGTATTCTAATTACAGCAACAAGTTTAAATCTAGGAAAAGAGCTTCAAAAGTCAGATTTTATTTTTGTCCAAGATTGCGATTTTGAATTATTTGAAATGTCTGTTATTGGGAATCGTGCACCATCATCTGAAACACCTATTCATTGGACAATGTATAAAATGCGACCAGAGATTAATGCTGTTTTTCATGGACATCACGATTCTTTACTAGTATTAGCAAATGAATTGCAAATACCTGAAACAGCATCAGAACAAGATTATGGTTCACCTGCACTTGTAAATGAGGTAAAAAAACTAGCTAAAAACGATTTTTTCAACATGAAAAATCATGGTTTTATTTCGATGGGTAAAACGATGGAAATAACTGGAAATTTAGCTTTAAGTTATTTAGATAAATTAGCGAAATTCAACAATTAACTATTATTTTCTTTTGGGAAATAATTAGTAGGCGACACACCAAAACGTTGTGTGAAACAAATTGAGAAATAGTGTGAATCGGTAAACCCAAGTTCATACGCAATATCAGCAATTCTATATTTTTTGGTTTTAAGCATTTCTATTGCTTTTTGGAATTTTATAGTCAAGATATATTCTTTAGGCGTTTGACCTAAAACACTCACAAACTTACGATACAATTGAGATCGGCTTAAACAAAGTTGCTTAGCTAATTCATCGACTGAGAAGTTTGGATTACTAATATTTTGCATTATTAGTGAAGTTGCCTCGTTAGTAATTTTATCACTATATGATTCTGGTAACAAACCAATTTCTGAAGTTGATTTAGCAGATTTTAATGATTTTGAAAGTAATTGCCTATTTGTAATAATGGTATTTACTTTTTGTTTTAAAACGCCAATATCAAAAGGTTTTGTAACATAATCGTCGGCTCCACTTTTTAACCCTTCGATTTGATCGATTTGAAGACTTTTAGCACTAATTAGAATTATTGGGATATGACAAGTTAAAGAATCAGCTTTAATCATTTTGCAAAACGTTAATCCATCAATTATTGGCATATTTACATCACAAATTACAATATCAGGAACAACATTATGAGCAATTTGCAAACCTTTTTTACCATCGTAAGCACCATAAACAGAATAACTATCGGCAAATTCTTCGCCCAAATATCCAATAATATCTTTATTATCGTCAATTATCAACATAGATAATTCGGCATTAGCTTTTTCTGCAATAAGTTCAATTTCTTGAGGTTTTACTATTATATCTTTTGCAGTTATCGTATTACCTTTGGGAAAGAAAATACGGAAAGTAGTTCCCTTATTTATGACACTTGTTATATCGAGTCGTCCTTTATTCCTTGTAATAAATGATTTACATATCATTATTCCAAAACCTGTTTGATAATTTTCGGCAACTAAATCTGTGGTAGACATAATTTTATCGATATATTCTTGCTCCATCCCAATCCCGGTATCTTCAATTTCGCAAATAATATCTTGCTCATTTTCTGATATTCGCACCCAAATTTTCCCGTCGTCTTCTGTATATTTTATGCTATTTATTACAACATTTCGTATTACAGCTGTTACCATTCGGGGATCGACCCAAGCATTTGATTTGCAAGTCGATTTCGATGAAATAGTAATTGATTTTCGCGAAGCTGATTCGCTTACAAGAGTTAAAACATCGGCAACGACATTTTCGAGATTTGTATTAATAGGAATATGAATTATTGTTTTATCGTTACCTAAAGTCCAATCGAGAATACTTAACATTTGATCCATTAATTTTGTAGATGATACTACAACCGAATCGACATTCTTTTTAATATCTGAAATTCCTTTTTCGTTAACTTTTTTCTGAATAAGCTTTAACATTCCTTGAAGGGATGTTAATGGATTTTTAAAATCATGAGCAATTACGGTTAATAATCTATCTTTCATTTCAAGTGCATCTTGTAATTGAGAATTTTTAAGTTCAATTATAAAATGATTTTCTTTGATACTATCGTATTGAGATTGTATGGTAGTTTTTTGCAGCTGTAAGTCGCGAGTTCGTTCAGCTACTAATGCTTCTAAATGTTTATTTTTTCGTTTTATTGATGCTTCTCTATATTTGATAATTTGCCAAATAACAAATAACAATAAAACGATAAGAATAAAGCGGAACCACATTGTTTTCCACCAAGGTGGTAAAATGGTAATATTTAATATTAACGGTTTTTCGATCCAATTACCATCACTATCTGTAGTTTTTAATAAAAATGTATATTCACCAGGAGGAATACTTGTATATTGGGCTTGTCGATCGCTAATAGTCTCAATCCAAGTATCGTTAAATCCTTTGAGTAAATATTTGAATTTTGATTTATCGTTATCGACAAAATTCATTGCAGCAAACTCAATGGTAATATAATTCCTATCGAAAGGCAACGTTACATTCGATAGATATGATATATCTTTTTCTAATACACTTCCTTTGGTTGATACCTTTTGTTTTTCTTCATTAATTATTAATTTTGTTATGTACAATGATGGTTCAATTACGGTATTTTTGGCTTTAGAATTAAACATTACAAAACCATTGAGTCCACCAAAATAAAGATATCCATCTTTACTTACTAATGTTGATTTTTTTACATATTGTATTTTAGGAATTCCCCACATTTGAGAAATATTTTGAATTTGATTTTGAGATTGTGAGTAACGATACAAACTTTTACTTGTAGATATCCAAATATTAGAATAAGAATCTTCGAGCAAACCGGTTGATTCGGTTAAATCGACATTAGGCATTTCAAATAATTTGAAACAGTTATTCTTTCTATCGTAGCGAGTAACCCCTTTTCTTGTATTAACCCAAAGACTTCCCTTTGAATCTTCCAACAAATCCATTGCAAAACTCATGTTAGTAATTTTCTTACTAGAATCGGAATGATCGAACGTATAGGTTTTATTGTCTTTGAATCGATAAAACAGAAATCCTTCAGCAACCCAAGTGTTTTTTTCTTTGTCAACGATCATTTTCAAAGAGAAAAGGGGTATTTTATAATAAGGACATATTTTTACAAGATCATTTGGCAATAAAAATTGCATTTTCTTACAATCAAAAATCTGAATTCCATCGGCAAAGGCACAACACCATAAGAGTTGAGTTGATTTATCGAAATAAAAGCTAAAGATATTCTGCAAATTTGCATCTGATCTTGGAGTTTGAAATTTGTATTGTTTAAAGTTTCGTTTAGCAACATCAAAAATATTTAGCCCACCAGCATATGTCCCAATTGCAAGAATATTATCTCTAATTTCGCAAATGGCTAATACGGCATCCGAAGATAATCCATTTGCTTTTGAATACGTTTCGAAGGTGCTATTTTGCTTATCAAAACGAGCAAAGCCATTTCCATCGGTACCGACCCAAATAGTTCCATTATGATCTTCATTAAAGCAACTTACTATATTACCCGGTAAACTATTAGGCAATTGCGATTTACTATAATAAGAGAACCACACTTTCTTAGGATTAAAGACACTAACTCCACCACCATGAGTTGAAAGCCACATATTTCCTTGACTATCGCGAGAAATATTTTGAACGCTATTTCCACTAATATTTTGAGGATATCGTGAATTTTCGTTTATAAATTTACATGTTTGAGTAATCGGGTTAAATATAACAATGCCGTCGGTTACGGTGCTTATCCATATATTTCCATATACATCTTCGTTTACTTTTACAAATAATGACAAAAACTCTTTTTTTGTCGTGTTGTTCATCAATGGAACTTTTTTAAAAACATCAGTTCCGAAGTATTTACAAAACAATCCTTTTTGAGATGAAAGTGCCCAAAGATTTTTCTTCGAATCTTCGAAAACCGATTGGATATTTATATCATCTATTCCTTTTTGTAAATCTTTAAAATGAATAAATGATTTTTTATCTGCTGCTAATTTCTCTAAACCACCTTCGCGAGTTCCAACCCAAACATCTCCCTTAAAATCGATACAAACATCATTAACATATAAAGATAGAATACTACTTTTATCTTTATTATTAGGAAGAAAATGAGTGCATGATTTTTTAGTTTTATCAAAGAAAGTTAAGCCAGAACGAGTAGCAATCCATGCATTATAAGATTTATCAAAGACTATTTTATTAATAAACCTATGTTGTAATAATGCAACATTATTGAATCCATTTTCGAAAACAGTATAATTGCATTTTTGAAGATTATAAATATATACACCAGCAAGGGTTCCAATCCAAAGATTTTTATTATTATCTTCTATAACAGAATTTATATAATTACGTGCAATTTCTAGTTGATTCGTATCATTATTTTTAGGTAATTGGTATGTTTCGAAAGAATGTCCATCGTAACGCGATAATCCGCCATGCGTAGCAAACCACATAAAACCACGACTGTCTTCATAAACTTGTTCAACAAAATTATCGAGTAGGCCATTGTCTTTATTAATAGTACGAAAACTATAATTTGTTTGACTTTTGGCTATAAAAGTCAAAAAGCACAAAGTACAAAACAGGAACAAAAACTTCCTCATACAACACATTAAATATCACAAAATCCTAACACGTTCAAATATATTAAATCTTAATTAATAATTTGATTTTTTTTTAGAAAACAAAAAAGAAAAGAGGAATAATTTATGGCAGAATTATCTTCGTATTACCTTTGAGAACTTCAACATGACAACAATTATTTTTTACGGTAAACTTTTCGTTTACAATTTGTTTAGCATTTTTAAAACCAATAAATTGCACCTCTTCGCCACAAATTGCAATTTTCGACAAATCACCATCATCAACTATGAGATATTTCCCTGCTTCGAATAAATTTGTACTATCAATTCCTTTTTGTTCATGTAAAATTTCGTTAGTTGCAATTTTAATTGTACGATATTCCGTTAGAATAATTGGTTGATTTGAGACATTGACTATTTGAACGTTTATCATACTATATATCATAGTACAAGGCTGATTTTCTGGACAAGTGCAGGTTTTCGATGATTCTATCGTTTTTGCACAGTGTAAAAACGTACTTGAGAATAGTAAAAGTATTATCCAATTTTTCATTAATGTAAAATTACATATGCAATTACTTGTCAAAAGAAATAGGTCAATTTTTGTACGATTATATCTAGAATGCTTTAATGATAATACAAAGCTAGTTTATTAAGTTATATATAGAAAAAGAATCAAAACCTTTATCTAACTATCCAATCCAATGTGCAGGCTTTGTTGACTTTTATCAAATAACCATATCCCCATTCAACATTTTTTAATGAATTCATTGCTGATGGATTTATGGAAGAATAAAAAGAATCGAGATTTTTAACAGTTTCTACATTAGTCCAAATACTTGATAGTGCAGAAGCTAATGATTTACTTCCCTTTAGTGGGCAACCAATATAATTCCAACCAGTTCCTAGTAAAACTTGTTCGATTGTATTAGATACGGTTATCGGCATCGAACTCGATGTTGATATTGCTCCAGAATTATCGATCGCTTTTACCGAAATGGTATAATTACCTGCAGCAACATTTGTCCATGAATAAGAATATGGACTTGATACATCGCTACCCATTAAGATATTTCCATTATAAAATTCGACTTTCGAAATTGTCCCATCAGCATCGCTTGCATTAACATTGATAGTAATTGTAGCAGGTGTAATAAATATAGAATTATTTAATGGTGAAGTAATTGATACTAATGGCATTTTATTACAACCTACAGAAAATGCATCGATTGCAATAGTTGGTCGACCATTTGCTCCCCATGCTCCTTTGCCATATCCATTCCAGTTATAACATTCTGGTTCCCAATAGAAAATGCCTAATCCTTTATTGTTTGGTATAGAACGAACTTTATTCAGTAAATCGGTCAATAAATCGTATGTTGCTTGAGGTGCATTTTGGTCTAAACCAACTTCAGAAATAATGACTTCTTTTGAATAACGAGTTACCATGTCATTCATATTTGTTAAGCACTGATTCGAAAGTGTTTGCCAATCTGAAGTAGTTGGATAGAGTGACATTCCTACAACATCCCATTTACCACCATTATTTTTCAACCCATCGAAAATCCAACGAAATAAGGCGTTATCAAAGCCATTTGAAAGATGAACTACGACTTTTGAATTTGGACTCACGGCTTTAACAGCATTATAACCGCTTGTTATCATTTTTGCAAAATTGCTCATGCTTGTCGAAGCACGACCATCTTCCCAAAGCATACCATTATTTGTTTCATTACCTACTTGTACCCAGTCGGGATATATACCGTTCTTAGCTAGAGAATCCATAACAGAATAAGTATGATCGTAAATTGCTTGAATTAATTGAGCCGTAGTATAACTGGCCCAAGCAGTTGGTTTAGTTTGTTGCCCAGGATCGGCCCAACTGTCGCTATAATGAAAATCTATCATAAGACGAAAGCCCATTTTTGAAGCTTTTATGGCTGCGGCAACGACATCGGCTTTTCCACAAAAACCATTTGTAGGATTAACCCACACACGCAAACGAATAGAATTTATACAGTGATCTAGCAGAATTTGGCGACAATCTTGCTGTGTACCAACATCGTTATAAAATTTTTGACCTTTACTTTCCATTTCCGAAAGCCAACCAATATCAGCTCCTTTAACAAATTGTTGATTTTGTGCAAAAGTAGCATTTACACAAAACAGTAAAAGGTAAAACAGATTAAAAATATAATTACGACAGATATTTCTCATTAAAAGCTACTCTTTTGATATATCATTACATAATGACCTATCAAAAGTAGAAAACATTGAAAGAGTATTATGTATAGTTTTGTATCAAATAGATACTTATTTGTTTCAGGAATCTTAATGATTATTGGAACAAATAAGCAGATAAAACAAACACTAAAAGCCCTTTTTCTTACTTTATAGTTAAATTATCGAGCAATCCAATCTAAATCGCAAGCTGTCGAGACCTTAACATAATAACCTTGTCCCCACTCCACTGTTTTTAAGGTATTCAAAGCTGGAGTATTTGCCGTTGCAGAGTAGACATCTAAATTTTTAATGATTTCGACATTCGGCCAAATACTCGAAAGTGCTGATGCAATTGCAGTTGAACCTGTAAGTGGACATCCTATATAATTCCATCCTACTTTTAACGATATTTTTGATGCTGGTGCATTTACTACAACAGCAATAACTGCTCGAGGACTTTCGCAAGTATTGATGGTTTGTGATACATAATAATTTGTAGTTCCAGCTACCGTTGTTGATGGTGTTACTGCCGTTAAAGCAGTTCCTCCTGTTGCAACACTATACCATTTTAATGAGGTTCCGGTTGGTGATAATGCAGTTGCCGTTGCTCCTTGAGTATAACTTACTGGAGTTATTACAGTCGGAGCTGCTGGTAATGCTGTAACATTTACTGTAATTGTAGATCTATTACTTTCGCATCCACTTACAGATTGAGAAACAAAATAAGACTTATTTCCAACTGTAACCGTTGATGGAATTGGTGCAGTAGTCGATCCTGTTCCTCCAGTACTTGCAGTATACCAGAATAAACTGGTTCCGGTTGCTGTTAATGCTGTTGCTATTTCATTTTGACAAAAGCTAAGAGCTGCAGTTACTGTTGGTGCAGAAGGTGGCGTACATGTTAAAACATCGAGTAATATACCTGTTCCCATTTTAGATGGGTCTGTCCATGCACTATCCGAAGCAGCATTCCACGAAAGTTTTGCATCTCGTGTTGTGCCATCATCATCATCATTTATCATAAAATCGATTCCAACTAACTGGTTTACAGCAGGAGTTCCTTGCAATGTAGACCATGGAATACTTGCTTCGACAGCATAACCACCTGTTACAGTTACAAATGAATATGTTATTCCTGTTGTAGAACGTCCAGTTGGAAGAGGACTTACCGTTGTTCCATTATTCCATTTAAAAGTATATTGAACATCGTTTGCGCCATAGGTTGTGGCTTTGTCGTTATTTATATCAACATATACCTCAACACCATCATCGTCGTAAGAATTTTGACTATCATTTTTTAAAATATCATCCGAAACATTTGCCAAAACATATAGATTGGAATTATCCCATAACGCTTTAATATTACCAGACAAATCTGCAGCATTAGTTACTGCTCCAGAAAGCAGTTTCGTAGCGGAAGCAGGGACAACACTGGCATTATTCCATATTGCATCTGCTGTTCCATCTATTGTTATTGGTGTTGCTGTTTTATATATTTTATATGCATTTACAACTGTTACTGTAATTGCTGATGAAGTTGTTTTATTCGAAGAATTATCGGTAGCAACTGCAGTAACAGAATAAGTTCCAGCAGCAACATTTGTCCAATTAAAAGTATATGGTGATGTTGTAGAAGTTCCTAGTAATGTTGTACCGTTATAAAATTCTACTTTCGAAATAGATCCATTTGCATCGGCAGCAGTAGCTGCAATTGAAATTGTTGCTGGTGCAGCAAATGAAGATGTTGCAGTTGGAGAAGTTATTGAAACAGTTGGATAACCAGTTGGCGTTTGTGGCAATAAAGATAGCATTTTCATTGCATAACGTTCGCCTAAAATTCTATAACCTGCAGAAGTAAAATGTAATTTATCGCTTTGACAAGTGCAACTTGCAGAAGATATTACATAACTATTCGAAATTGTATTAGGTAGTGAATTAATAATTGTGTTCATACTAGCACATTGACCTCCTTGAGCAGCATCTACTACCTGTCCAGCAAGAAGAGGTACTTGAGTAGCATCGAGTCCAAGATCTTTAATTAAATTATCGTAAACTCCTTTTACTTTTGTTGGCCACTGATTATCACCAGTATTTGATTCTCCTTGATGCATTAATATACCTTTAATAACACCACTTTTTTGAGCCAATTTTGCAACTTCAACAAGGCGACCATAGGGGTTTCCACCATATAAAGCAATAATATCTTTCATATACTGAGCTTCACCTGCAGCATAGGAAGCATAATTAACTTTATCAAATAACTCGATCTTACAACCTGCAATAGCCACATGTACAATTCCAATTTTTATATTCGATGGTAAATTTGCAACCATTACTCTACCGAAATTATCAATGGGACTAAGTTTTGTATTACATCGACATAAAGGTGGATTTGCTTGGTACCATGTACCTTGAGTTCTATTTGGACCTGAACAAGTTAATGCTGACATATTCTGAAAACGAATATCTACATTTTGATCTTGTGATTCAATTGGTCCTTGACCTTCCATATTAGATTGACCAAAACACAAGAAAATATAATAGTTTGGATCTGGTGTTTGTGAAAAACAATTAATATTGAGGAAGATCAACCCAACAAGGGTAATTATACTGACAAATATTTTTCTCATTTTCATTATAGTAATTAAATTAACATTTAAATTTCTATAATTACTGTGCAATCCAATCAAGATCGCAAGCCGTAGAAACTTTTATAAAATATCCTTGTCCCCATTCAACATTTGTTAATGTATTTAATGCCGGAACATTTGATGAAGAATAAAAGACATCAAGATTTTTAACTACTAAAACATTCGCCCAAATACTAGAAAGTGCTGAAGCTAATGCCGTTGTTCCATTTATTGGACAGCCTATATAATTCCATCCAACATGTAAAGGAATTTTAACAATCGGGGCGGTAATATCCACTGATATAACTGCTCGTGAACTCTCGCAAGTATTAGTTGTTTGGGAAACAAAATAATTTGTAGTACCAACTGTTGTTGTTAAAGGTGTTGGAGCTGAAGTTAATGCCGTTCCACCAGTTGCAACAGTATACCATTTAATTGCAGTTCCTGTAGCTGAAAGCACAGAAGCTGTAGCTCCTTGTGCATAACTTACAGAACTATTAACTGAAGGTGCTGTTGGTACTGCGTTTACAGTTACAATAACTGAACTTATAGCAGAACATGACGAAGAATTTGTCCCAGTTACAGTAAATGTTGTTGTTATTGTAGGAGAAATAGTATTTGAAGCCGTTGTTATTCCATTATTCCATTTATAAGAAGTTCCGCCTGTAGCTGTTAATGTTGTTGCTAAACCATTGCATATTGAAACAGCAGAACCCGCACTTATTGTTGGTAAAGCATTAATTGTTACAACAATACTTGAGCGAGAACTTTCAACACCATTAACTGTTTGAGACACATAATAGGTTGTAGAGCCTATAGTTGAAGTTGATGGAATAGGAGCCGATGTTAAAGCTGTTCCACCCGTTGCAACAGTATACCATTTCAATGCTGAACCTGTTGCAGTTAATGCTGAAGCTATAACATTTTGACAATACGTTACTGGACTTGTAACCGTTGGCGCTGTAACAGCAACAGCAGAAGCTGTATTTACAATATATACATTCCCTTTATCGGGAGCAACATTAAAATTCACATAATTAACTCCATTAACCGTTGTTTTGGTAGACGTTAAAAGAGTTGTTCCTAAATATACTTTTGCACCCGCCCATGCAGAAGGTATAACACGACGAAACGAAAGAGCAGCATCATAAATTGTATTATCAATACCATCTGTTATAACAGCTTGTAAAGAATCGGTTGTTAATGTGGTTTCAACCAATTTAGCTGCTGTGCGTTCTTTAATATATTTAACTACTTGTAATTGGTTAGCAACCCAATAATCTACTTCGTTAGCTTTAACCCAATCAACATGTGGACTTAAAACACTAGATGCTAGTGGAGAGTAGCTTCCTTGTCCATCAATACCATGAATTAAAAAAACACACCATCCTTTTGAACCTTTAGCTTGAGTTGCTTTATCGTTAAACCCTTGAGAGGTATTTACACCTTGTGTGCCACAAATAATCGAACTAATATTCCAAAAATCGGTTAAGTTATTTGCATTTATCTGACCACTACATGTACGACCAGAGATATAATATTTAGACATTGTTGCAACATCGCCAATATTACAATTAGGATAAATAATAGTTAAACATTTAGCATTTGTAATATTGCTATTGATAGTTGCTTGAGAGTTTTTTAATTCAGGATCCTGTGCTGCTGCAGATAAAGAACTTAGAGTTGCATGTGAAACTGTATGACTGGCAATTTCGTGTCCATTTTTGGAAGCATTTAAGAACCCAGCATAATCGGGCGACCAACCTGGAACAATATTGAACGAAACTTTATATCCATATTTATCGAACAAAGGCATAGCAACCGATAATTGATTACTGGTATTATCATCAAATGAATACGTTAAAGCTGCTGGTTTAAATGCAAACCAAGTTCCAACCTCATAATTTGCAGCAATTTGAGCATTAAGAAATGAAATATTCGAAATACAAATTGCTAAACAAATTGACCATTTTACTAAAAGATGTTTTATCATAAGTCGTTACTTTAAAATTGATAATCAAAAATACAAGTATATATAGGTTTGCTACAGTTAAAATTGTTGCATAGTATAACCCCAAACGTTGTAAAAATAAATATTACTTTTTAGCTCTTGTTTTTAAGAAAATGATTTGGTGGAAATCCGAAATGATTTTTAAAGCAGATACTAAAGTAATGAGGATCGTTGAAACCGACATCGTAAGCAACTTCCGACACTGTCCAACTACCATGTTCAATCATTTCTTTTGCTTTTTTCAATCGAAATACATTTAAATATTCTAAAGGAGTTGTGTCGATTATTGCTTTAAGTTTTCTAAAAAACTGCGAACGACTATACCCCATTTCTGATGAAAATTTTTCGACCGAAAATCCAGAATCTGCAAAGTGTGTTTCTAGAATTTCTTGCATTTTCATCATAAATTTATCATCGGGAGTTTCTTTAAATACCGACTTTGGTTGTTGTATAAATTGTCTTTTAAGATATTCTTTAAATTTTGCTCTCGATTCCAAAAGCGATTGTACTTTAAGGAACAGAATAGTTCTATCAAAAGGCTTAACAACAAAATCGAATGCTCCAGCTTGCAAGCCTTTTTCTTGCATGTCGATAGTACTAAATGCCGAAAGTATTATAATAGGTATATGATTCAAAATAGGTTCAGCTTGAATTTGCAAACACATTTCTATTCCATTTTTAACTGGCATATTAATATCTGTAATTATTAAATCTGGAATCGATTCAATTGCTTTTGTAAAACCTTCTTCACCATTTTTGGCTATTTCGACAATGTAATATGGTTCGAAAATCCCAACAATATATTCCAAAATTTCTTCATTATCTTCAACTATTAATAATCGTAGTTTCGATTCCAATTCGTCGTAATAAATGGGTATATTATTATCTTCATCGAGTTTCTTGTCTATTATAACCTTTCCCGAGATTTCTTTAATACTATTTCCTTTGGGTAAAAACATAGATACAGTAGTACCAATGTTAGGTTGAGAAACTATTTCGATTTTAGCTTTATTAAGATTCAAAAAGTCGCGACAAATAACTAATCCGAGACCAGTACCGGTTTCGTTATTTGTACCAATTGTCGACTCGTTTACTGTATTTGTATATATATCGTTTATTTGATTTTGGTTCATCCCAACACCAGTATCTTTAACTTGAATAATTGTATAATCTATAGAATTCGAAGTTTGAATAAGTATCGTTCCATTATTATGAGTATATTTTAATGCATTACTTACAATGTTTCGTAGAGCAATTGTTATCATTTCTTCATCAACAAATGCATTATTGCGGTGTTCGAAAACAAATTGCATATCAATTTGTTTATTAAATGCATTATTTGAATTTAAAAGAATTGTTTCTCTAACTAGTGTTTCAATGGCAACATTTTGAGCATTACACAAGATATTTTTTGTTTGCGAATTCGACCAATTTAAAAATAGATCTATTTGTGCATTAACCTTTTTCGAAGAATTATAAATCGATTCTATAGTAACCTGCTTTTCTTTTTCGGTTTTAAGTGATTTCGATATATTTAGATTCTTAGCATTTTCCATTATTCCAGAAAAATGTTTTTTTAGATCTTTCGATATAATTGAGAAGAGTTTATCTTTTGTAATACTCGATTTTTGTAATTCATCATTTCTAATTTGTAGTAACATTTCCTTTTCGGCAATTGCTGTATTTTGTTGTAGCAATTCTTCATTAGCATCAACCAAATTTTGTGTTTTTTCTTTTACTAATGATGTTAAATGATCGTTTTGATTTTGAATAATACGAATTCTTATTTTAAAAAATGCATATAAAAAAAGCAATATAAGAATTAAACAAGTAATTCTAAACCACCATGTCATCCACCAAGGAGGTATAACTATAATCGTTAATGTTTTTTTTGAATATTTTTTATTGTCGTAGGTAGCTTTAATGTGCAACAAATATATTCCAGGTTCCTTGTTCGAGAAAGATATTCTTCTAGTCTCATCGATAGTTTTCCAATTTTTTTCGCCGTCGAAAGAATATTTAAATGTCGCAAGATTTGAAACGATATCTTTAATATCAACAACATCAATCGAAACAACAGCTTCGGAATAATTAAGATATAATGAATCGGAACTTTCAATAGATTTTTGGACAATATTATCTAGACTTAGATAACGGCAAACAATTTTTGGTAAATTGAAAATTGGTTTAAATTGTTCGGGATTAAAACGAATAAAACCACTTTTACATCCAAAATATAGTGTACCATCGCTTGATTTTAGTGCTGCATTATAATTAAACTCGGCTTTTAATAAACCATTTCGATGATCATATTTTCTAACTTCGCTAGTCGATTCGTTAAAAGAATACAATCCATCTATTGCACTAATCCATAGGTTTTGATTTTTGTCTTCAAGTATTGCAGTTGGATTGGCCGGAAAATCCTTTTCTTTACTAAAACATTCAAAATCGTCTGTTTTTTCTTTATATTTATTAATACCATTGTTAGCTACAACCCAAATTTGATGTTTACTATCTTCGAAAACCGAAAAAACAATATCATCCGAAAGCGATGATTTATTTTTAGTATCATTAAAATATCCTTTATACGATTTATCTTGTTTTAAATATAATCCAAACATTGTAGATATCCACACTCTATTTTTTGAATCTTCAAAAATCGAACACACCCAACTTGGGTTTTTAAATATTGAAGATTTATTTGTTATTTCTTCGTGTAATATAATTTTTGAATACGTTTTATCAAAAGTCTCAAGACCTTCGCCCCAAGTTGCTATCCATAATCGATTATCTATCATTGCTGTAGATCTGATATTATTAATCAATAAACTAGATGGATCATTATCATTATGAAAATAATGAATAAGTTTATTGCTTTTTAAATCTAGCCGATATAGTCCATCTTCCCAAGATGAACACCAAAGTTCATTATTGAATTTAGAAACTGACCAAACGCTTCGATTTGCAAGTATTTTATTCTCGAAATCGGAAAAGGTATTTGCCTTAGGATTATAATATTGTAATCCTCCTTCGCTACCAACAATTATTTTATCTCCATGTTCTACAAAAGCATAAACCACATTATTTTTCAAATAATATGGTTTATCGGGAATTGAAGTTATTATGTTAAAAATATTTTGCTGTTTATTTAAACAATAAATACCCGAACCATAGGAACCAAACCAAAAATTTCCATCATTATCTTCAGTTATGAAACAAATATTATTGTACTGAAAAAATCTATCGTTATACTTTTCTGGAGAAAATTCAATAAACGAATTGAGAGCTCTATTATATCGATTTACTTTTCCATCGCAACAATACCAAACATCGTTTTTCGAATCAACATAAATATTCGAAATTCTATTCGAAGCCGCTCTTTGATTCTCATTCGACTTTTTAAATAAAATAAATTGCTGTTTTAATGGATTAAATACACTAATCCCTGCATCAGAAGTACCAATCCATAGCATTCCATTTTTATCGAAGACAATTGATTTAATTCTGTTACTCGACAACGTATTTGTCAATTTCGCATTTCTAACAATTCGTTGAATTTTATTGGTTTGCGGGTTTAAAGTAAATAAGCCATCGGTTTGTGTCGAAAACCATAATAAACCACTTGAATCGATAACACATTGTGTTATTATATTTGAAGGAAGCGTTTTAGGACTGTCATATTTTTTTATAATTATTGCTTTTAAAGGGTCGATAACAATAATACCCGAAAATGTCGAAACCCATAACATGCCATCTTTACTTTCATCAATATCTAAAACACAAATATTTTTAATAACAAGGTTAAATTTATCGTTAATTTTATCGTAGTTAGAAAGTCCTTTATGTGTCCCTATCCATAATTGTTGTTTCGAATTTTCAAACACTTTAAAAACTGTACTTCCATAAACACCATTTGATGAATCGGTTATTGGATAATTTTGAAATTTGGCTCCATCATATTTACTTAAACCATTATACGTTCCTATCCATAAAAATCCATGACTATCACGCAATATTGCTTCCGACATATTACTAGGCATTCCTTTTTCAGTATCATACCGCGTTAATTGCATTTGAGCGTTTACTGGTAAACTAACGAATAAAATCAAAATCAACACAACAAATCTTACCATCGCAATTCAATTTTAAATCATAAAGATATAAAAAAAGGTCGTACAATTAGACATGTACGACCTTAAAACAAAAAATTAAACTGAATTTATCTTGAAATCCAATCGAGAGTGCATGGTGCTGTAACATTTACCAAATATCCTTGTCCCCATTTAACGGTCGTTAATGAATTCAACGCAGGTTGATTTGCTGATGAATAAAAAGAATCAAGATTTTTTACAGTAGATACATAATTCCAAATACTAGAAAGTGCATTTTGTAACGTTGTTGTTCCAGAAATAGGACATCCAATTAAATTCCATCCTGCTTTAAGAACAACTGTTTGTGTGGCACCAGGCGAAACAATTACAGGAATCGTTGCTCGTGGACTTTCGCAATTTCCAGTAGTTTGCGAAACATAATAATTGGTTGTACCTGCCGCTGTAGTTGAAGGAATAGGTGCCGATGATAATGCAGAACCAGCTGTTGCAACGCTGTACCATTTTAACGATGTTCCTGTTGCAGTTAATGCAGTTGCTGTAGCTCCTTGAGTGTAATTTACTGGAGTTGTAACCGTCGGTGCTGCTGGTAAAGCAGTAGTATTTACAGTAATTGTTGATCTATTACTTTCACAACCACTTACAGATTGAGAGACATAATATGATTTACTTCCAACTGTAGCTGTTGTAGGAATTGGTGCGGTGGTCGATCCTGTTCCTCCAGTACTTGCTGTATACCATAATAAACTGGTTCCTGTTGCTGTTAATGCTGTTGCAGTAACATTTTGACAATAGCTAAGAGTAGCAGTAACCGTTGGAGCAGAAGGTGGTGTACATGTTAAAACGTCTAAAAGTTGGGCCGTTCCCATTTTCGATGGATCTGTCCATGCGCTATCGGAAGCGGCATTCCATGACAATTTTCCATCTCTCGTACCACCATCATCATCATCATTAATCATAAAATCTACACCAACTAACTGATTTACGGCAGGAGTTCCTTGTAACGTTGACCAAGGAATACTAGCTTCAACAGTATATCCACCGGTTACTGTTACAATTGCATATGAAATACCTGTAGTTGGTCGTCCTGAAGGTAATACGCCAATTGTTGTTCCATTATTCCAATCAAAACTATATTGTACATCGTTAGCTCCATATGTCGTGGCTTTGTCATTGTTTATATCGACATAAAATTCAATACCATCGTCATCATAGGCATTTTGGCTATCATGATTTAAAGCATCATCGGTAACATTTGCCAAGACATATAAGTTTGTATTATCCCATAATGCTTTAAAACTTCCCGACAAATCGGCTGCATTGGTAACCGTACCTGAAAG
>Ga0302288_1000417_pt1 | contig 35189 bp, 32 predicted proteins | sample III_Fen_N1_1_FD_194549 | JGI IMG/M metagenome (GOLD analysis project Ga0302288, IMG submission 194549) | Peat permafrost microbial communities from Stordalen Mire near Abisko, Sweden - III_Fen_N1_1 | ecosystem: Environmental > Terrestrial > Soil > Wetlands > Permafrost | place: Sweden: Abisko...
ATTAAAAATCTGATGATTAAATAATTTTTCCGTTTTGTAAAAGGACTTGCTTAAATATGCTTATATTATCTGAATTATAGATGTTTAAATGTGATATTTAAGCAAAAAGGAAATATATAAGCAGAGGTTTTAAAAAAACATTTAGAATATAAAATAGGGGGTATTTAAAATTGAAAATCGTACATTTGCGACATAATTTGACGCTATGTTTATTTATCTTTCGAGAAATTTATAACTATGGCAAAACAAGATTCATTACAACGATTATTGCATATTGCAAATCGGATTAAACAAAGTCCTGCAAGTTTTAACGAAATCTCTGATTATCTATTAAAACAGGAAGAAGTTACCGGTGGTAGTTATAGGATTTCAAAACGTACGTTTCAGCGGGATTTGGAGCTAATACGATCGATGTATAAAATTGACATTGAATTCGATTTTTCAAGAAAAGAATATCATTTTCAAGGTGAAGAAGTTCCTGATTCAAACGTTAGAATGTTAGAAGCATTTAATATGTTTAATGCTTTAAATACAGCTGAAGGGCTTGCTGAATATATTCAATTTGAAAAAAGAAGACCTCAAGGTGTCGATAATTTGTATGGATTACTCCATTCGATAAAACAAAGGCTACAAATAAAGTTCATATATCATAAATATCAAGATGATACCTTTACGAACCGTAAAATTGAACCATATGCTTTAAAAGAGTTTAAAAATCGTTGGTATGTTGTTGGCAGAGATACTGATGATGATGCAATTAAGAGTTTTGGATTGGAACGATTATCACAATTAGAAATAACGAAGAAGAATTTCTCGAAATCAATTTTCAATCCCGATAAATACTTTGAACATTGTTTTGGTATAGTAGCTCCTTACGATAAAAGCGAGCCTGAAAACATAATTCTATCAGTCGATCCATTAAAATGGCAATACCTAAAATCTTTACCAATACATACAAGTCAAAATTGTATTTTTGAAAATGAAAAAGAAGTTCAAATTTCTTTAAAGCTATATATTACCTATGATTTAGAAATTGAATTACTCTCACATGGCAATCAAATAAGGGTAATTGAACCCAAACGACTAGATGAAATTTTGAAAGAAAAACGATATAAAGGATTATAATGGAAACAACATTTACAGCAATTGATTTCGAAACAGCAAATGGAAAACGTTCAAGCATTTGTCAAGTTGGATTGGTACGTTACGAAAATGGTACTATTACTAAAGAAATAAATCTACTTGTTCAACCTCCAAATAATTTCTATTGGGATCGATTTGTCGAAATACATGGTATTAGTCCAAGACACACGGCTAAATCACCAACATTCGAACAAATTTGGCATACTATAGAACCTTATATAAAAGAACAAACAGTTGTAGCTCATAATGGAATGTCGTTCGATTTTCCTGTATTAAAAGAAACGTTGGCATATTATGATATTTATGTCCCTGATTATGAAAAAGTCTGTACCTATAAAATTTTCAAGAAAAACTTAGCATTATTAAGTCAACAATACAAAATTCAGTTAAACCATCATGATGCATTGAGTGATGCTAGAGCTTGTGGAGAATTGTATAAAATACATTTAGAAGCTAAAATATAGGAATTAGTAAACAAAACTTGAAATATAATAAGATTATGAAATTTGGTTTTTTGATTGAAAAAATCATATTAGTTTAACGTGAGTTCGATGTAAGAAACAACTGTAACTAACTATTATTAAATGTATTATACGTTTTATAGCAAGCCTTTAGGTTTGTTATATTTATAGAAAATTAATTTTTATTAGTTATTTCGTCCCTTCGGGACGAGATTGTCATTGAAAACGTCTTTCTAAAAATATATAATCACTACGTGATTGAAATACAATAAAAAGGCTCAATAAATATTGACAAAAGAAATACTACAATAATTCATTCTCATAACTTATATTGCAAAATGGTTGAATTAAAATATAGATTTTTTTTTGCATACCCTTCGACAAGCTCAGGGTGACCCTTGGCAAGACTTTCGTCATGCAGAGCTTGTCGAAGCATCAGTAAATTGCAATAATTAAAGCTGTCATTGTAAAATGTCGAAAAAAATTGCTGTGTTAACTAGAATTAAGTCCCCAAATATAACGATGATTACAGTTTGAAATATCGGATATACATAGTAATAGTAGTTTTTTGTTCAATACAAAAAAGCGTAATATCTCAAACCTTAAGCGAGTATCCGGTTAGCTTTTTAAGTAATTCATTCAATACATTTATACCATCACATGAAATACGAAATGTAGATAGTTGTAAAATCAATTTTAGTTCCTACATCCGCAAAAACACAGGATTGTTTAACGATGTGTACCAAACAAAAACACAAATAGGATTCAATGCTAAAAAGAGCAGTATTTCCTTGCAATTTTATTCCGACCATCAGGGTGAGTTAATTGGACGAAGTAGGTTTTATCTTAATTATAATGCTCACGTTTCGATAACTAAAAGAGTGATTGCCTTTGCGGGATTATCGGGAGGAATTGTAAAAAAATCGCTTGGAAACGAAAAAACCGATGTTCATGGTGTAGCTACCGTTTTCGATGCATCGGCAGTATTGGGTTTATTTGGAAAACAATGGATGCTGGTATTTTCGGCAAATCAAATTCCACAAAACAAAATAATGCCTATAAAGTTTGGTGTTCCATTGCTCCGTTATTATCAATTATATGGTAATGTTTCGAAAAAACTAAGTCCCGATTTTTCTGTTGATGCTGTTTTGATGAGTAGTTTTTTTGTTAAACAAATTCCCGAACTAATTGTAGGTGCTCAAACAACTTGGAGAGACTCATATTCATGTGGAATAGAACTTTCGAATTATAATATTGCAAATTATTTTATTGATTTTCGGTTAAGAGTTTTGCAAAAATGTTCTATTTCAATGTTATTTTCTTATGAAACTAACAGCAACATTAACAACAAGTTCCTAACATCATTTACCATTTATAATTGTGGTTTTATAATAAAATTTAAATAATTGTTTACCTTTTATAATCTCGTTTGTATAGTTAGTAAATATGAGTACGAATAAAAATATTGTACAGGCAATAAGGCAGAGAGATAACAAAGCCATATTTACTCTCCTTTATAAGAACTATTATCCTATGGTAAAAACTATAGTGCATAAATATAATGGTTCGAAAAGCGATGCCGAAGATGTTTTTCAAGAAATGCTTATAATACTAATACGTGCAATTGAAAATGGACGAGTTAATGAATTAGATGATTTAAAGAATTTTATATATACCATATCGAAAAATGTATACTTAAATATTTTGAAAAAAAATGCAAGACAAAGTTCGTTAGACACAGTTCCCGAAAGCTTAACAGAAGATATTAGTGTTAACAATCATGCCGAATTGCAACAAAGTGAAACATTGATTTTGGATATTATTAAACAACTAGGAAATACCTGTTACGAAATTTTAAAAGCTATAATATTTGAAAATAAACGACAAGAACAAATAGCCGAAGAACTAGGATTAAGCGACCGAAATGTTGTGAAAACCTATAAAAACCGATGCAAAAACAAATTAATAGAACTGTTACAAAAAAAGCCAAAACTCAGTTTAGAATTATTGAGAAATGAAGACGGATTCAGAAAATATATCAGCATTATTTGATAAGTACTATCGAGGCAATATAAGCCCTGAGGAAGAATCGGGACTTTTGGATTATCTGCAAAATAATCCAAAAACGATTTCGGAACAGGGTTATACCATGTTGGCCGATAAGCTCGTTTACGAACATTCGTTGATAGAACGAAAAGCTATTTTCCAAGATATGATGAAGAATCAAACTACAGGATTTTCACCAAAATATTTGGGGGGAATTATTATTGTTGTAGCAGTTTTAGTTTTGGGAACTATTTATTTATTAAACAATACATCAAAAAAACAAACATTAAAAACAAAATCGACAGTTACCACTTTGCCGTTTAAAACGGAAATGCAATCAAAAACAATAAACGATTCAAACATAAAAGTTCAAACGATTGCTCCAAGCACAAAAACAAATAATACATTGCTTACGACAATAAAAAAAGATTTAAAGACCAATATAGTAACTCAAAATCAAGCTAATAGTTCGAGGACTTCAACTAACAAATCAACTGGAAATATAATAGTTCCAACATTAGCTACATTGGAAAATATCAATACAAAATCGAATAATCAAACTAACGTAGCAAGTAAACCCGTTTGTCCCGATTATTCAAAAGAAGTAGGAATAATAACAAGTAAATGCGAAACAAATGCAAGTAATGGAAGCATAGAGCTGTTAACACAAAATTCGAATTTAGAATTTAGTATCGATAATGAGAACTATAACAACGACAAGCGTTTTGAACAATTATCTGCTGGAACATATAAGGTTTATATAAGAGATAATAGAAATTGTTCAAACACAATAAATGGAATTTCAATTGCAGAAACAGCCTGTATTTCGGAATATAAAAAGGATTTAATAAAAGGTCAAACTTGGCAAGTTTCAATTATTCCTTCGGATGTTAAAAACATTTCAATTTATAATACCTCTGGTCAAATTGTATTCAAAAAATCGCAAGATTTTAGCACTGTTTTCGAATGGGAAGGAATAAATTCACAAGGAGATGAATTGCTCGAAGGATTTTATAAAGTAGTGGTAACATATCAAAAAGAATCCTGTATATTTAATGTAAGCATTTTGAAATAATGACTAAAAAAATCATATATATAGTTACTCTGTTTTTGGCAATGATTACGATCTCGCTAAAAACAAATGCCCAATATATAATAGTGAAAGACACAGCTTTGGCTCGGTTACTTTGCGACTCAATTCCCTCGGTTATGTCTAGCAATTGTAAACAATTAGATACCGTAAAAGCTAAAAAGTATTCGAGTAAAATTATTGGATATAAACGAGGAATTGTTGATATATCTGAAATTACATATTTTAAATTTGCTACTGATATTGTGTTTGAAGATAATGCAATAAACAAACTCCCAGACTTTTCGGATTTCCCAAATTTGATTACATTAAACCTGAATGGGAATGCATTATCTGGCATTTTGGACTTTTCGAAATATACACAACTTCAATTTATTGTATTAAACCGAAATAACGATATTTCTGGAATTACTGGAATATCTCAAATTTTACCATTACAAAGTCTACAAGTAATAAATTGTAATTTAACAACTGCACCTAATTTTGGAAGTCTATCAAATCTTAAAAAAGTATATTTATACAAAAATCATTTAACCTATAAAGCTATTGTTCCTTTAACAGCACATGCAAAATATGCTTCGTTCACTGTTTTCCCTCAAAATTCAGTTCCAGCAACCGATTCAACAATAATTAAAAACGAAAGTGAAAGTTTTACTGTTAAATACGAAAATGATACGAGTGTTTCGGGTTTGACATACTTTTGGTACTTCAATAAAATACTGATAAAAAGCGGAACCGAAAACTATTTAACGAAATCAAATCTTTCGGTAAGCGATAGTGGATTGTACTTTGTTTCAATAAAGTCGAACAATCCTTTATTGCTAGGAGATAGCATTGTAAGTAGAACATTTAAAGTTTTGGTAAAACCAAAAACGGTTGAACCTTGTCCATCAAATCTTACCTACAATCTTTCCCAAGATAATTATTGCGACAGCATAATACTTACCATTTCAGTTAATGACATCGATACAAATAACTATTCTTTGTATCTCGAAAATTCATTTTCACACAAAAAAACTTCATTTATTAATTCTAAAAAGTTCAATATTCGTCTCGGAACTTATTCAATTATTGCTACAAATGGAAGCGATTGTTCGGTAATTATCGACACAAATAAAAGATTTGATTATAAGAACGATTGTACAAAATATTTCACTCCCAACGGCGATGGCAATGGCGATTCATGGTTGATTCAAGACATCGGTAAAGTGAAAATTATTAATGCACAAGGACAACTTGTTAAAGAACTCGAATGTCCTGCCGAATGGGATGGAAGTTCTAATAAAAATATTCCACTACCTGATGGAATGTATATTATCATTCTGCCAAATGGCTCTAAATCATCAATTACACTTTTCCGATAATTTTTTTTCGTTTTTCTGTTTACCTTTTTGTTTATCGATTGTATACTTCAAAAGAATACTTCATAAATAGGCTTTAGTAATTCTTTTTAAGGCTTTTCATTAGTTGATAATTTTAAATTCTATGTTATGAAAAAACAAAAAAGTATTCTCACAATTGTATTTTTAGTCTTAACATCAACTATTTTTTCTCAAAGTATTCCAACAATTAGAACAACAGAATGGAATATAGCCGGTTACGAAGGCGAAATTCCATGCTTATCGACATTACGAAATGTTGTAACTGAATTTGGAATAGATAATACTGGAGCAAAAGATGTTTCAACAGCTGTACAAACGGTAATTAATACTATTAACGACAACGAGGTTTTGTATTTCCCTGCTGGAACATATTTATTTAACAATACGGTAAATGTTCCGTCAAAACGTGTTGTTCGTGGAGAATCGCCCAAACTAACCAATTTTATATTTACTATGGGAGGCGATAAAAATCTCTTTTATACAGCAGGAACAAAAGGGGCTGATGTTGCTATTTCAGCTATTCAAGCTCATGGTGGAAATACTTTAACAGTAGCAACATCGAGCGGATTATCGGTTGGCGACGATATAGAAATTGAACAAGAAAACGACCCTGCAATTCATTATATTGAAAGTGCTTCCGATAGCGTTGCGTGGGCTCAAAATATTAAAGGACAAATCCTAAAAATTGCAGCAATCAATGGAAATATTTTAACTGTTGACCGCACATTTACCTTCGATTACGATTTGAAATTTGCAATGCGTATGCGTAAAATAATACCTGCAGTAAATGTTGGGTACGAAAACTTCTATATAAAAAGAACCGATGCCGATGCTGGAGTTTCAACAAATAATAACTTCAACTTTATTTATGCTAATAATTGTTGGATGCGTCGGGTTCATAGTTTTTATACTGCACGTTATCATGTTCGAATTGACCATTCACGAAATATCGAAGTAAGAGAATGTGAAATAGAAAGAGCTGATGATTGTGCAGGTGGTGGAGCTGCTTATGGTGTATTAACCGAAATTCATACCGAAGATTGTTTAATTGAAGATAATGTTTTCCACGATATTCGTCATCCATTAATTACAAAACAAGGAGCTTCGCGAAATGTATATGCTTACAATTATACCTACAACATGCGAAACAATACAACTTGCGACAGCGATCCATCGAGTCCTTATGCCGATATTTCTTTACATGGTCATTATCCTGCTTATAATTTATATGAAGGAAATATTGTAAGTCGTGTAACTATTTCCGATTCATGGGGGCCTGCCGGTCCATGTAATACAATTTTCAGAAATCGTGTTACTACTGCTAATGGAATTTGGACACAATCATACAGTCACAATCAAAACATAGTTGCTAACGAAATAATAGCTCCAGCAATAATGGCTGACAACCGCGATAAAACAGTAACTGGAACATTATTATTGGAAAATAATGTACAAGGAACGATTGACAAAACTACAACATCTGCTGTTGAAAATTCATTTTATTTAACGTCAAAACCTACATTCTTTGGTTCATTGCCATGGCCAAGCATCGGTTCTGGAAATATTCCCGGTAGCGGAACTATTCCTGCAAAAGCCAGAGTTGATGCTGGTGAAGCAATTCCAACAACGCAATTGTGTTCTGCTTGTCAAATACCAAATTTAGGTGATATTAAAAGTTTATGCGGTTTGAGTTCAGTATCATTAACTGCAAATGTAAGTGCCACTAATAGAACATTTAAATGGTATAAAGAATCGACGCTTTTAACCGGACAAACAACTAAAAACATTAGTGTTTCATCTGCTGGAACATATAAAGTAGTTGCCGATTCGCTTGGTTGTATAAATTCGGCTCAAGTACTAGTTGCTTCAGTATTGTCGTGTAATTTGGGTACAGATTTCACGCTTTGCAATCCTTCAGTAAAAACAATAGATGCAGGAAATGCTTCTGTTTCTTCTGTTTCGTACAAATGGAATAGCGGTGAAACAACAAGAACCATTGATGTTATTGCTGCTGGAACTTATAGTGTTACTGTTAGTGCAACTGGTTGTCCATCGGTTTCCGATACTATTTTGGCTGCTTCAAACTTATTACAAGTTAACGGTGCAAATCTTTCGGCACCAGGTGTTGCAAATCTAACTGTTAATGGAACAAGTAATTACAATTGGTATAGTGCCGGAACAAATGGAACCTTACTTAGTTCAGGAAATACCTATTCTCCAACGGTTACTAATTCAACTATTTATTATGTTGAAGATGCAAATGGTGTAACAGCAACAATAGGAAATTCAACAATATCAACAAATGGATATTATAATGCTGATAACACCGTGCGTTACTATTTTGATGTTTCAAGAGCACTTACTATTAACGAAATAACAGTATTTGCCCAAGCTGCTCAAACCGTTGTTATTAATTTTTATGATGCATCTGGCAATGTTATAAAGTCTGTTTCGCAAGCTGTTGCAAGTGGAGAACAAATAATAGTGTGCAATGTTTCTATTCAAATTGGAACAGGATATTATGTTGATATGACAGGTACAACTGGAAAACTGTGGAGAGATAAACAAAATGGTGTTTTCCCTTATTCGATTCCTGGAGTTATTTCAATAAATCAAACATTCCCAACATTTTTAATTACCAATGCATATTATGCATTTTGGTATAAATGGAAAATAACTTCGGGTAATGCATGTGCACGTACAGCAGTTAAAGTAACTGTTTCGAATGCAAATTCAAATTCCCAAACGATTCAATTACAACAAGGATGGAATCTCATATCATTAAATCGTACACCAACAGATAGCTCAATTTCTACCTTATTTGCAGGACTCGATGTGCAAGAAATTAAAACTGCTGATGCATTTTGGAGAAACGGTCAAAATATAGCATTTAATAGTTTGCAAAAACTAACTACTTGTGAAGGCTATTTAGTAAATATGAATGTGGCTGGAACATTGTTGGTAACTGGTATGCCTGTAGAGACACAAAATTTTGTGTCTCTACAACTCGGTTGGCAATTAATAGGCTGCCCATACCAAACGGCAACTTCATTATCTACGTTATTTAATACAACGAATTGTCAAGTAGTTAAAAATTTCGACGGATTTTGGATACCAAGTGGAACTACAAATAGTATAACAACAGTTGATCCTGGAAAAGGATATTTCTTGAAAAAGTAGTGTTGATAAATTAAAATGTTGAGTTATGACAGGAAATAAGCAATTAATAGTTGAAGTAAAACAAGTTGTTGAAAGCAATTTTCAGGATCCTTCATTCAATGTGAACAAACTATGTTTCTTTATTAGAATTAGTCGGGCATCTATTTACAGGAAAATATTGAGTCAATGCCATTGTAGTCCGCAAGAATTAATTGAAGATGTTCGCCTAGAAATAGCAAAGCAAAAAATCATAGAAGACGATAGTATTATAAAAGAAGTAGTTTACGAAGTAGGAATTAGTGATCCGAAATATTTCAGCAAAAGGTTTAAACAAAAATATAATGTTTCGCCAAGTGCTTACAAAAACACTTTCAAATAACTATTTTATCAAGATTTTATTCAATAAAAAAGGGTATCTCAAATTAATGAAATACCCTTTTTTAATAGTTTCTTTATATTATTTCTTAGGATGACGTCCTTCTAATACTTTAATAACATCGTCAAGAGCAAAACCTTTAGCTGTTAAAAGCACAAGGTAGTGATACATTAAATCGGCAGCTTCGCCAAGGAATAATTCTGCATTATCATCTTTAGCTTCAATAACTATTTCAACAGCCTCTTCTCCAACTTTTTGTGCAATTTTATTAATTCCTTTGTCGAACAGCTTATTGGTGTATGAACCTTCTACAGGATTCTTTTTTCTGTTTTGGATAACATTTTCTAAATAGTATAGAAAATCCATTTTAGGTTGATTTGTTTCGTTGAAACAAGTATCACTTCCTGTATGACAAGTTGGTCCTTTAGGACGAGCTTTTACTAATAAAGTATCGCCATCGCAATCTTCAACCATTGAAATTAATTCAAGAAAATTACCCGAAGTTTCTCCCTTAGTCCACAACGACTTACGGCTTCTACTATAAAATGTTACTTTACCTTCTTTTAAGGTTTTTTCATACGATTCAGCATTCATATACGCTAGCATCAATACCACAGAGCTATCAGCATCTTGTACAATTGCAGGAATTAATCCGTCAGCGTTTTTTTTCCAATCTATTGCCATTTAATTTTTAGTTTTTAATTTTTAGTTTTTAATTAAAAATTAATAATTATCAATTAATAATTATCAATTATCTCATTGCTATTCCTTCAGCCTTCAAGTAAGACTTTAAGTCGGGTATAGCTATTTCTTTAAAATGAAAGATACTTGCAGCTAGGGCAGCATCTGCTTTTCCTTCGCCAAACACATCTTTAAAATGTTCCATTGTTCCTGCACCGCCCGAAGCAATTACGGGAATATTTAAACTTTCACTCAACGATCGGGTAATGTCCAAAGCAAAACCACCTTTGGTACCATCGTGATTCATCGATGTAAGTAATATTTCACCAGCACCACGATTATATATTTCGCGTGCCCAATCTTTTGTTGTAATTTCTGTAGCAGTTCTACCACCATGAGTATGTACCATCCATTCACCATTAGTGAATTTTGTATCGATTGCAACAACGATACATTGCGATCCAAACTCTTTAGCTAATTCATTAACTAAACCAGGATTATATACTGCAGCTGAGTTAATTGTAATTTTATCGGCACCAGCACCAAGCAACACACTTACTTCTTGAATCGATTTAATTCCACCGCCAACGGTAAAAGGAATATTTAAATGTTGGGCAATTTGTTTAACCAAAACAGCAAAGGTATCGCGACCTTCAATGGTTGCAGTAATATCAAGGAAACAAAGTTCGTCGGCACCTTGTTGGGCGTAAAACTTACCTAATTCAATTGGATCACCAGCATCGCGCAATTCAAGGAAATTAATACCTTTTACGGTACGTCCATCTTTAATATCGAGGCAGGGAATGATTCTTTTTGCTAACATTAGTTCTTTCTGTTTTTGCGTTTTCTAACATACGACAAGCTAATACCGAAAACGATAAGCATTACAATAGGCCCTAAAATATTGATTACTTGCCACATTGTACGTTCATCGGTAATTCGGGTCTTATTCAATAATCTAATCTTTAATTCTCGTGAACGAATGTTTAATAATCCAGCATCATCGCAAAGATAATTAACTGCATTAAGCATAAAATCTTTATTTCCATAGGTTTCTTTAGTATATCTATCATAACCCAGTTGTTGAGGAATAGTGTCATAAGCAAGTTTTCTAACTTCATTACGAGCTATATCGCCATCGGCAATAACAATCATTGACGTTTGCTTGCTATGATTTACGATTTTAATATTCTCACGAAGCTTTGGTAACATTCTATTCTTATATATTGATTCAAATGTTCCTTCAAGTAACACACCAATTGGCAAATTATATTTATCGAAGAAATATTGGTTAGGGGTTTGTTCCAATAAATCGAAACTTACAGGAACTGGAGTAGCCAATACTTTTGAATAATCAGATGAACGCAACAACACCGTAGCTTTATGATCGGTAGCTTCACCAACAGTATCAATAACACTAGCACATTCTACCTTTATTACATTTAAGTTTTTAGTAATAGGATTTGTTGATGGAGGACTTATTAATGGATGAAAGAACCATGGCGAAGGATTCCATTGTGGTTGAGCACCTTGAGCAGCAACATTTAATGGAATTACTGCACATTGATTATCGAGAATTACATTATAGTTAATACGTACACCGTAGCGGAACAATTGATCGTCTAAATTAAGTTGATTTGCTAGTCCAATTACCATTCTTTCGTAAGCTAAACTATCCTCTGGAACATTAACTAAATCGAGTAACCAAACCACATGTCCACCATTCATAACAAATTGATCGATAGCTAATTTATCTATCTCACTAAAAGCTTTTGTTGGCTTTGCAATAATCAGCGATTTGTATTTTTGTAATACCAAAACTGAACTGTCTATTTTAACTCTTTCAACAGTATAATATTCGTCTAATGCTTTTGCTAAACTTGCTGTTTGGTTTCTATCTAATTCACCATGGCCAGTTAAAAAAGCAACCTTACTTTTTTGCTTTACCGATAACTTTCTAATAGCATTTACAAGTTCATATTCTATACCTTGAACAGCATTATTTATATTCTGATCGGAATTAGCTAAAGCACTTGTTTTAAGAAAATTAATACTTACCAGTTTATTTCTTGATGTAACTATAGCACCAGGAAAAACAACCCTCGAAGTTTGCTTTCCTTTATCATCTTTTTCTTCAATAGTAAAGGGAATTAAACCATTTGAAGAAAGAAATTCATACGTCTTTTGCGTTAAACTTTGATCATCATCATTTGCAGGATTAACAAATTCAAACGTAATATGATTTCCAGCAATTTCAGTAAATTCTTCTAATTGGTCTTTTATCTCACTTCTCAAACGATAAAAAGAGATCGGTAAATCGCCATCTAAATAAACTTTAAAATGAATTGTATCGGCAACATTTTTCAATACTTTTTTAGTTGTTTCCGAAAGTGTATATCGTTTTTCAGATGTTAAATCGAACCTATAATGTACTTTAGATGCAATAAATAAAATAACAATAAATGAGACAATTACAATTATTATCTTAGAACTTCCTTTATGTAGTTTTTTCACGTCCATATCTATTTTCTCCTTATAGATAAAACACCAACTGTTGCATACATAAACATTGCAGCTACCAGTAAAAAATAAACAATATCGCGAGTATCAATTACTCCACGACTCATTGAACGGTAATGTTCGTTAATTCCCAATTGAGCAATACTATTATGGTACGATTTAAATAAACCTAAAGAACTCATTGCATCAAAACCATTATAGAACACAAAACAAAGAATCAATGCTATAATAAAAGATATAATCTGATTCTCGGTTAATGCAGAAGCAAATATTCCAATAGCTGCATATATAGATGCTAAAAAGAATAATCCAATATATGATCCCCAAGTTCCGCCGGTATCAATGTTTCCAATAGGATCGCCAAGAGCATAAACTGAAAAGAAGTAAATCAAAGCGGGCAGGAGTGAGGCTAAAATTAAAACCACACTTGCTAAATATTTAGCGGTAACAATTTGCAAATCGGTTAATGGGTGAGTGAAGAGCAATTCCAAAGTTCCCGATTTTGCTTCTTCAGCAAACATCTTCATGGTAATTGCAGGCACTAAGAATAGGAAAACCCATGGAGCAAGTTCAAACATTCCCGAAAGACTTGAATATCCCGAATCGAGAACATTCATTTCGTTTTCAAAAACCCATAAGAATAAACCATTTGCTAAAAGGAAAACTCCAATAACAATGTAGCCTGCAAATGAGCCAAAAAACGCTGTAATTTCTTTTTTAAATAAAGAAAACATCTTGTATAAATTTTAGGCAAAAGTACATATTAATCCAAGAGGAGACAAATTTTTAAAGAGTTAAAATACGATAATGTTTTAATTAAATTAAATATATTTATTAATCTATATTACTGCACGTTATACAATTTCATCTAAATATAGCTTGAAAACAAAATTGTAATAAATAAACATTTTTTATATCATTGCATAGAATTTAAAATAATCAAAATGAAGACAGTATTTATATCTGGAATTTCAAAAGGAATAGGGCGTGCAATCGCTGAAAAACTTGTAACTCAAAAAGATTTCAAAATAAAAGGATCGTGTAGAAATCCTGAATCAGTAACAGATAAAATTGCTGGTGTTGAATACATAGCTCTCGATTTAGGGGATTCAGCAAGCATTCAAGCATGTGCAAAACAACTCCAAGACGTTGATATTATGATAAATAATGCAGGACAATCGCAAATTGCAGCAATAGAAGAGATTTCGATGGATAAAATTCGCAACATGTACGAAATAAATCTGTTTGGAAACATGGAATTAATTCAGGCAGTAATTGGCCAAATGAGACAAAAGAAAAGCGGATTAATTATCAATATTGGTTCTATGACAGGTAGTTTTGCTTTACCATTATATACATCATATTGTACTTCAAAAGCAGCTTTTCAAATGTTTTCGATGTGTATTCGTCAAGAATTAGGGCAATTTGGGATTAAAGTTGCGCATGTTGAACCAAATGATATAAAAACAACCATCACACCAGACCTTATATATAATGAAGGTGGACCATATGAAAAGTTAGCAAAAACAGTTAGGGAACAAGTTCGCATTAAAATGGCTAAAGCAGAAGATCCTGAGATTGTTGCAAAACTTATAGACAAAATCATTCATACAAATAAGCCAAAGGCAAGATATACAATTGGTGGAAATGGTAATTTTTTGGTATTTATGAAGCGTTTTGTAAGCGATAATTTTGTTGAAAAATCGACAATGAAATTATATGGTTTATAATAGAATTATTTAGCTTGTAAAGTTTTGAATTTGTATTTTAAAGATATAATTTTGCGAAACTTTAAATAAACGTTTAACTTAAAAATTTAAAAAAATGGCTCATAAAATTAGTTCAGACTGTATCGCTTGCGGTGCATGTATTGGAGAATGTCCAGTTGAAGCAATCGCAGAAGGCGATATCTATGTAATTGACGCAGCAAAATGTACTGATTGTGGTGCTTGTGCTGGTGTTTGTCCTTCAGGTGCAATTGCTGCTGAATAGGTTATAAAAACATTACGTAAAGGTTACTGTAATAGGTAGCCTTTATTTTCACAAAACCTATTTAACATAATATTAATTATAAGACTTTTTGTGATAACTCAAAATAAAGACAAAAATCGATCATTTTATAAGATTCTTACCATTTTTTCGATTCTCATAGAGTTATTGATATTCTAGATTTTTATAAAAAAAGTCTTAAATTTTTGAGCATTTAAAAATTAAACTTTTACAACAATAATTATTTGTTATATGAATCTTTAATAAGAAATTGATTTCTTATTAAAAATTCATATCGTTTTTCCCAATTCAAATTAAGTTAATGATATTCTAAAAACAATTGCAAGATTAATTAATTGTTGATGTCATCTTAAATATGCACAGACTCAAAAAATGATGACTTTATAATAATCTTAACGTTTTTTCGATTCTCATTGAGTTATCAATATTCTAGAAAAATAAATTTATCGATATTATAATAAATATTAATTGCTTTTATATATTTTCGTATGCTTTAAAAAATTTGAATTTATGCAACTAAAACATATTATAGCTATTTCAATTTCAACCATAATTATTGGTTGTAGTTCTCTTAAACAAGAGTCATTCATTGGTGTATGGAAACTTACTAATATTGAAGATCCTGCCTTGACCAGTAAAGGTCAAAAAATTGACAGTACTTATTCCGATTATATCAAAGAAATTACTGATAATTATGTTGCAAGTTCATTTGTTAATTTCTATAACAATAAGCAATTTACCTATCGATTTGGTTCTATTTTTATGAATGGAACTTGGAAATATAATGTAGACTCAAGCGATCTTATTTTAAATTCTAAAGAAAATATTCTTATATTAAACGTAGATGAATATGATGGAAAAAGTAAACTTAATTTATATTTAAAACCAGATAATAAACTAATTAATAAGGTAAAAAAAGACTCAATCGATAAAGTTGTTGGTGATGGATTTTCAGCCTATTTTAGCAATGCTTCATATCTAAATGAATTTGAGAAAGATACCTTTATATATAACGATAAATCACAAGATATTTATTCATTAGAGAATAATTTTTGGAGAATTAAACCCCTAAAAAAAGAATCACAAAAGCAAATAAAAGAAAGATTGAAAGCAAGTATATATTTCACAATCATTTATTTAAATAATACCAATCTCCGTAACGAAGAAACAATTAATTTATCGGGTATATACTCTCCTATTAAACTTGGTGGAAATGGTATTTCACTATATTCTGAAGATGAATTACCCCATGAATGGGTCGATGTTTTTTATGATAAATCTCAAGCAATTCAAGCATATCAAATGTTAGTAATGACATTTCTACAGAAAATTAACATAAATAACCAAGAAAAATGGATTGATTTAGATGTTGATTTACTTAGTCAGATTTATTCAAAATTGTAAATTAATTTCAGAAAGAAACTTATTTAAATAGTATATATGCTTATTCGCATTTATGCAAAACCAATTATCTTTGTAGCATAATGATTTCTAAGCAATACATACAAAATCAAAGTTTCGTTTTCAACCGTTGGAGTCGAAAATCGTGGTCCTTGTTTTCTGCTCTAGGTAAACATATCACTATTGGAGTTTTATCTACCAATATTAGTAATATGGCCTATCAAAAATTGATGGTTATAGGGTCATATATTTCAACATTTTACAATTCATTTTTTACATTAAATCCTCAATCTTTCATGTTCGATTTGGGGCAACAAACATTTATAATATCTAATTTTTCTAATTCAACAAATCAAGTAACGTTAATTGATTCAATTGACATATTTTTAAATAATCAAAAATTAAAATCAAAGGTGTTTCATAGTTAAATGATAACACCTTTTTTATTTCTACCAAACGATGAATACAAAACAAATATTAGACCTTACAGAAAAGGTTAAAAATGGATATACCATTACAGTAGATGAAGCATTAAAATTGACACAAACAGTTGAAAAAGAAACGCTTTATTCTTGTGCTAATGATATACGAAAATCATTTTGTGGCAATACAATTGACTTATGTTCTATTGTAAATGCCAAATCAGGAAAATGTTCCGAAAATTGTAAATGGTGTAGTCAATCGGCATTTCATAAAACAGATATTGAAACATACCCAATTATCGATAAACAATTGGCTATTGATGAAGCTATTTCAAATTGCAAACAAGGTGTTAAACGCTATTCGCTCGTTAGTAGTGGTCGAACTGCTACCGATGCTGAACTTGATAAATATATCGAAATTTATAATGAAATTAGAGATAAAAGTGACATACATCTTTGTGCTTCGATGGGATTATTGACAAAACCACAACTTCAACGATTAAAAGATGCTGGAATCACACATTATCATTGTAATTTAGAGACTGCTCCCTCCTATTTTGCTCAAGTTTGTACAACACATACTATAGCTGAAAAAGTTCAAACAATAAAATGGTCACAAGAATTAGGAATAAATACTTGTTCCGGTGGAATAATTGGTATGGGTGAAAATATGGCACAACGTGTTGAACTTGCATTTGCATTGCGCGAATTAGGTGCAAAATCAATTCCTATAAATGTATTAAATCCAATTGAAGGAACTGAATTGCAAGGAACAAAACCATTGAGTGATGAAGAAATTCTTACTACAATAGCAGTATTCCGTTTTGTAAATCCTAAGGCATTCCTTCGCTTTGCTGGCGGACGTTTATTAATTCGACATTTTCAAGAAAAGGCTTTACAATCAGGTATAAATGCTTCAATTGTTGGTGATTTACTAACAACGGTTGGATCAAATATTCAAGAAGATTTAAGAGATTTTCGTAAAGCTGGATTCGATTGTTAAAAGAGACGTTGCATGCAACGTTTCATTATTTATATTATTAAAGACGTTGCATGCAACGTCTCTACTCTTTTAATTTAATTATGGATATTCTTGATTTCGATAAACACCATCTTTGGCACCCATATACATCTGCTGTCAACCCATTATCATGCTATGAGGTAAAGTCAGCTAATGGTGTATATTTAGAACTTGCCGATGGACGAAAACTCATTGATGGAATGAGTAGTTGGTGGGCTGCTGTGCATGGGTATAATCATCCAGTATTAAATAAAGCTATAACTGAACAACTACAAAACATGAGTCATGTTATGTTTGGCGGTATTACTCATAAACCAGCTGTTGAATTAGGGAAACGACTACTTGAAATTATACCCAAAGGATTAGAATGGATTTTTTATTGCGATTCGGGTTCGGTTGCAGTTGAAGTTGCAATGAAAATGGCAATCCAATACTGGTATTCACAAGATAAATTGTGTAAGAATAAATTTGCCACAATTAAAGGTGGTTATCATGGAGATACTTGGAATGCAATGAGCGTTTGTGATCCTGTTGGTGGAATGCATCATATTTTCAATAGTTCCTTACCAATACATTTTTTTGCAGATAGACCTGAATGTGGCTATTATGATAATTGGAATGATTTAGATATTAAATCGTTATTGAAAATTGTTGAAGAACATCACGAAACATTGGCGGCAATAATTCTTGAACCAATAGTTCAAGGAGCTGGAGGAATGCGATTTTATCATCCAAATTATTTAAAGCAAGTAAAAGAGATTTGCGAAAAATATAATATTTTACTTATTGCCGATGAAATTGCTACAGGTTTTGGTCGAACGGGAGAAATGTTTGCTTGTAATTGGGCTGATATTACACCCGATATAATGTGTATAGGGAAAGCACTTACTGGTGGATATATGAGTTTTGCAGCAACGATTGCAACAAAAAAAGTAGCCGAAATTATTTCAAATGGTGAGCCAGGAGTATTTATGCATGGACCAACATTTATGGGAAATCCATTAGCATGTTCAGTTGCTTGTGCAAGCATCGACCTATTATTAACAACTGATTGGAAATCTAAAGTAAAATCAATAGAAAATCAATTAATTGATGAACTCACTCCTACCCGTTCACTTTCTGGAGTACATGATGTTAGATGCCTTGGAGCAATTGGTGTTATTGAAATGAAAAAGCCTGTTGATATGGCTAAAATTCAAAAGCGATTTGTCGATTCAGGAATTTGGGTTCGCCCTTTTGGTCGATTAGTTTATATTATGCCTCCTTTTTTAATTAAATCAACTGAATTATCAAAATTAACAACTGTTTTAACTAATGTTTTAAAAGATTTATAATTACAACTAAACTTTTTTACTAATATTCATTAAATTTTACTCAGTAAGTAACTTGTAATTAAAAAAATACTGTACTTTAGCAATTAATATTTTGGAATAGTACAAGTTACAGATTACTAATTATTGTGCTGTTTATCAATACTATTAATCAATCAAAGTTGTAAGTATTAATTTATAAATATAAACGTGTATATGAAAAATAAATATTGGATAATCTCATTATTTCTTCTAAGTATTTCAATACTTATGATTGATGGCTGTAAAAAAGATTTATCAGGTAATAAACCATCAGTTAGTACAAATGATATTAATATGAAAACAATAACCACATCATCTGTTCAATGTGGAGGGGTTGTCTCTGACAATGGAGGAAGCCAACTTTTAGGACGTGGACTATGTTGGAGTAAAAAACATATGCCAATTGTTCAATATAAGATTGATACAATTTCTAAACTAGAGTATGTATATAATTCTGATTCAGTGAAATTTTTGGCTACTGAAACTGGCCCATTTAATGTTTTAATAGAAGGACTTCAACCTTATACAACGTATTATGTTCGTGCTTTTGCAAAGAATGCTAATGGAATTAGCTATGGTGCAGAAAAAACATTTACAACAATAGCTGGAACAGTTGGTGGAGTAACAATAGTTTATGGAACAGTAAAAGATGCTGATAGTAATTCATATAAAACAGTTAAGATTCTAACACAAGTTTGGATGGCAGAGAATTTAAGAGTTACTAAATATAAAGATGGAACTAAAATACCAAAAGTAAATAGTATGATAACTTGGGCTGGTTTAACTAGTGGAGCTTATTGTGCTTATGATACAACTAAAAATGCAGATACAATTAAAACATTTGGTTATTTATATAATGCATATTCGGTTTTAACAAATAAACTTTGTCCTGAGGGATGGCACGTACCTGTTGAAGCAGATTGGACTCAATTAGCTAAAAATTTAGGTGATTATCCAATTGCTGGAGCTAAATTAGAAAATAATCAATCTTTATATTGGATTGATAACACCATTGCAACGAACAAAAGTGGATTCTCAGCTGAACCTGCTGGTACAAGAAGTTCAATTGGTGTATTTGAAAATGCTGGAACTTCAACGACCTATTGGAGTTTTAATTCATACAACACAGCAAGTTCATATTCAAAAACTTTAACGAACAATACAAGTGCACTAAATCAAACATTTGGAAATAAAACAAGTGGTTTATCTGTTCGTTGTTTAAAAGATTAATTAATAAATTAAATTTTCAAAAAAAACGTTCACTGAATTTTCAGTGAACGTTTTTTTTTGAATCGATTATAGCGTAGCTTAAACGTAATTTTCTGTATTTTTGAATAATATTTTTATTAATAAATGTATTCAAAATATAAGCTTATAATAAATGAATTAAGTCAAAAATCGAGTAAAAGAATTTTACCCAATTCAGTACCTGAATCGATGGTAAATTTTTCTTCAAACGATTATTTAGGCTTATTGCAAAATTCATATTTAAAAGATGAATTTATTCAGAAACATCCATTATCTGAACTAAATTTTAGCTCTTCTTCATCACGTCTATTAACGGGTAATTCAACGGCATACATTAAGCTTGAAACGCAAATGGCTCAAGCGTTTACTCGAGAAGCTTGTTTAGTCTATAATAGTGGATATCATGCAAATATTGGAATACTCCCATCTCTTACTTCAAAAAACGATTTAATAATCGCAGACAAGTTAGTACATGCTAGTTTAATTGATGGAATTCGCTTATCTCAAGCCGATTTTAAACGATTTACACATCTCGATTACGAACAGTTAGAACAAATACTCGAAACCAATAGAAGTCATTATGAACATGTTTTTATTGTTTGTGAAAGTATCTATAGTATGGATGGAGACATAAGTGATCTTAATAAACTTGTTGCATTAAAAAAGAAATATAATTCATTTTTATATATTGATGAAGCACATGCTTTTGGAGTAAGAGGTCAATCTGGACTTGGATTATGTGAAGAACAGAATTGCATTGCAGATATTGATTTTATTGTTGGAACATTTGGTAAAGCATTAGCTTCGTATGGTGCATATATTATTTGCGATAATGTTATTAAAGAATATCTTGTAAACACATCGAGAAGTATGATTTTTACAACTGCTCTCCCTCCAATTAATGTTACATGGACAAGTTTCCTTTTTGAAAGATTAACGGGATTTTCTGAATTACGTCAAAACTTGAAAATACTTTCTGAGACAATGGCTAATTTACTAGATTCTCCATCACAAAGTCACATCATTCCATACATTTTAGGTGAAAATGATATTGCTGTTTCTTGTTCAAAATTTATGCAAGATAATGGTTTTTATGTTTTGCCAATTCGTCACCCTACTGTTCCTCAAGGAACTGCTCGACTTCGGTTTTCATTAACTGCAAATATGACTATTTCTCAAGTAAACGATGTTGTTGATTGTTTAAACAAATATAAAATTCAGCAATGAGGTTAACGAATATATCTAAAAACAACAATACTAAACTCATCCTTTTTTTTAATGGCTGGGGAATGGATGATAGAGTTATTGCTCATATTAATCATTCAAAATATGATGTTGTAATGATTAATGAATATCATGATTTTAATTTTGATAAAAGTATATTGGATGGATACAAAGAAACATTTATCGTAGCTTGGTCGCTTGGTGTTTGGGTTGCAAATAATATTATCCAAAAATATAATTTAAAAACTGATAAAACTATAGCTATAAATGGAACATTACAACCAATTGATAATCTAAATGGTATACCATTTGATATTTTCCAAGGAACTATAGATAATTGGAATGAATCGAACCGTACAAGATTTCAAATGAGAATGTTTAAATCGAGACAAATATTTAGTCAAAATTTAAATAAACTACCTATTCGATCAATTGTTGAACAAAAAGAAGAACTCATTGTACTGCAAAATGCCATACTATCTCAAACTTTAGAAAGTACAAATTGGGATAAAATATATTGTGGAACTGATGATCTTATTTTTGTTCATGCTAATCAAAAACAAGCTTGGCAAAATGCTAGTAATATCATTGAAAGAGAAATGTCGCATTTCCCATTTTTAGAATTAAATAATTGGGATACAATAGTAGAATGAATATAACTCCAATAAATAAAAAACTTGTTGAACAAAGCTTCAAAAAAAGTATTGATACATATAATAATCAAGCTTTTGTTCAAGATGAAATATGTTCAAAATTACTCGATGTATTAATCGAAAAATCTGGAACAAATTTTAAAAATGTATTTGAAATTGGTGCTGGAACGGGATTATTAACACAAAAGCTTATAAATCGTTGCACTATTGATTCAATTGTTTTAAACGATCTAGTACCAGCTATGTCTGAATCATTATTGGCAATTGGCAATTCGGTTAAAACGTTAGATTGTAGTTTTATAGCTGGTGATGCTGAAAGTATTACTTTGCCTTCAAATTGTAACTTAATTGTTTCTACATCTACATTTCAATGGTTTGAAGATCTAAGTTCATTTTTTGAAAAAGTATGGAATGCATTAAGTGACGATGGAATATTTGCGTTCTCTACATTTGGTCCTGATAATTTAATGGAAGTAAAAATGATTGAAGGTAATTCTCTTTCATACCCTACACTTGTAGAATTATCTCAACTTTTATCGAAGAAATTTGATATAATTTATTTGAAAGAAGAATATATTAAAACTCATTTTAAATCACCTAAGGATATATTGCAACACATGAAGCAGACTGGTGTAAATGGCATTGAATCATCGCGTTGGACGAAGAAAGATTTATTGCATTTTACTGATGCTTATCAACAGTATTCCGAATCAGAAAATTCATATCCTTTAACATATCATCCTGTTTATGCAATTTGTAAAAAGCACAAACAGGAAGATAAATAGTAGTCTATTTTATACTTTAGTTAAAAAATAATGAACGTGTTCTTGAATCTTAGCCCATTCATTATTGAAGTTAAAACCCAATACCTTTTCTAGTTTCGATACACCAAAAGTTTGAAAATCTTCAGATGTTTTTCCTGTTGAAGTATCTCCTTCAATGATTAATTTGCTTTTCGAACCAATTTCAGAAATTAAGCTCTCGCATATTCGTTCCCAACTAATAAATTTCGAACCTAATACAAAAAAGGTTTCTCTATTTACATTTGAAACTAATAATTTCGAATACACTTTTGCAATGCTTTCAGCACTTAAGAATTGTGTTCCATCATTATGCGAAACAGTTACATCCTCATTGTTTTTAATCTTTTTAACAAGATCTTTAAACCTAGAGTCTGGTTGCGTAGGTGCTCCTTGTAATACTGGATTTCCAAAAATATAGCCAGGTCTAATAATATTCATTCTAATCTTATATTCATGACTTAGAGCCATTAAATACATTTCAGTTGCAGCTTTTGTTGCACCATAAAATGTTGCAGGGCGTGGCTTATATTCTTCATCAAGAGTTAAACCAGCACATTCATTTCTACCAAAATCGGTCATGTAAATAAAATCGCATGATGCAGTTGATGATGTATAAATAATTTGCTCAACACCTGCTTTTGCTGCAGCTTCAAATAAATGAACAGAACCAAGCGTATCATGTTCTAGCATATTTACAGCTCCGTCTTTATAATCTAATGCCACATGAATTAGTGCATCTTTTCCTTGAACAAGCGATTGAACCTTTTCAAAATTACTAAGCGAAGCTTGTATAATTTCGATTCCAGGTAATTGTTTTAAAGCGGGAATTTTGTTGGCACTACGAGCCATTATAGTAACTTGGTGACCATCGTCGCTAAGTTGTTTTGCAATATGTGAACCGATAAATCCAGTTCCACCTGTAAGTAATATTTTCATTTTGCTTTCTTTTAAATTATGTAGGGTTTAGTGTTTTCTTTTCTTAATTATCTCAAAATTTTTCGAACAAATGCAACAGTAAAATATGACATAAGGAATACTCCCACAAATCCTTCAATACTGCTTATCCAACGAAAGATGCCAACTGGATAATAATCTCCGTATCCTATTGTAAAAAATGTTATCGCTCCAAAATAAAATGCTCTTCCATAAACAGAAAGATTTTCATGTTCACCTACATTTGGTACAATATCACCTAAACCAGTAAATGATAATACAACATATAATAAGCTGAAAATAAAGTATAATACAGCCATACTAAACATTACTCGTAATGGTTCAGTTGCATATAATCCTATTTTGTCGAAAACAAGAACTTTAAACCAGTAATAAGGATATTCCCATAAAGCACTTGTTGAATTTTCTTGAATTCTTTCTTCTAATATTGCTCTTTGCTCGTATCGTTTAAATTCTATATATGCTTTATCTTCGTCGGAATAACGACCATTTTTGTTGAAATTTTCTTTTAATATTCTAAACTGTTCAGCCTTTATCCAATTTGTTGAATTTGGTTGTCGTTTAATCAATTCAGGTACATTATTTTCGTGCCAATCGATATCAATCATTCCAATTAATCGCATATGAGCCATATTTAGGATATCAATCTCCATTTTATAATCATATGTTTTTAAGTCGATTATGTCGCGAACAACGGTATTTGAAAGATCTATTACTTCACATTTTGAAACTCGCAAATCAAAGTAATCGTCAAGGTGACAAGAACGTAATGATAAACTTTTGAATTTTGATCGGTTAAACGAAACCCGAGAAGTACTACCTTTATCGAAACTGGCTTTATCAAAACTAAGTTCTACAGTCGACATTTCGGCCTTTTCAAAGTTTATATTTCCACTACCAAAATCGACCCATTTAATGGTGAATTTATTCTTTTTAAGTTCAGCTCCTTCAAAACTTATATCGCCATTTTCAAACTTTGCACGATTAAAGTTTACCTTTGAATAGCCAAAGTCAACTTTCGAAAAATCAACCATTCCATTACCAAAGTGAGCATTTTCGAGACTTAAAAATCCATTTCCGAAAGTTGAAAAATGAAAGTCAACTTCACCATCACCAAAGTTGGTAAGTTTGAATGATGTTTTTCCATCGTTGAAGCGAGTATTTATGAATTTAATTTCACCACCACCAAAGTCGGTATTTGAAAACGATTTACTCCCCGTTCCAAAATCACTGTCTTGAAAGTTTTTTTCGCCTTTGGCAAATAGTACATTTTTAAAATTTACATCGCCCGAAACTTTGCTAATATTTGAAAAATCGAATTGTCCATTTCTAAAAATCGACGAATTAAAATCGATTGTACCTTGTCCAAATTTTGAAGAATGAAACGTTACAAGTCCATTAGAAAAATAGGCACCATGAAAATTAACATTATAATCACCAAAATCGATAAAAGAAAAGTCTATTTGATGTTTTGAATTGAAAAAAGAAAATTTAGCTGAAAATCCTTTTAATTCAATAAATGAGGTTTTATGAACAATCCGACTACGACGATATGCTGTTATTGAGAAATTTGAAACGTAACAATTATCTAAATTAATTTCGGCATTCTGCTCAATTAAATCGTATATTTTTTCAGTAGTTAGATAACCGTAATCGCTTGAAAATATGTTATTTTGATTCTCATCATATATTGTTACGATTGCCGTTTGTGGAAACGAAAATCCTGAATCGTTAACAAATATTCTGTCAACAATATTTACAACATATCTGTTTCCTGATGAAATCATTTATTTACTCTTATAAACATTACAAATGCAAAGGTAGAATTAATACTAGATTTTCAAACGAAACTGAGTGTTTTTACTCTCTCGAACTGACAATTTCGAACGTTTTTATCTCGAAATCGGTTGATTGGTTTAGAATGAAATTATAATTATTAAATCATATCGTTAATATTTAATACCAAAATATTCAGTAAGTATCATTTGATTAGCGCTTTAATTATTAAAAATATCATTTCTGTTTTAATGTAAAATACAATTCTAATTTATTACTTTTGCAATAAGGTTTTTGAATATTTTAAAACGATATGGATTTAGCAAGTAATAAGTGGTTACTCAGTTTGATTGAGCAGTTCAAAAAGAACTACAAGGAAAATTATTCCGAGCTTCATCATATGTATGCTTGCGATAGAGAACCATCCGATTTTTTATATAAAACGTTACATGTAACTGGTTTACTATTTGGTCATCCAACTAAACCTCTTTTTTCTAATCATCCAGAATTTGAAGAATGGCCTAATTCGGAGAAAATACAGTATATTTTTTCGGAGTTGCTTTTTCATATGTACTTTTTCACTCATAAAAAGGAATTGTTTATTGAAGATCCCAAAGCAATAGATTTACTTTTTGAAAAAGCGACTAAGCATATTTTAACATTCTATGATAAGTATACTCCTGAAGATGATGAAATTGGAGCTTTTAATTTCTTAGCATTATTTTCGAAAAAAGAAGATTCATATCACCATCTTGAAAAAATTATAGATAGAAGAGTTAATTTTATCATAATGACTCAAAAGAAGTATTGGACTGGAGCATCTTACAATACTTTTATTTTCCTCGATTTAGTGTATTATATGCTTTCGATAGACACTCCATCGAAACAATACTATCGTAAACATGAGGCTATTCAATTACAAATATTGAAAATTATTATATCTGCATTTTTATCGAAAGAAGCTCTTTTATGGAAAGATAGGAATATTCTTAACTATTTTTTAAGTTCTGCAATTGTTTCGGAAAGTTCTCAAAAACGCATTTCACGATATCTTGAAAAGGGTTTATCGCTTGACGAAATTCAATTTACAGCAAGCCTCCATCCTATTCTTAATTTGATTTTTTTAGAAATTGGAATAACTGCTGTACTTTCTGATAAATACAAAAAAGAAGTTGATCAAGATTTTATTGCAAAACTTGCTTCGAAACTTGAAATAGATAACGACACGCTAGAAAATAGTTATTTGATGGTTGAGTCTTTTATTGAAACATATGGAAATAAAGTTGTTTATTTAAAAGAAAAGCATACGCTTAATTTGTTGAGTACAAGCGTTAATCAGCGATTACTTTCGATGATTAAAAAGAATAAAGCAAAAATAGTAAGAGAAATTTCGGAATCGAAGGAATTGGTTGAATTGCTTCTAAAGGCTCAAAACACACATCTTTCGAAAGAGGAAAAGGAAAAAGTTAAAGAACAAATTACCGATTTATTGCGAACCATTCCATCACTTACTATTTTTATGATTCCAGGAGGTTCTTTGTTATTACCAGTACTTTACAAGATTCTACCTGAAGAATTATTTAAACCTAGTTCATTTAGAAATTAGATCATCGTTTCTTTATTTCAGTAGCTATTTCTTCTGGTTCTAAATAGAATTTCTTCTTGTATGTTTTATAGCGTTTCTTAGCGTTTGATTGATACATTATAAAATAAGCCCAATAGTATAATTGCCATCCCAATCCACGTTTTATTGTTTCTGAATCGATTTCCTTTTCGTAAGTCTCTTTACTTTTCTTATTTGAATAAGCTAATAGTCTTAAGATTATTCCTCCAAAACTTCGATTGTTATAATCGACTATATGACAAAATTCATGAGCAAATAAGCCTAATTGAGCATTAAATGGAACGTTTAAAAGCGTTACAGCACTATCTCCTATTCTATTATTTATTCGAACAACGTATGTCCTTCTATTTCTTTGCTTAAATAGAATTGAACCAATTGTAGGACGCACATTAAGCGTTGTTTTTATATGCGATTTTTTGAAAATAATAGTTGTATTTTCAAGTTCTGGGAAATAGTTTAATGCCCCCAAAATAGTTGATTCATATTGTTTGGGAATTTCTTTAAGTACATGATATTTCTTCTTTAAGCTATCGTTATTTTGTGAAATAGATGTACTATCTATTTGCCTTGTTTGGCTAAAACAAAAATGACATAACAGAAAAAATAAAACAGAAAGATTACTATTTAAAACATTTAATTTCAAAATATTATATATGGTTTAAGAACATTTTAGAGAAATAAATATTATATACTAATGTACGCTTAATTATAGATAACGCAACCTTTATCGATTGTCGATCATCTTTAGCTGTATAAAACTTAAAAATTGAAAAGGATGAAAACAAAAAACATTATTACAGGAATTGCTCTATTATGTACCGTTATTAGTTGCGATAAAGAAGGATATTATCCAATGAGTACTAAAAACGTTGATCAAAATTATACTTATGATGAAAAGTACAAAGATTACGGTGAAAACCCATTTGTAAATGTTGCAGATAAAGCAATTTCTACATTTTCGATTGATGCTGATGGAGCATCGTATACTAATATGCGTCGTTATTTATACAATGGTCAAAAACCACCAGTTGCATCTGTTAGAATTGAAGAATATATCAATTTTTTCACCTTTGATTATCCTGAACCACAAACAACTGAAAATGTATCACTAAATTCTGAAATATCGAGCTGTCCTTGGAATACCGAACATCATTTATTACGAATTGGTATTAAAGGAAAAACCATTCCAGTTGCTGAATTACCTGCAACAAATTATGTTTTTTTAATAGATGTTTCGGGTTCAATGGATTCGCCCGATAAAATTGGAATATTAAAAACGGGCTTTAAATTAATGGTCGACGGTTTAAATGATAAGGATAGAGTTGCGATTGTAACGTATGCAGGAAGTGCTGCTGTTTTATTAGAATCGACCAATGCAGATGATAAACAAAAAATTAAAAATGCAATTGATAAACTTGGTGCAAATGGTTCAACAGCAGGTGCCGAAGGAATTAAAACTGCTTATGAAATAGCAGAACAAAACCTTATTGCAACAGGAAATAATAGAGTTATTTTAGGAACAGATGGTGATTTTAATGTAGGATTTTCGTCGACAGATGAATTGGTAAAACTTATTGAAGACAAAAGAAAATCGGGAATTTATCTGACTGTTTTAGGAGTTGGTGGAGGAAATTTAAACGATAATATGATGGAACAAATAGCAAACAAAGGCAATGGAAACTACGAATATATTGACAATGCGAAACAAATTAAAAAAGTATTTGTTGAGGAAAAATCAAAATTTTATACCGTAGCCAAAGACAGTAAAATTCAAATAACATTTAATACTACTATGGTTAAATCGTATCGCTTAATTGGGTACGAAAATAGAGCAATGACAGCAGAGGAATTTGTAAATGATTCAACCGATGCTGGGGAAATTGGTTCATCGCAAACAATAACAGCTGTTTATGAATTGTTGTTAAATGATACAAGTGTAACGGAACCATATGCAACATTCGATTTTAAATATAAATTACCTAAAGAATCAACGAGCAGAGAATTACAGTTAAAAATTCAGAATAAGCCAGTTGATATTAAAAATGCATCGGTAAATATGAAATTTGCGGCATCGATTACAGGTTTTGGCTTAATGATGAAAAACTCGAATTTTAAAGCGAATGTATCGAAACAAATGATTCTGGATTTTGCAAATTCAGCTTTAAGTTTCGACCCCAATGGATATAGAAAAGAATTTGTAGATTTGCTTGGTAATTTTAATGAATAACTGTATTTATGAAGTCGTATTTAAACTTTTTTGGTTTTGCTCTTTTGGTCGTAATGATTGGTTGTAAAGAAAAAACACAGTCGATTCCTGTATGTGAAAATTCTCGTTTTTACTATTATTATAATGAGAAACAATATTTAAAAGAAGAAGTTAAAAAAGCAACAATTTCATTTTCTGATACGATTTCTATTGATACGATTCATGATATCTTTCAATCGTTTTTAAAAATTCAATATTCATCAACCGATATTGAAAAAGCAAAATGGATGTCGGTAACAATAAATGCAAATACATGTGCCGAAGTTGATAATATTTTTTCAAAATTATTAACCGATAAAAGAGTTACAGCTTGTAATAGAGATATGTTGGCACCTAAAGATTATGATATGGGTGTAACTGATATTATTATGTGTAAACTGATAAATGATAGTCTTACTTTTCGTTTAAACGAATTAAATACTTCTACAAATTCAAGCATTTATCGATACGATTCAACGGGGAAATATTATTTAATTCGCGTACATAAAAATGCAAAAATGGATGCTATCGATCTAGCTAATAAATATTATGAAAGTGGCTATTTTATATTTTCTCAACCCGATTTTATACTTCACAATGTTCTACTTGTAAATTAAGGGGTTTTAAATACTTAGTATAACAATAACTAAATTAGATACAGGATTTTATTATTTCAATTGGAAAAGATTATTGGATAATAAAAGTAACAAAAAACGGTTTCAAAACATCAGATTTATTCTGCTTTTGAAACCGTTTTCTTTTTACGAACCTTTTGCAAAATTTTGAATTTTGTAAAAAGAGGTTCTTATATTTTATTTATGAAAAATCTTAAAAATTAATTTTTAATACAACGAACCGAATATCCTATTTCTTTTCTACTTTCATCTATAAATATCTTACTATAAGTATAAGAAATAGGACGTCTCCAAGCATAATTTGAGTTAGTTTCAGTTGCTGTCCAATAAACTCCCCAAACATTCATATATGTAAAATCGCCATTATTATCTCTAAAACCACCAGGTAAAGCACTAAAACCAAAACTATTTGTTGCTGCTGTATTTGGACTATTCCAATTAGTTGTTCCTGTAGTTTTTAATACTCCACCAGCTACAGATTCTCCTCCCACATAATTTGTTAAAGTTGCCCACTCTGCATCTGTTGGTATATGCCAACCTTTAGGTGCTAACTTTCCAGTATTAACAGCATACCAATTATATAACTTCCCGTATGTTTTCGTATTTGAGACATTATTATCATAATCGCACTGAGCTCCTGAACTTAAAAGACACCAAGAATATGCATCAGTAACATTCGGTATTGGAGTGCCATCATTATACTTAGTTGTTTTTAAATTTTCAACCATCCATGTTTGTGTACCAATAGTTACTGTTGTATAAACATTACCATCAGCATCTTTTAAAACATTACTTTCATCTTTTTTACAACTGCTTATTCCAATTGAAATTCCGCAAGCAATCATTAATAGTTTTTTTAGTTTCATAGTTTATTAATTAATAATAGTATATAATTTTTCGAAGCCAAATGTACTACTATTAATAATAAATCTAAATACTTTTTCCTTATTTACTGTCAATTTTTCCCCAATCAAATAGTTAGTATATACTTACTTCTTTAACAATATTTACCATCATAAAAATTAAACAAAACGACAAATTATTTCGGATTATATTACATTACAAATAAAATTATACATAGATTTGCGCATCGAAAAAACAGTAAGACTATAATCCTTTCAAAATTATATCCCACTGTATTGGTAACAATTAATTCATTATAAAACACTTAAACTATGAAAAAAACAGTACTTTTATTACTAAGTAGTGCCTTTATGTTCCAAGTTATGGGACAAGTTCCAACGATTAAAAATTTCAGTTTTGAAAATTGGACTGATAATGCCGGATATTTATTCCCCGACTCATGGGAAGTAAATAACGATGAAACTGTTACTGCTGGAGCAATAGCAAAAAAAACAGGTGGTTCAACAGGGTTATATTCACTTCATTTAGGTTCATATCTTGATGTAGATAAAACAGTTGTTGGTTCTTCAATTCAAATACATGATACTTTGAGTTCAAAAGTTGGAGGCTTATCTATTGATTGTAAAGTTCTAAATAATAATTCTCAACTTATGAATGGACTTTGTATGAAAATTTATTTTTATAATTCAAAAAACGGTTATATTAGCGATATTTCTTGGAACACACCAAAGAAAAACTATAGTACATTTACAACTCTTGTTTGGAATTTTACCCCTCCCGCAGGTGTATGTTACTATACATTACAAATTCAATACTTCAATTTCTTTGGTACCACATCTGAATATAGTGATATAGATAATGTTCATTTTGTAAACCCAAAAACAGGAATTGATCAAAATTCTATTGAAAATGTAAGTATTTATCCTAATCCTGCTAAAAATCAAATTACAATCGATAATGTGTCGGGAGATAAAGAAAGTGTAATTATATTCAACTCGAATGGAACAAAAGTTTTACAACAAGAAATTAATACAGCATTAAATCCTATTGATATTAGTTCATTGTCAAATGGTATTTATATTCTTCAAGTTTCTAGTAAATTGGGTATAACACAACAAAAATTTGTAAAAGAATAAGTATTCTTGACTTTAAAACAAACTCATTTTTCGTTACATACAGTTCGAAACGAGTTCGTTTAAATACATTATAACATAAAAAAACCTGCACATTTGTTGCAGGTTTTTTTATGTTATAATAGTACCTTTTATATTAAACACATTGCATTGCATCTCTACAAAAATAACCATAACTATGCTTAAAACTTTAAAAAGAATAATGAGCCACAATCAGCCATTTGCCAAACAGATGCGACCTTAAGTAGTTGAAATTGAGGAATAGATTAATTTTGTAAATTCCACTTTTCAAGTGAGCCCTTATTCTTGATTGTATATTGTAAAAGTCGATAATCGGGAGAGAAATAAAATCCGTAATAATATTTCCCATAAAGATCAATTGAATCTGTTTTTTGATAATTTTTATACGTACTACTTGAAGTATCAACAATATAAACAAATGCTTTTACTACGTTATTTTTATAAGTATAATCAATAGTGTCAATTTTTTTATACCATAATTTATCGAAACCTAATGCTATCGACACTACATTATTACTCCAATTATCTTCTTGCCTAAATTCTAACATAAAATCACCTATTTGCATTGTTTTCAATGCACTACATTTATAATGAACCTTATCTCCATCCCCCCATTGTGTGGTACCTGGATCTGTTTCAGAAATTTGAACAGTATACGTTATTATAGAATCATTCTGATTGCGATAAGTTATTTTTGAACCATTTGAAAAGGGAATTTTATACTTTATTAAATTATTTGTACATGCGGTTTGGCAACTATTTAACAGAAATACTATAACAATAAATCCTAAATATTTTATTTTTTTCATGTGTTTATATTTTTAAAGTTTCCAATTTGTCACATGGAATAGGTCATATAATCATTCTCGTGTGGTATGCAAGATTTGCTTATGGCTATTTCATCTAATTCTCATTATTTATTATTTAAAACTTCAGCATTAGTAGTTTTTAAAATTGATACGCTATTTAAGATAAAACCTACAGAACTATTAACAAAAACAACTGAAACACCATATTTAAATTCTGGAAAATCAATCCAAGTTTGACCTCCGTTGGTAGTATAAACAATTTTATCTCCTACAGCATACCCAATATTTTTATCGGCAAAACAAACAGAATTAAAAAAAGGTGTTATTCCTGTATAGTTATTTATCCAAGTTTTTCCACCATCGGTAGTTTTAATTATTGTTCCCCAATCACCTACTGCATATCCATTTTGTTCATCGATAAAATGTACTGATTTAAGATTATTGGCTGTAATAGTCGAGCGATTAGTTAATTCAATCCATGTATTACCTTCATTTATCGTTTTTAGAATTGTACCATTTCCGCCAACAGCATATCCTATTGTTTTATTTACAAAACATACTGAATTTAAATCACTTATTTTATCAATCTTAGGTGTTCTTATTACATTCCACTTTTTACCAGCATTTATAGTTTTAAGAACTACTCCACCACGACCAACGATATAACCATTTTCTGAATCAATAAATTGAATTGCATTTAATGCGATTGTAGAATCACTAAGTGGATTTGCAACTATTTTCCATGTTTTTCCTGAATCATTTGATAAAACAATTTTTGAATATTGTCCACGAACTACAGCAACACCATATTTCGGATTTAAGAAAAACAAAGAATTTGATTGTTGTAATATTTCTTTATAAGAGGAAGTCCAAGTTACTCCTCCATCTGTTGTACGAAATAAAGTACCCTGTTCATTACATAAAAAACCATATTTTTCATTTGTAAAAAACATTGAATTCAAACCCCATGTATTTATATTTATTTTAGTCCATATAATTGAATTTATATATTTTGTAGGTTCCCCTTTTTGGCAACTTACAATTAAAAATAAACAGCATATTATATATATGTTTAAAATACCCGTAATCAGAAATTTACCTTTCATATTCTTATCGATAATTTTATCAAATTTAATCATTTTTCAAAAAAATAAAAGAAATATTAAAATTCAATAACAAAATTGAATTTTAATAATCATTACCCTCTCAAAACAAATCCGTACTTTTGCCCTTTAAAATAGTAAATATAATGAGCCACAATCAGCCACTTGCCGAACGGATGCGACCAAAGTCGCTCGACGATTATGCAGGACAAGAACACCTTGTTGGTAAGCATGCTGTATTGCGTAAAGCTATAGAAAGTGGCAACATTCCTTCGATGATTTTGTGGGGACCTCCGGGAGTTGGTAAAACAACATTAGCACAAATTATTGCAAACAATTCCGAAAGAGATTTTTTCAACCTTAGTGCAATCAATTCGGGAGTAAAAGATGTACGCGAAGTTATCGACAAGGCTCAACGACTAAAATTTTTCGACAAGCCCAACCCTATTCTTTTTATTGATGAGATTCATCGTTTTTCGAAATCGCAACAAGACTCTTTGTTGGGTGCCGTTGAAAAAGGAACAATAACCTTAATTGGTGCAACAACCGAAAATCCAAGTTTCGAAGTTATTTCTCCATTGTTATCGCGCTGTCAGGTTTATGTTTTAAAATCGCTCGAAAAAGACGAATTAATAAATCTTGTAAACAAAGCATTAAGCGAAGATGTTTACTTTAAAAAACAAGATATTAAAATAGAAGAATACGAAGCCTTACTTCGCTTTTCGGGTGGCGATGCTCGTAAACTTTTCAATGTTTTGGAAATAGTATTGAGCGATTACGATGCAAAGACAGCTATTACAAACGATTTAGTTGTTGACAAACTTCAAGAAAACATTGCTCTTTACGATAAAAACGGCGAACTCCATTACGACATCATTTCAGCTTTTATAAAATCGATTCGTGGAAGCGACCCTAACGGAGCATTATATTGGTTGGCACGAATGCTCGAAGGTGGCGAAGATATTACCTTCATTGCTCGTCGCTTACTTATTTCATCATCCGAAGATGTTGGATTAGCAAACCCCAATGCATT
>Ga0302288_1000420_pt1 | contig 35030 bp, 26 predicted proteins | sample III_Fen_N1_1_FD_194549 | JGI IMG/M metagenome (GOLD analysis project Ga0302288, IMG submission 194549) | Peat permafrost microbial communities from Stordalen Mire near Abisko, Sweden - III_Fen_N1_1 | ecosystem: Environmental > Terrestrial > Soil > Wetlands > Permafrost | place: Sweden: Abisko...
ACCAATGGGTGGATTCCCAGAACGGACCTGCCATTACGTTTTTACCTGTATTTGTAAAGATGTTGGTCAGCAAGCGTGACATACCAATAAGAAAGCCTATTATTAAACCAGCTTCACCGGCCTTAGGCGTAATTCTCTTGGAAAATATACCTAGTACAAATACGGCTACCATTGCAGGAGCGAGCAGCGATTGAATGCCTTGAAGATAGGAGTAAAGGCTACCGAGACTCATCATAACAGGTATCCATATAATACCAAGTAGCACAACTACAACTGTTGCAGCACGACCTACAAAAACGTATCTGGCTTCGCTCTTATCTTTGAACATTGGCTTATAAAAGTCTTCAGTGAACAAAGTCGCACAAGAATTGAAGAATGCCGCCAAAGAAGCAACCAATGCAGATATAAAACCAATGGTAACAATACCTTTCACACCGGCGGGCAAAACAAACTTAACCATGGAACCAAAGGCGGTATCAGGGTTGGTTAACGTAAAGCCGCTACCCGGACGTGCTGCTAATGCTGCAGCTATCATGCCGGGAATAAGGAACATAAATACAGGTAATATTTTGAAATAACCGGCAGCAATAGTACCTCTGCGAGCACGTTTCATAACTACATCGTTAGACTCACCTTTTGTTTGTCCGAGCACACGTTGAACAATATGTTGGTCGGTAGCCCAATACCAAAAACCGATAATCGAGGCTCCAATAAATACCCAGAAACCAGGATAGTCGTCATACAACGGGTCGCCTGTTTCAAAGTGGAACATGTGGTTTGTTCCGTGTGCAATGCCGTCTGCTCCAACGCTAAGCGATTTTGAATAGTTCATCATGGCAGTCCAACCGTGAGCTACATTGCCGTCTCCAAGTGCCGACAATCCTAAGAAAAGCACAAGGAATGAACCAATAATTAATATCGGGGTTTGAATTGCCGAAAGTGTCATCACACCCTTCATACCACCAAAAATGGTAAAAATACCCGTTAATACTATCAAGCCGATAGCTCCGTACCAGAATGGCAAGCCGAGAAGGCTTTCCATGAAGATACCTCCGGTGAATGCTGTTACACTCACTTTGGTTAGCACGTAGGCTATAAGCGTAATGATAGATAACCACGAACCCGTACGAGGTGTATAGCGGTTTTTAAGGAAGTCAGGCATTGTGATGATTTTTCCCAACTTAGTGTTCATAAGTTGGTAGAACGGTACAAATAGCCAACCCAGGATGAGAATCATCCAGCCTTGCATCTCCCAGTGTGCCATACCTACACCAGATTTTGCGCCTGTACCGGCAAGCCCTACAAGGTGTTCCGAACCGATGTTTGCAGCAAAGATAGCCGCACCAATAATATACCATGGCTCGCCTTTACCGAACAGGTAGTCTTCGCTGTTGGCACCTTGTTGCAACCGTTTATCTTTTTGTACTGAACGCCATACAGCCCATGATACAGCACATATTCCGACCGCGATAATCACCCAGTCGAGCCAAATAAATTCATGTGAACTCCAATTCATAATTTTAATTATTGTGTATTGATTTATATTATTAAGTATTTTATTTATTCACACCAAATTTGTAGATACAAGTGCTTTTATAAACTTTGCCCGGCTCCAAAATAACCGATGGCCATTGTGGTTTATTTGGACTATCTGGATAATGTTGAGTTTCAAGACAAATACCGGTGCGTTGTTTATATACAATGCCTTTTTTGCCTTTTACTTTTCCATCAAGGAAGTTGCCGGTATAAACCTGTATTCCTGGTTCGTTGGTATACACTTCTAAGCTTATACCACTAATTGGAGATACAACTTTTGCTGCTTGTTTGGTCACATCACCTGCAGTATTCAACACCCAGTTATGGTCATAACCATTACCGTTTTTTATTTGCACATAATCTGTTTTTGCAATGTCAGCACCTACAACTTTTGGAGTAGTAAAATCCATTGGTGTTCCTTTTACAGTAACTATTTCTCCCGTAGTCATATAAGTGCTATCCACCGGAGTAAAGTTGTCTGCATTGATGTACAAAAGATTATCTGTTATTAGATTTTTAGGATCTCCCGAAAGATTGAAATAGGAGTGGTTGCACATATTGATTACCGTTTTCTTATCAGTTGTAGCTTCAAAATTAATACGAATAGCGTTGTCCTTTGTCAACGTATAAGTAACTTTTGCAGTCACGTTTCCAGGAAAGTTTTGATCTCCATCAGGTGAAAAGCGAGTCAACTCAATAGTAGTGTCATTAATCTGATTTACCTTTTGATAAACCTGATATTGCCATCCTTTTGGACCACCGTGAAGGCAATGTCCAAAATTATTCTTTGGCAACTGAATAGTTTTACCATCAAGTGTAATAAGTCCCTTATTGATACGGTTAGCATAACGACCTATAGAAGCACCAAAATCACTTGGTATATTGATATAATCGGCCAATGAGTCAAAACCAAGAACTACATCTTGCATTTTTCCTGCTTTGTCGGGAACCATGATGGAAACAATACGTCCACCAAAGTTGGTGATACACACTTCCATGCCTGCTGCATTTTTAAGTACATACAACCCGGTGGTGTCTTTACCAATTTCTTTTTTAAAGTCAGCTTTTGATAAGCCGGAGAGCGTTTTTTCGTCTTTGGCTTTGCACCCGAAAAGAACCAGTGCAATGACTACGAAGCCTAAAAGTGTCTTTTTCATATATAAATGTATTATTGATAAAAGGTTGATGACTCCTAACCTCTAAAGGAGTTTTTAAAACCAGGTTTCTAATCCGGTCCTCCTTTAGGGGTTAGGAGTTATTATTAGCTAAATAATTCTTTTTCTGTGAATTCTCCCAGTTTTATGTAGTTTTTATACAACTCCTTGTATAACTCTGCATTTTCTTTATTCGGAAAGTATTCAGAGGCAAATCCCATACCCATAGCTTTTTGAGCATCTTCTACTTTGTCGTAAACACCTGCTACAACAGCTGCAAACATAGAAGTTCCAAATGCACAAGCTTGTTCAGCTTTTGCCACTTTAATAGGCATGTTCAATACGTCGGCCAAAGTTTGCATTACGAAAGGCGATTTTAAAGCGATACCACCAATACCAATGATTTCTTTAATCTCAATACCATTTTTCACAAACCGATCAACAATGGCTTTTGAACCATAGGCAGTTGCTTCTACCAATGCCCGGAAAATAAGTGGAGCAGAGCTTCCTAAATTTAATCCGGTGATAGTTCCTTTTACCAGTTGATTAGCGTCAGGTGTACGACGACCATTCACCCAGTCGGTAGCCAGAACTGTTGATTCCGAAACAGGAACTTTTGCTGCTTCGATAGAAAGCGCAGGAATGATTTGATCCAACGATTCTTCGATTAGTTTTTGTTTAGTTTCTGCATCAATCAAGGTGCTTTTAGCCAGGATATTTTCAATTGGCCAGGCCAATACTTGTTTAAACCATGCATAAACATCACCAAAAGCCGATTGACCGGCTTCAAGTCCAATCATACCGGGGATAACCGAACCATCAACTTGTCCGCAAATACCCGGAATAAGTTTATGACCCATTTCTTCATAGCTGGCCACCATAATGTCGCAGGTAGAAGTTCCGATAACACGCACTAAAGCACCCGGTTTTACTTCGGCACCAACAGCACCCATATGGCAGTCGAATGCACCTACAGCAACGGCTACATTAGTTGTTAAGCCTAAACGACCGGCCCATTCTTCAGTCAAATTACCCACTTTTTTATCACTTGGATAAGTGTCGGTGTAAAGACGTTGTCTGTAACCTGCCAATAATGGATCAAGTGTAGTCAGGAATTTTTCTGAAGGTAAACCGCCCCATTTTTCTAACCACATAGCTTTATGACCTGAGGCACAACGGCTACGACAAATGATAGAAGGGTCAGTTTTGTCGGTAATCAAGCCCGGTAACCAGTCGCAATGTTCTACAATCGAGTAGGCTGCATTACGTACTTTTTCGTCGGAACGAAGCACGTGCAACGCTTTTGCCCAAAACCATTCTGAAGAGTAAATTCCACCTTCGTATGAAGTATAATCAATATCCCACTTAGATGCTAAATCATTGATTTCTTTAGCTTCTTTAATTGCAGTGTGGTCCTTCCACAAAACGAACATGGCATTTGGATTTTCTGCAAATTCAGGTAATAATGAAAGTGGTGTACCGTTTTTGTCGGTAAATACTGGTGTACTTCCTGTGGTGTCGAATGCAATACCAACAACTTTTTCAGCAGTTCCGGCAGGACATTTCGATAAGGCAGTTTTTACTGTATATTCCAATCCTTCGATATAATCAAGCGGGTGCTGACGATATTGATTGGCTGTTGGAACACAGTATTTTCCTTCCATCCAACGTGGATAATATTTTACTGCTGAAGCCATTTCCTCACCTGTGGCAGCGTTTACAACAACTGCACGACAAGAATCGCTTCCATAATCTAAACCTATAACGTATTTCATTTTAATATGTAGTTAGTAGTTAGTAGTTGGTAGTTGGTAGTAAAGAGTTAAGCAGCTTTCACTACAGACTTCTTACTACCTTCTATAGACTAATTTTTATCTCAAAGCTTTATTCAACATGTAATACACTTCGTTGTTGCGAATGTCTTGTTTGAAATTGCGGATATTGGTATTTTTATCAATGATCAATAATTCTACATCAGCAATTTCTGCATAGTCTTCCATCATTTCTGTTGTAAGAGAGAATGAGAAACTTGAGTGGTGAGTACCACCGGCAGTAATCCAGGCACCTGCACCTACTTCAAGGTTTGGTTGTGGAATCCATAATGCACAAGCAACAGGCAATTTAGGCAAAGCTTGTGGTTCGATAACTTTCACTTCGTTTACAATCATGCGGAAACGGTTACCCATGTCAACAATTGTAGCAGCGATACCTTCACCTTCGTGAGCCTGGAAAATTAAACGGGCACAAACACCTGCATCACCAATTCCCAGAAAGTGAACTTCGATACGTGGTTTTGCTTTTGCAATTTCAGGATTAATTTCCAACATGTGTGATTGAAGAATAGAGCTATTTGCACCATCAAAATTCAATACATAATCTTCAAGGAATGAACAACCGCCTGGTAAGCCCTGAGCCATAACCCACATGGTGCGAGTAAGAGCAGCAGTTTTCCAGTCACCTTCAGCACCAAAACCGAAACCTTCGGCCATCAAACGTTGTGAAGCAAAGCCCATCAATTGAGACATTCCTTCCAATTCGTTGAAGCTGGTAGTAAAGGCTGTAGCTTTATTATCAACGAGAAAGCGACGTAACCCGATTTCCTGAGCAGCAGCCTGACGTACAGATATGTGTTTTTCAGCACCTTTCTTACAATCATCAGCAAAGTCATATAGCTTTTCGTATTCTGCTACTAATGTATCAATTTCACTTTCAGTAACTGCTTCCACGTAAGGTACAAGCTTTGCAATAGGAGCATTGTCAACGTGGTAACCCAAACGAATTTCAGCTTCTACTTTGTCGCCATCAGTTACAGCTACATTGTTCATATTATCACCGAAGCGGATGATTTGCATGTTTTGAGCGTCAGCCCAACCTGCACAAACGCGCATCCAACCGGCAATTTTTTCGTGAGTTGATTTATCTTTCCAGTAACCAACTACTATTTTGCGTGGTTTGCGTAAGCGGCTTGTGATAAATCCAAATTCACGGTCGCCATGAGCTGATTGATTCAGGTTCATGAAATCCATATCAATCTCCGACCAGGGAATTTGTTCGTTGAATTGAGTGTGAAGATGTAATAATGGTTTTTTATAATCCATCAAACCATGAATCCACATTTTTGCTGGTGAGAATGTATGCATCCATGTTATTAACCCAACACATTTTGTATTACCATTAGCAGCACGCATAATCTCTGAAATTTCAGATGATGAATTGGCTGTTCCTTTATAAACGACTTTTACCGGCAAATTGCCTGATTCGTTTAATCCTTTTACCATTTCGTTTGAGTGAGCGTCTACTTTTACGACTGCGTCACCTCCGTACAAAAGCTGTGCTCCTGTGACGAACCATACTTCTAAATCTTTGTAAGTCATGATATTTATTTTTTTTATTGTTTATTATGTGTATATTTTACATTAATTCTAATACGACAATTGCTTTTGCTGGAATTGTTACTGTCAGTCCGGTTTTAGTCACTTTAGCATCTTTGAAAATAGCTGGAGCTACGACAGTTGGATTCTCAAAAGTATTGTATGAGTCGATAGTTTTTGCAGTCAAAATACTTCCAGAAACTTTGGAAAGCTTTACATTTGCCATATCAATCACAATTTTTTGTTCTTTGTCCGGGTTTACATTTGCAAGTGTGATGTGTATCAGACCTTTTGCATCTTTCGACGCTGAGGCACTTACCGAAGCGAATTTTTTATCGTTCGACGATAATGAATCACACTGGATATCAAGAGGCAGACAGGTTGCTCCCATGTGTACTTTATACATGTCGAAAACATGATAAGTAGGGGTCAATACCATTTTAGGTCCATCTGTTAGAATCATTGCTTGAAGTACATTCACTACCTGAGCAATGTTTGTCATTTTTACACGCTCTGTGTATTTGTTGAAAATATTCAAGCTTAAAGCGGCAACAAATGCATCACGCATAGAATTTTGTTGATAAAGAGCCGATTTTGCTCCCGGCTCCTGATCCCACCAGGTACCCCATTCGTCAACCATCAAACCTACTTTGTTTTTAGGATCGTATTGATCCATAATAGCTATGTGTTTTTTTACCACATCTTCAATTTCAAGACATTTATGCATAGTCCATAAATACTCATCTTTGTTGAATTTTGTAGCCGAACCTTTGCTTCCATTCCAACCTTTGCAAGTATAATAGTGCAATGACACACCTTGCATACGATCACCTACATTTTTCATCAATGTTTCAGTCCATTTGTAATCGTAGTCGCTGGCGCCACTGGCAATTTTGAAAAGTTTATTACCATCATATTCACGACAATAAGTTGAATAACGACGATATAAATCAGAGTAATAATCGGGAGTCATGCTACCTCCGCAACCCCAGCTTTCGTTTCCAACGCCAAGGAATTTCAGTTTCCATGGATTTTCGCGTCCGTTTTGGCGACGTAATCTTGCCATTGGACTATCACCGGCAGAAGTGATGTATTCCACCCATTTAGCTAACTCTTCAACGGTGCCGCTACCCACGTTTCCGCTCAGGTATGGTTCGCATCCCAACAACTCACAAAGGTTAAAAAACTCATTGGTACCAAAGCTGTTGTCTTCGATAACGCCACCCCAGTTGTTGTTTGATATTTTTGCACGTTTTTCACGAGGACCAATTCCGTCCATCCAGTGATATTCGTCTGCAAAGCAACCGCCCGGCCAACGTAAAACCGGAATATGTAATTCTTTAAGTGCATTCAATACATCGTTACGATAACCTTTCGTATTAGGAATGGGTGAATTTTCACCGACCCAGATTCCGCCATATATGCAGGTTCCTAAATGTTCTGCAAATTGTCCGTAGATTTCTTTGTTAATCACAGCTTTACCTTGATCGGCATGGATGGTGATTTTTGACGTCGACGTTTGCGCACTCAGCGTAATCGATCCTATCAAAAGTGTTGCTAAAAATAATTTTTTCATTTTGTTTTTTCTATTCAATATTAAAGTGTTATTAAGAGAGAATGCCTAAGTTCACCAATGGTGAAATTTAGGGAGCTTAATTATTGACCATAGTATGCTCCTGGTCCATGTTTACGGTAGAAGTGTTTTTTTATCAAATGCTTGTCCATGGTTAATTCCGGGTTTATATTAAAAGAAATATAGGCCATTTTAGCTACTTGTTCCATAACCACTGCATTGTGAACTGAATCGTGAGCATCTGTTCCCCAGGAAAACGGACCGTGATTTTTCACCAACACGCCGGGAATATAATCAGGATTTAAACCATAAAATCGTGTTACAATAACTTTACCTGTTTCCAACTCATATTCACCTTCAACTTCTTGTTGTGTTAGTCCGCGTGTGCACGGAATAGCTGCGCTGAAATAATCGGAATGAGTTGTTCCAATATTAGGAATATCTTTACCTGCTTGTGCCCAGGCAGTAGCGTAAGTAGAATGCGTATGCACCACACCGCCAATATTAGGAAAAGCTCTGTAAAGTGCCAGGTGAGTAGCAGTGTCGGATGATGGTTTTAATTTTCCCTCTATCACTTTTCCGAACAAATCTACCACAACCATATCTTCGGCTGTCATATCATCGTACGATACGCCAGAAGGCTTGATAACGATTAAACCGGCTTCTCTGTCGATGCCACTTACATTTCCCCAGGTAAATATCACTAATCCATGTTTTACCAAATCAAGATTTGCTTTGAAGACTTCTTCTTTTAATTGCTCTAACATAAGTTTTTAATTAATTTTTGAAACAATAATATATAAATGAAACAGACAACTTATACTGAATTATAGCGAAAAATGCAATCCTTGTTCTATTAACTGATCGTATTTTTCTTTGTTGAATCGATAATAGAAAGCCCCTCTTTTGGATGAGCTCTTGTCTTTTTCCTCCAGCTTTTCTAAAATATCCATAGTTAATAATTTCTTTCTGAAATTACGTTTATCTATGCTTTCCTGATAAATAGATTCGTATAAACTTTGCAAAGTAGGTAAAGTAAACTGGTCGCCCAGCAGGTTGAACCCAATCGGTTTTATAGCTGCTTTTCGTTGCAATATATTTATCGTATTACTTACCATCTTTTTATGGTCAAAAATAAGCTCAGGAAGCTGAGTAATTCGCACCCAGCGGGTATTATGTATCTCAATAAGTGAAGAATCAAATAAATCCATGTCCACTAATGCAAAATATGCAACTGAAATAACACGATCAGCCAGATCACGGTTAAGTTCACCAAATGCACCAACCTGCTCCATAAAAATATTATCAATTCCTGTAAATTCGCCAACTACTCTTTTGGCAGCTTCATCAATACTTTCAGTAGCATTCACAAAACCTCCCATTAATGACCAACCACCTTTTAATGGTTCAATTCGGCGGCGAGCAATCAGAATTTGTAATTCGTTGTCGCGGAAACCCATAATGATGCAGTCAACAGCAACCAGAAATGTGTCTTTATTTTGATAAAATGTAGAATTCATTTATATTAAATAAATATTTATAATAATACTCGCTTTTCAAAATGCTTATATTCAGAAGTATATATCCCGATTGTTGCGTTTGTAAAACACTTTCGATAACAAGTGTAAAGAAAACACTTGTTATCGAACTGTTGACTTAAAAAAATATGTTGTACAACACGAATTTGATAAAGAGATAAACTATTTGGTTAAACTAATATAAATATTACGGTAAGACTCAATTTCACAATGATCCGAATTGTAAAATGTATTTGGAATGTAAACTGAGTTTTTAATTTAAGCTGGTATAAGAAAAATGTATTTCCATAACCGGTGACAAAACTAGAATTAAAAAGGAAGTTGAAAATGGACAGAAAATCAATATATGAGGACAATTTTGTTGGATGGTTTGAATCTTAAGCCGGATTATGACTCTGTCAGGAAGTAACATTGATTTTTCTGATTCAAAAAGTAACATCCAATGCAAAACGGATTCCGGTTTTATTGATATTGGGATGATTAAGATAAGTCATTCTCCAAACATAATCTATCCTCAGTACCTTGAAAATATTTTCAATCCCAATGCCGGCCTCCATGTAAGGCGTCTTGCCCATCGTGTACGATCCGGTTGGAAATTGAAATAAACCGCTACTATAAGCCGGATTGTTTTTGTTGTTCAAACTTCCATACATTCCGCGAAATGAGAGTATTTCCCGTAGCTTTAGATACTGAATCAATGGAACCCGATTGAGTATAAGACCGTTCATATTATAGTTCAAATCCCATGAAACGTATTGGTTATTGATAAACTCGGTAGCGTTCATCATACAGAAAGATTCATACTGCACAGTATAGGAAAGATTAGCATTGGGGAGAATCAATAAAGGATACGGATTTTTTGACCATACTTTTCCGGTTTTGATAATAACATTGGCGTTACTCAGTGCAGAGAACCAGAAACGTTTCTTGAAACCCAATTCGGTATGACTATAATTATAATCCGATCCCAGTATGCCTTTCATAGCCATGGTATGTGAAAGCGTAAACACGGGAGCATTTCGTGTGATGGAAAATCGTTTGCCCGGTGTTTGGTAGATCCTTTCACCGGGTGCATAACGAAGTCTGAATGCCGCTTCGCCGATTGAAAATGAAGGTATATTAGCAAGTGTGCTATTGTCGGTAAAAGGAAGATATTGGGTGGCAAATTCGGTACGATACCGTAGGTCAACGCCATAAGATAGTTGCGAATAGAACTCCTGGTTATAACTCAACTGCATTTTTCGTTGATAGGTGATTCTGTCGTCGCTTTGTCTTTTAAACGATAACAAAACATTATCAGCGGCAGTGTTGTAATACTGTCCGAGTCGGTTTAAATCGTAGCCATACGATGCACGTATAGAATGAATCGGAAACTCATTAGCCAGTTTTTTCTTTTTGTCGAATGAGTATTCTAACTCAGCAAGGTATTTTGCTTTCTTATCTTTAGTGCCATAGGCTAGATAACCATCTGCAAACCAATGACTATTCAGATTTGCTGTAGTGAAACCACCTAACCGGGTTCTTTCACCTTCGGCCGTGTTTGAGCTTATGGTGGAATAGATAGGTCCAATAGTAATTTTGTTGTTTTGAGGTGCGGTTTCTATGTAACCGGTGACAAGTATGCCGAAAGTTTTTTCAAAGTAATAATAAAAAGGGTCTTGTCGCAAGCGTTCAAGCATGCTCCCAACCGATTTTCCATTTGTATCTCCCGAATTAAATTGATTTTTCACCCAAAAGCTATCCGGTTTATTCACATCCTTTGCTTCAATGATGTTTTCTTGTTGTTTGAAAATAGTTTTATCAGCAGGACTATCGAATGAATGTTGGGAATATCTGTTTGTTCTTCGGGCATAAAATCCATTGGATTTGGACAGAATCGCGAATTCCACTTTAATATCGTCGAACATCAATAATCGGGTGCCATCTGAAGCTCTGTTAAACTCCTGTTCAATACTCATATCCTGAATATAATTGAGGTTAATATCCTTGGGAAAATTGAGTTTAATTTTTTTTACAAAATAGGTAGAGTCGAGTGTAATGTATAGATGACCCGTGAACCCCGGGGATTGAGATGAAAAAGGGACAAATCCCAGATCTGCACACCTTTCACCGTCAATTTGTAATGTGTCCATTAAATAGTATTTGTAGAAATCGGGTCCGCCGGTAGAAAGCGGACTAACGAAAGGCTTGAGAAATAAAGTGATGTTATTGTCATAAATATCGACATCTTTAAATATCTCGCCCAGAAATTGGTTCACACCATCTTCGGGAAGGAATTGTTCGATGCCCGAATTTCTTTTTGCGGTCACGACCTTTTTCTCTATGCGTGGAGATTTTTGGAAGTAATAATCTTCTATGATTTCTTTTGATGAAACGGCCAGAATCGGTTTGCCCGATAAAGTGGAAGTGTCTACATAATTTATAAGAAAACTGTACTTGTGAAGTAGTCTTTTGTTTTTTTCTTTACGGAAGTTATTTAATGCAATGTCAATTTTCTCATCATGTTGATAGTGATAATATGCTTTGTTATAGGGACTATGTTGATTTTTGGAGTCTATAACCTTTTGTACAAACTCAACAGCCGGATTTCCCTTCTTTTTGTATTTTCTTTTCCCGGGCTTTACTACCACTTCCGATATTTTATACGAAGCAGGGGCAAGTCGTATTCTTAAGTAGGTGTTTTTCGGATATTCGAAATGGGTAGACTTTTGCTTATAGCCGATTGAAGAAGAAATAAGTATTCGGGCCGAATTCGGAACGCTCAATGAAAATTTTCCTGAATTGTCAGTCATAGCCCCAACGGTGTTTCCTTTTAACGAAACAGATATAAATGGCAAAGGCTCACCGGTTATGGAATCGGTTACAATGCCTTTTATCTTGTTTTGAGCTTCGGATGTACCGTAAATACAGGCGAGTAGAAGTAAGATAATAATTAGTGAATACTTATTCTTTAAAGGCATGGATGAGCGTGTTTTGAGTAATCCCAATTTAGCTGTGTGAAATTTAGGTTTTAATATGCAAATATAGACATTATACATAACAATAACATTTGTTGAGTTGATAAAGTGCAATTGCATAAACTCATTCTCTCGTTTCTAAAGCACAATAAGAAGATTCTGTATGGATGTTCTGTTTGTTGAGTTCTATTTTTTTGCAATATCAAGTAGAATTCAGATATATAGCGATAAAACAGGAAAAAGCACTTACATCAACTTGTAAGTGCCTTTCCTGTTGTATTTTGTGTTGATTATTTTATGTTTAGCTCATTAACCAAGCGCTGTGCTCCACCTATCTTATCCATAACAAAAAGGATATAACGAACATCTACATTGATGGTGCGTTGTAAATCCGGTTCGAAAACAATATCGCCACTCATAGCTTCCCAGTTTCCGTCGAATGCCAAGCCCAGTAATTCGCCTTTAGCATTGAAAATAGGACTTCCCGAATTTCCGCCGGTAATATCATTGTTGCTTAGAAAGGCCACATGCATTTCACCTGTTTTTTTATCTACATAAGCTCCGTAGTTCTTTTCGAGAATGGCTGTTTTGAGCTTTGGTGAAACATCAAATTCTTCATCACCTGCAACTTCTTTTTCCAAAATACCTTTGGTGGTGGTGTAATACTTATAACTTACAGCATCAGCCGGATTATATCCACCTACTTTTCCAAATGTCAAACGCATGGTTGAATTTGCATCGGGATACATGGGTTTGCCGGTTTCGGCTGCCATAGCTTTAATGCCGTTTTCGTACAAGCGTTCGGCGTCTTTTATTTGTTCTGAGTTTTTAATGAATTCGTCACTTCTTATTATGTCCATTGTTTTTCTAACCTCTCTGGCAAAAACAATTGCTGGATCATTTGAAAAGTCAACTTTCTTATTCTTAATGGCTTTGGTGAATTTTTCAAGTGTTGTGAAGTCAGATTTGTCGAACATGAATTTTGCAAACTTCACATAGTCACCCTTGTATTTTTTTTGAATATGGTTGTAAACTTCAGGCAATGCATCAGCGTCGACAGACTTTTTGTAAATGTCCAGCATAGCAACTAAAGCAGCCTGATCAACAGCTGGATAATAATCTTTATATATTGCTGCAGCTTGAATAAGTAAGCTGTCCTGTGGTAAATTCTTATTCATGAGTCTTTCCACCTGGGTAGCAATACGTGGCATTTCCACTCCACTCATAAGTGATTCCATCAAATAATTCATGGCACGACTGTATGGATAAACTTTTGCGTAACCCTCTTCAAGAGTCTTTAATACATTTTTATATTTAAGTTGACGTTCGGGCGTAACTTTAATCCAGGTAGCAAAAAACTTTTCCTGTTCTTGTTTTTCTTTGATAATGCCTAATTTGGTGATAGCTTTATTCATGCCAATACTGTTTTTCCAGTAATTGGAGCTGCGGGCAAACTTGCTGGCATAGGCAATGTTGATAGCTTCATCAACACGCATAAACGAATGCCATACGTCTTGTTTTGCTCCACGAACATCAATGCGAGCCTGATTGGAAGCTTTCATACGGTTATTTACTCCCCAAGAGGACAAATAGCGATTGGTACTTCCCGGATTTCCCAGAATCATGGTGTAATCGCCCGGCTCATAGCCTTTATTTGAAATGGAAGCGAAACGTTTGGGAGAGTAAGGTACATTGTCTTTCGAATATTTAGCCGGTTTACCATCAGGCGAACAATATACGCGGAATACTGAAAAATCGCCGGTATGACGAGGCCACATCCAGTTGTCGGTGTCGCCTCCAAATTTACCTATAGAAGTAGGAGGAGCGAATGCAAATCGAACATCGGTAAATTCTTCATAAACAAATAAATAAAATTCGTTTCCGGAAAAGAATGGTCTTACTTTCGCCAGATAATTTGTTCCTTTCTCAGTTTCGGTCTGAATAACTTTGATGATTGAGTCTTGTTTTTCAATCCGTTTTTTACCGAGCAATGTGTCTGGTAGCTGCGATATAATCCGTTCGGTAACATCTTGTATCTTTACCAGAAATTTTACAGAAAGTCCCGGAGTTGGAATTTCGTCGGAGAGTTTTTCGGATGTAAATCCATCTTTCAGGTAGTTGTGCCCCACGGCACTGTGCTGTTGAATAGCTTCGAAACCGCAATGGTGATTAGTAAATACAAGTCCCTGATTGGAAACCATCACACCGGTACAACCGTTTCCGAAAATCACAACTGCATCTTTCAGACTGACTTGTTGGTCGCTGTAAATATCTTCCGCAGTAAGGGTTAAGCCCATTCCGTTCATCTTTTGGATGTTCAGTTTTTGAATTAGAGGCAGCATCCACATACCTTCCTCGGCTTTTAACCCCGCGAATATGCTGAGCGAAAGCATTACAATGAATAGTTTTTTCATAAAAATAGAAATTGAATATTTGTTATTGGTAATGAAATCAGAAGAATAGATGTGCTTGATGCTGTGTGAAACTGTATATTAATGCAGTACAAATGTAAGAAATATTTTTTAAAATTTAATGGTTTTTGAGTTCAGTTATCAGGTATGAACGGTTCAATTTAATACAAGAGTTTCTGTTATAAAAAAAGCTGTCTTTGGTGGACAGCTTTTTATCAGTTATTTCAGTAATTTATTTATACATCCGTTCACGAATGGCTTTAATGTCTTCTGAAGTTACATAATCATCATAATCCATTTGCTTGTCGATAATTCCGTGTGGAGTTAGTTCAATGATACGGTTACAAACAGTTTGAATAAACTCACGGTCATGCGAAGCCATAAGAACATTACCCTTGAAGTTTACGAGTGTATTATTAAATGCTTGTATCGATTCCAAATCAAGGTGGTTTGCCGGCGAATCCAGTATCATTACGTTGGCGTTGCGGAGCATCATGCGTGAAATCATACAGCGCATTTTCTCACCTCCCGAAAGTACACTTGCTTTTTTGTAGATTTCTTCACCTGCAAAAAGCATCTTTCCCAGATAACCTCGAATAAACGCTTCAGTGGTGTCGGTTGAAAATTGCCCAAGCCAATCTACTAATTTTAAATCAGTATTGAAAAATTCTGAATTGTCAAGTGGCAAGTAAGCATGAGTGATGGTTATTCCCCAGTTATAAGTTCCGTCGTGTTCTTTGTCATGATCATTGATAATTTCAAAAAAAGCCGTCATGGCACGAGGGTCACGTGAAAGGAAGATAATTTTATCGTTTTTCTCCACGTTGAAATTCACATCTTTGAAAAGCACAGTGCCGTCTTCGGCTGTTTTGCCAAGTCCGGCAATTTCCAGTACCATATTACCCGGGTCGCGTTCGGGTGTGAAAATAATACCAGGATATTTACGTGTTGAAGGTTGAATTTCTTCAACGTTCAATTTTTCAAGCATTTTCTTACGACTGGTAGCTTGTTTCGATTTAGCTACATTGGCACTAAACCTACGAATAAATTCTTCCAGTTCTTTGCGCTTTTCATCTGCTTTTTTATTCTGATTCTGTTGTTGACGAAGTGCTAATTGGCTTGATTCATACCAGAAAGAGTAGTTTCCTGAGAAAAGTTGTACTTTCCCAAAATCAATATCCACGGTATGAGTACTTACTGCATCGAGGAAGTGTCGGTCATGCGAAACAACCAATACGGTGTTTTCATAATTAGCCAGGTAATTTTCAAGCCACATTACTGTGTCCACATCCAGATCATTGGTAGGTTCATCAAGTAGCAAATTGTCGGGCTTTCCGAAAAGAGCACGGGCTAACAGCACACGCACTTTCTCCATTCCACTGAGTTCTTTCATCAGTTGGTAATGCAAATCTTCTTTTATTCCTAGTCCACTCAACAATGACGCAGCCTCATTTTCCGCATTCCATCCATTCATTTCAGAAAATTTATCTTCCAGTTCCGAAGCACGAATTCCATCTGCATCCGAAAAATCTTCTTTCAGATAAATGGCATCTTTTTCTTCTTTCACTTTCCAAAGTACAGTATGACCCATCATTACGGTTTCAAGTACTGTAGATTCATCAAATTCAAAGTGATCTTGTTTTAAAACAGATAGCCGTTCGCCAGGACCAAACTGAATGTTCCCGCGTGTTGCATCCAGATCTCCACTTAGTATTCGGATAAGTGTAGATTTCCCAGCGCCATTGGCACCAATAATTCCATAACAGTTGCCTGCTGTAAATTTCAAATTTACATCAGAAAATAAAACTCGTTTGCCAAATTGAATGGCCAGATTGGATACAGTAATCATAATTAAGATAAGCCTCCTAAATCCTCCAGGGGAGGACTTTAAGCTGCTATTGAGTGAATTTATATTAATTTAAACATGTCTAATTTACAGAAAAAACATCTGTTTTTTAAACAAAGAATAGAACGAGCCTGTGAACCAGACTTGTTCTATTCATATATTTTATGCTTTCCAAATTCCCCCTTGGGGGATTTTTTTGGGGCTTTTATTCAATAATGCCCAATGCACGGGCATCTCTTGATATTTTCTCAATTGATTCATCAATTTGGTCGAAAGTATGTGTCGCCATCAATGAATAACGAATCAGAGAATCTTCAGAGCGGACAGCCGGTGAAACAACAGGATTTACAAATACTCCGTCATCCATCAACATTCGAGTCAATTTAAACGTGTTTGTATTATCACGTACATAAAGAGGAATAATCGGAGTTTCTGTTGGGCCGATTTCAAATCCTGCTTTCAGGAATCCTTCTTTAGCGCGAGCTGTATTTGCCCATAAAGCATCTTTACGCCATGTTTCTTCTGCCATTACATCCAATGCTGCTAATACACAGCCGGTTGAAGCCGGAGTGATAGAAGCACTGAAAATAAGCGTGCGTGAATTATGTTTTAAATAATTGATAATATTGTTGTCGGATGCTACAAATCCACCAATGGTTCCAAGTGATTTACTAAATGTACCCATGATTAAATCTACATCTTTTGACACCCCAAAATGTTCACAAACACCTGCTCCGGTTTTTCCGAATACACCTAGTGAGTGTGCTTCATCAACATAAATCGATGCATTGTATTTCTTTGAAAGCTCTACAATTTCAGGTAGTTTGGCAACATCGCCTTCCATACTGAAAACGCCATCAACAACGATAAGTTTGAGTTTGTCCGGTTCGCATTTTTGAAGTAATTTTTCCAAAGCATCCATATCGTTGTGACGATATTTTAATTGTTTAGAAAAAGACAAACGTTTTCCTTCAATGATTGAAGCGTGATCGAACTCATCAAAAATCAAATAATCTTCACGTCCTGTAATGCATGGTACAACACCTGAATTAACAGTGAAGCCTGTTGCATAAATCAAAGCGGATTCTTTGTGAACTAATTTAGCCAAACGCTCTTCCAGTTCAATATGAATGTCCAATGTTCCATTCAAAAAACGCGATCCGGCACAGCCTGTACCGTATTTCTCAATAGCTTTGATTGAAGCTTCTTTTAAACGAGGGTGATTTGTTAATCCCAGATAGCTGTTTGACCCAAACATAAGGACTGGTTTGCCATCAATTGTTACCACTGTATCCTGATCGGATTGGATGGGGCGAAAATAAGGATAAACACCCATTGCTTTTGCTTGCTGGGGTGCATCGTACTGTCCCAACACATCACTTAGTTGACTCATAAATTTATGTGTTTGTAAATAAAAACGGCTGCAAAGATACAAATTTTTTTATTGAAACAAGCAATTCCTTTGCTTCCTAAAGTTTAAATGAATATATTTGCGAGCTAAAAAAATACAAAAAAATACGTGTGAGTAAACAGATTGACTATAAATTATTACCGGCTCTGGCTGCTAAATCAGAGTCGGAATGGAAACGTTTTTTTATAAAAAATAAAAAAAAACTGGAAGGAATGGACGTCAAGATTCATACACTCCATGATGAAATTACAGAGCAAACCGATTGGCTGGCTTGCGCAAATTGCTGTAGGTCACTAGGTCCACGTATTACTGATAAAGATTTGGAACGAATGGCAAAAGTGCTTCGAATGAAAACGGTAGATGTTATGGATAAGTATCTCCGGATAGATGAAGACGGTGATATGGTTTTTCAATCGATGCCTTGTCCGTTCCTGGGAACTGATAATTATTGTTTAATCTACGAGTCTCGTCCCAAAGCTTGTCGGGAATATCCACATACAGATCGTAAACGTTTTTATCAAATCTTTAACTTGTCTGTTAAGAATGCTTATACTTGTCCGATTGTGTATGGAGTGTTGGAAAATCTGACAAAAGTTTCTAATCCCTGAAGGGAAATTGAAAAAGTAATCTTTTAAGGGTTAGGAGCTCTGAATATTTCCTTTTTTAGTGTACCATTTTTATAGAAGGAATACCGCACTGTAAATAAAATGCTAAACGAAATGCTTAAAACTGTGGATGCCAGAATAGCAATCATAATGGCTATCTGGTATTTTATGGCAACTAATGGTACCGAACCACCCAGTATCTGACCGGTCATCATGCCTGGAAGCGATACAATTCCCATGGTGGCCATGGAGGCAATGGTAGGATTCATGGCTGATACAAAGCTTCTTTTTGCAAAATCGCGTAAAGCTTCAAAACGGGTAGCACCCAGTGATAGTTTGTAAAAATAGAGCTGTTCATCTTTGCGGATGGATTTGTAGAAATCACCTAAACCTACGATATTTGCACGTAACGAATTGCCCAATATCATACCGCCAATGGCTATCATGTATTTGGCGTCAAGGATAAAATCCAGATTGACAATGAAATAGTTGAAATACAGAACAACAAAAAAGTTTGCAAGAATAAACGACAGCAAAACAGGGCAGAAAAAATGTCGAACCTTTAAATCTGAATTTTTGATTACTGAAAAAACTGCAACGGTTATCATAGTCATAAACCAAACCGAATTGAGTAACCAATTGTTAAGACGAAAAACAAATTCCAGAAAAAAGCCAACCAACACCAATTGAACTATCATTCGTAACGTGGAAATCAATAGCTCCTTTGTTATGCCAAGCTTAAAATACCAGATGCCCAGTAACGGAACGAGAAGCAAGATGCCGCACATCACCATAGAAAAAAAGGAAAGATCCTGAGCTCCATTCATAATCAGTCTAGTTTTAATGTTCTGGTAATTGCACTTGCAGGCAAATAATTGTCGTGCGAAATAGAAAGGACAGTAAAATCGGGGTTAAGCAAGAAATAATCCAATACCTTTGATTTGAGTGACTTGTCCAATGCGGAAGTGATTTCGTCAAGAAAGAAAATATTCCTCTTGAGCAACAATGCATTGATAATGGCTACACGCTGTTTTTCGCCGCCCGAAAGCTCTTCCAGATTTTTTTGCAATAGTGTGTCCGCCAATTCGAATGAGTTCATCAGGTCGTCCAATTCATTCAATGAACTGTTTTTGTATTCAATATTAGCTTTAAGAGATAATGTGTCGTTGAAGAATGAGTGCAGGTTTCCGCGTCCAATGTTCAAATCCTGGCTCACATAAGCCACTCGCCTTCGCAATTCCCAAACACTGTCTTCGGTGAGCAATTGGTTTTCGAAGTAAATTTTCCCGCTATCGGGTTGCTCAAATCCAAGCAAAAGGCGAAATAAGGTGGTTTTGCCAATTCCTGAGCGCCCTGAAACAATGATTTTTTCTCCTGCCTGTATTTCGAATGAAAAATCCTGCAGAACAAACTGGTCTGAAAACTGCTTGGTTATGTGCTCTATTCTAAACATGGAAATCAGGTATTTAACTTTTCAATATCGTTCCAAAAATTTGGGTAAGATTTAGTTACTACCTGAGGTTCTTCAATAATAATAGGAGTTACTATTGCCGCCGGAGCAAAAGCCATGGCCATTCGATGATCTTCGTATGTGGAAATAGATGGTATTGGTGCTTTTTCTTCGAAAAGATTGATGGAGCTTTTTTCTCCATCCCATGCCAATTGACCTTCTGCTGGCTCTGTTAAAATGAATCCTAGTTTGTCCAGTTCGTTGATGAGCGCAGCTATTCTGTCAGTCTCTTTAATTTTCAATGTTTGCAATCCTCTGAAATTAAACGAGATTCCTTTTAAGCAACAGGTTACAGCAAAAGTTTGCGCTAAATCAGGTTGATTTACAAAATCATATTCAAATCTTGAAACAGCTTTTCCTGTTGGAGTCAGCAAAACACCCTCTGGTTTAAATTCGGTTTTTACGCCCAGTTGTTCAAATAGTTCTGCCACTTTGCTGTCTCCCTGATAGCTGTTTTTGTTTAATCCTCTCAGAAAAACTTCGCCGCTTCCAACCAAAGATAATATCTCATACCAATACGATGCTGCAGACCAATCCGATTCCACTTTGTATTGAATTGGGTTGTAAGTTTGGGGCTCAATGCTGATTGTATTGTCTTTGAATTCAACGGTTGCACCAAATTCAGTCATCATTCTCACAGTCATTTCAATATAAGGCACGGAAATGACGTTTCCTTCGAGAAGGATTTTCAATCCATTTTGCATATAAGGAGCAATCATCATTAGTGCTGAAATATACTGACTACTTATACCACCGTTCAATTTGATTTCGCCGCCTGTTAAAGCACTTCCAAAAATTTTCAACGGTGGATAACCTTCTTTTTCAATATATTCGATACGTGCGCCTAAACTATTCAGAGCATCTACTAATAGCTTAATCGGACGTTGTTTCATGCGCTCACTTCCGGTAATTACCCATTCACCAACAGTTTTCGATAAAAATGCTGTTAAGAAACGCATGGCAGTTCCTGCTGCACCAATATCAAACATGCGGTCGTTCGAATCGAGTGCTTTCACGGTTACTCGTGTATCGTCGCAGTCCGAAAGATTTTGAATGTCATACGGACTATAAGCCAACGCATTCAAGATCAACGCACGATTACTGATGCTTTTTGAAGCCGGTAAATTGATGCTAACGTTTATATTTTTAGCTTTAATATGTAGTTCTTTGGTGGATAAATTCATTCTAGATAAATTCAGAAAAGTTTTTATTATGAGATGACTTAGCTTTTTACTTGCCTGTTTATACTGCCAATTCGTAAATTTTTGTCACATCTTCTTTTGTTAGTTTTACAAAACTTCCTAATGTCTGTTCTCCAAGGTCTAAGGTTTGTACTAAAGTAGGAATATCTTCAGCCTTAGCTCCAAGCTCCGAAAAACGAACCGGCATTCCGATTGACTTTAGAAATTGTTCAAATTTAGCAATTCCTTGTTTTGCAGTATTTTCCGGATGTTGAAAATCCATTTCACAACCCCAGACACGTACCGCAAATTGAGCAAAACGCATGATGTCATGTTTCATTACGAATTTCATCCAGACAGGAAACATAACGGCCAGCCCTGCACCGTGAGCAACATCGTATAATCCTGAAAGTTCGTGTTCAATTTGGTGCGTTGACCAATCCTGATCACGACCAACACCACAAATATCATTGTGAGCTACCATTCCTGCCCACATAATGTTGGCGCGGGCTTCATAATCATTTGGATTAGCCAAAGCTTTTGGAGCTTCTTTTATCACAGTCAGCAAAACGGCTTCGCAGAGACGGTCAGTAATTTCAACATCAGTGGTATTGGTAAAGTAACGTTCCAGTACATGCGCCATCATATCGGTAGCGCCACATGCTGTTTGATAATCGGATAAAGTGCAAGTTAATTCCGGATTTAAAATGGAGAAAACAGGACGTAATTTGTCACTATTGGCAGCACGTTTCAGCATTTCATTTTCGTGTGTGATAACTGAACCTGTTGAACCTTCACTTCCTGCAGCCGAGATGGTCAGGATAGTTGCAACAGGCAATGCTTTCTCAGCTTGTTTTCCCTTGTAAAAATCCCAGAAATCACCATCGTATAATGCTCCAAGTGCAATGGCTTTAGATGAGTCAATCACACTGCCGCCTCCAATGGCCAATATGAAATTAATATTTTCGCGTTTGCAAATTTCAATACCTTTGTAAACCAATCCGCTACGTGGATTGGGCATTACACCACCTAATTCAATGAAGGCAATATTTTCATTTGTAAGTGAAGTTTTTACGCGATCTAATAAGCCACTTTTTACTACTGAACCACTGCCAAAATGAATTAATACTTTAGTACCACCGAAACTTTTTACATATTTTCCGGCTTCTGATTCCCGACCTTTTCCAAAAATAAAAGAGGTTGGGCTATGAAAATTAAAATTGTTCATGATTTTATTTGGTTCAATTTTTTTGTTAGTATGTTTGCTATTTCAATCGTTTTATTTAATTGCGTGTTTATGTCTTTTACAAATGAATTTTCTTCGTAAGTGCCACGTACGCTTTCAAAGTCAAGTTGTTTGTCGTTTTCGTCCCCATCCAGTCCGAATCCGGTTTTTGAAACTGCATTGAATTCTTTCTTGGCATCACGTAAAATTAAATCGTTGAATGTTAAAATTGATTTCTTCCAATTTTCAACGATTGAAATGATGTCTTTGACTTCAATCTTGCTTAACGATTTTCCAAGCTGTTTTTCGAGTATGTTTTTCGTCCAGTTCCATGAATACTCAGCATAATTAGTATGCAATTCATTCAATTTATTTTGGATGTCTTCTAACGAAAGGTTTTCAGTGTGAATTTGGTTGAGCAATTTTTCAACTTCAGGTTTTGGAGCAATCAATCCTGTCATATCCACCCAATCACCGCTTCCGATTTCCGATTTGGATGATAATAGTTTGATTATAATTTCTTTAGAATTAAGTTCCTGATTGTTTAGTTTTTCGACAACTTTCTCACCAATAAATTGGTTGATAGCCATTTCGTATAGTTCAAAACCTTTTTTGATGGACGAACGTTTAATTTTGCAATTCTGATACCAAACATAAGAAGCGTTTGCCTCCATATTTTGTAATAATCCGCTCAAAACTTCAATACCTTTCAGGGCTTTTGATAAAGTATAAGGCGAAAGAAAATCAAAATTGATTGAATCAATCTTGATGCTGTCAGTGCGATTATCGCGTTTTTGCCATTTTTGAACATCACGAATAGTTCCCGCGCTGTGTAAATTGATGGCTGGAAGTAAATTACTTTCTCCATTATTTTCCATTAAGTAGGAAAAAGGTAATTCGGAGATATCCGGATTGCCCTTGTGGCTACCCAACACTGCGGTAAAAGCACCGATTTTAGCCGGCCACATAATGTACGAATTACTTGAAGTTTTTACACCCCGTTCGGTAATTCCCTGGTGTACCGGACCAAGCTTATACATGTGGTTGCTGAAATTCGTTCCGCTTCCGGCATTCATAAACGAATACAAAGCAGTCAGCATCAGCGTTGACTTGTGATGTGTAACGGTGTATGGACCGGCAAAAATGGAAACCGCTTCGCCATGTAATCCCTGGCAATTGGCAAAAAACAGTGAATCCATAGCCGAGAATTGTTTCCCGATTATACAAGCCTGTCCAACAAAACAATTTGAAATCATTGCTGATTCAGAAATAGTTGTGCCGGAATTGATAATGAAGTTTTTGCACTGAACGCCTTGCCCGATATAAACAGGAGCTTGCTCATTGCAATTTATTGTTCCGTTTTCGAGTAATAAAGTTCCTTCCACCACCGTAAAATCTCCAATGCGAACATTTTTCAGTTTGTCACAATTTACGATTCGGGCATTGCACCCAATCCTGCCTTTGTCTGATTTTTGTAAGTTGGCATAATTGAGGATCTGATTTTCTAAAGTTTCAACAGCCTTATTATAACGATAAAAGGTAAGTATATAAGCCAATGAAGCCGAAAGTTGATCGTAAATAGGAACTTCGCGACCGCCGGCTTCAATCAGAACCGGCACTTTTGTTCCGTTACCAAATGTAGATTCACCTTCAGTCAAAATTACATTTACATTTTCAATGTATGCGCCATCGCTTATTTCGAAGTTGGCTATGTAATTGTTGATTTTATCAATAAACACATCGTTTCCAATCACACAATTATGTAATTGACAATTGTAAATGCCTGAATGTTTTTTGCCACCACCAGGCAGTTCAAAAACTTTAGTATAAGTCCCTAAAAAAACATTGCCCGAAAAATGAACATTGTAAAAGTAGGATGGTGAGAAATCTTCGGTTACCTGAACGGTTTTCCAGCTCTCGGCAGAGCAGCCGTAAACTGTCAGGGTGGCTATTTCTTTGTCTAAAAGTGGACGGTATTTTGTCATGAATAGTAAATTGCTGGTAGAGTTTAAGTTATTCGTTCTCAGATTCGACTTCAGTATAATCTTGAAACAAAAAATCGTTGTAAGGATAACGTTCTATGTGAATAGCTTTTATTTTTTGGTACATTAATTCTTTCAGACTATCAATGTTTTGTTTTTCTCGTGCCGAAATGAAAATGCAGTTGTCGTGCATTTTAGCCATCCATGTTTTTTTTAATTCCTCTAAGCTATGATTTTCTCGTTTTACCGGAGCCAAATCATCATTCTCTTTCGGAATATATGTAAAAGCATCTATTTTGTTGAAAATAAGAATCATTGGTTTTTCCTGCGGGTCAATTTCTTTCAAGGTTTGATTAACCACCTCCAGTTGTTCTTCAAAATTTGGATGCGAAATATCCACTACATGAAGTAATAAATCGGCTTCACGCACTTCATCCAGGGTTGATTTGAAGGATTGAACCAAATGGTGAGGCAATTTTCGAATAAATCCAACTGTATCAGAAAGCAGAAAAGGAAGATTATCAATAATCACTTTTCGAACGGTTGTGTCGAGAGTCGCAAAAAGTTTGTTTTCGGCAAAAATATCCGATTTGCTAATCAGATTCATTAGCGTAGATTTACCCACATTGGTATAACCAACTAATGCCACACGTACCATTTTTCCACGGTTTTTCCGTTGTGTGCTCATTTGTTGGTCAATGTCTTTCAAATTTTGTTTTAGCAATGAAATTTTCGTCAAAATGATTCGACGGTCGGTTTCAATTTGTGTTTCTCCTGGACCACGCATTCCGATACCACCTTGTTGACGTTCAAGGTGAGTCCATAAGCGCGTTAAACGTGGTAAAGTGTATTGTAACTGAGCAAGCTCAACCTGAGTTTTAGCACTTGCTGTTTGGGCGCGCTTGGCAAAAATATCCAGAATTAAACTTGTTCTGTCTAAAATCAAGACTTTTAATTCTGCTTCGATGTTTCGAAGTTGCTTAGGTGTTAATTCATCATCAAAAATGACTACGCCAATTTCGTTCTCGTCTACAAATGCTTTAATTTCAATTAGTTTCCCCGGTCCAACATATGTTTTAGGATTTGGGTATTCAAGCCGTTGATAGTAAAGCTTTTCCGGTGATGCTCCTGCTGTTTCTGCCAGAAATGCCAGTTCATTCAGGTATTCTTTTGCTTTTTCTTCGCTTTGCAATTGGGTTATTACACCCACCAAAACGGCTTTTTCTTCGTATATCTCTGTCTTCATTTCTTTTAATTGTTAGTTCACAAATGGTTTTTCTGAACAATTTGTAAATAATTCAGGTTTGGTAAATAGCTTACAATAAATTTATTACTGGTGATAAAATAAAACTGGTTATTGATAAGTCTAAGTCGAATTTTTGTCTGCGAAAACTTTTATATAGTCAGAATACTAATATAATCAACGTTTTTATTTTTCTATCAAGCAAATGTACTATATTTTTTTTAAAAGGACATTTTATGACATTCAAAAAAATGAATAATTCTTTCGTGAACAGGTAAAATGATTAAGTTCTGTTTTTAAAAGGAGAAAGATATTTTTTTTTCTGTTTTTTTGCTCTGTGTACTATAAATTCTGTTTCCTGACTTTCGATATGCAAAAATAGAGTATCTTTGAGTGTTTTTTTGAAACCCCGGACTTGAAATCATTTTTGCAAAATTTGCTTTGGTTCTCAGTTAATTAAATTCATGACGAAAAGAATTTTTATATCATCAATACTTGCAATGTTCGTGCTATCCGTTTTTTCACAAGCTGGTTACGGTGTTTATCAGTTTTTGGATTTACCGGTTTCGTCTCGATTGGCAGCTTTGGGCAGTGCCAATGTGTCGTTGCGAGATAATGATATAAATTTTGCTTTTCAGAATCCCGCATTATTATCTTCCGAAACCAATAATGTCATTAGTTTGAATATGGCTAATTATTTGGCCGACATAAAGTTTGGTTCGGCAGTTTATGGCAGAACTATTGGCGATAAAAATTATTTTGCTATTGGTATTCAGTATGTTGATTATGGTACCTTTCAGGAAGCTACAGATTTGAATGTGCTTACAGGTCAGACTTTTACAGCTAAAGATTTTGCACTCAATATTGTATATGCAAGACCAATTACGAATCAGATAACCGTTGGGGCAACTCTCAAGCCTGTCTATTCGGCCTACGAAACTTATACCAGTTATGGTTTGGCTATGGATGCAGGTGTAAGTTATAATGATTCTGCAAATTTTTTCTCGGCGGGCTTCGTGTTTAGAAATGTCGGAACGCAATTAAAAGGGTATTATTCCGACACTGATGGTCAGCATTATGAGCCACTACCACTTAATATAGAACTGGGAGTTTCAAAAAAGTTGACGCATGCACCACTTCGGTTTTCGTTGACAATACAAAATATTCAGCACTGGAATTTAGACTATCAGTCAACTAATCAGTCTGCTACAGATCTTCAGGCTTCTGCAACAACTACAACTACCACTAAAAGCATTGGATTCTTTGATATGGCTTTCAGACATGCCATTCTTGCTGCAGAATTTGTACCATCTAAAAATTTTTATTTAACTGTTGGCTATAACCACCGTCGTCAACAGGAACTAAGCATGACAGGTTTTAAAAGCATGTCAGGATTCTCATTTGGTGGCGGCATAAAACTTTATAAATTTCATGTGGGATTTGGAATGACTCCGTTTCAGGTTGGAAATTACTCATACCAATTCTCCATTAGCACATCGTTGAACGAATTTAGATTATGAAAAAAATTGTTGTAGCCATTGATGGCTTTTCTTCTTGTGGTAAAAGTACTATGGCTAAGGAATTAGCTCGTGAAGCAGGATATATTTATGTTGATACCGGCGCTATGTATCGTGCGGTTTCGTTATTTTGCATTCAGAATGGATGGATGACTGAAACTGAAATTAATTCCGAAGAATTGGAAAAACACATTCACTCCATTCGTATTGAGTTTAGACCTAATGGCGAAGGAAAATCAGATACTTATCTGAATGGTACGAATGTAGAAAACGATATAAGAACGCTGGAAGTGGCAAATGGTGCCAGTAGGGTAAGTACATTAGGCTTTGTTCGCAGAGAATTAGTTCGTCAGCAACAACTTATGGGGTTGGAAAAAGGAATTGTGATGGATGGTCGCGATATTGGAACGGTAGTTTTTCCTCATGCTGAGTTAAAGATATTCCTGACGGCTTCGCCGGAAATTCGTGCTCAAAGACGATTGGATGAGATGGCGGCTAAAGATGAAAAAGTGAATTTTGAGGAAGTTTTAGCCAATGTGAAAGAGCGTGATGAAAGAGACCAGAATCGTGCTGAAAGCCCACTTCGTAAGGCTGATGATGCGATTGTTATTGATAATTCTGATTTGACCCGCGATGACCAACGGGAAATTTTACGAACTTTGTTTGCCGAAAAAACGTTAGACTGAACTACTGCTTGATTTTTCCAAACCAGAAGTTACTGCCTGCATTTAAATGCGGTTGGGAGCCTTGAAATTTGTTGAAGTTGAGCTTTCTGAATCAAGTAACTAACTAAACAGCAAACCGTATGTTAAATATAGAAATAGATAAAAAGTCAGGATTTTGTTTCGGAGTTGTAAATGCCATTACTAAGGCTGAAGAAGAATTAGCAAAAGGTGAAACTCTGTATTGCTTGGGAGATATAGTGCACAATGGACAGGAAGTGGAGCGTCTCACTAAAATGGGTTTGATAACCATAGATCATGAACAATTTGCTCAGCTTCGTAATGCAAAAGTTTTGCTTCGTGCTCATGGCGAACCTCCAAAAACCTATGACATAGCAAAGCAAAATAATCTTACTTTGATAGACGCTTCCTGCCCGGTAGTTCTGAAACTTCAGACACGTATTAAAAAAGCCTATCAGAATGCTCCATCGGTCGATACTCAAATTGTCATTTATGGCGAAAAGGGTCATGCAGAAGTGAATGGACTTGTTGGACAAACCGATGAAAAAGCCATTGTAATTGAAAGTGAAGCAGATCTTTACAAATTAGATTTTACTAAAAAAATTCAACTGTTCTCACAGACCACGAAATCGCTCGATGGTTTTAATGAATTAGTAATAACTTTATCTAAAAAAGTTGAAAAAAAAGACAATTTTGAATTTTTTGATACAATATGCCGACAAGTTGCTAACAGAATTCCAAATATTACTACCTTTGCAAAGGAAAATGATATAATCATCTTCGTGAGTGGGAAAAAGAGTTCAAATGGAAAGGTTCTGTTCGAACATAGCAGAAAAATTAACCCGAATACCTATCTTGTAACAGAAGCAAACGAAGTTACAGAGTTAAATCTTGATTTGACAAAGCAAATAGGTATTTGTGGAGCTACATCAACTCCCCGTTGGTTGATGGAAGAGGTGGCTGATAAATTAAAGGAGATGTCTTTGAGTTTGGAAAAGAAATAAAAACTAATTTTACAAATATATTTTTAAGGCAAAAAGATGAAATACGAAATTAAATGCATCGGTGTGCTGACATCGGGTGGTGATGCACCAGGTATGAATGCTGCAGTTCGGTCGGTAACCAGAGCTGCTATATTCAATGGCATACGCGTGAAAGCTATTTACAGAGGCTACAAAGGATTGATCACTAATGAAATTGAAGAGTTTCAAACACAAAATGTAAGTAATATTATTCAACAGGGTGGTACTATTTTAAAAAGTGCCCGTTGTGCGGAATTTCGTACTCCTGAAGGCCGAAAACTGGCCTATGAAAATATGAAAGATGCTGAAATTGATGCGTTAGTGGTGATTGGTGGTGATGGAACTTTTACAGGTGCCCGTATTTTTGCTCAAGAATATAATGTGCCTATTGTTGGGCTTCCCGGAACTATCGATAATGATTTGTACGGAACGGATTCAACCATAGGTTATGATACTGCTTTAAATACCATTATTGAAGCGGTGGATAAAATACGCGATACAGCTACTTCGCACGAACGTTTGTTCTTTATCGAAGTAATGGGTCGTGACGCAGGTTTTCTTGCCTTGAACAGTGCATTGGCGTCGGGTGCTGAAGCTGCCATTATTCCGGAACGTGAAACGCAAGAAGATCAATTGGAAGAGTTAATCAAAAATGGTTTCCGCAAATCCAAGAATAGTAGTATTGTGATTGTGGCCGAAAGTGAAATCACCGGAGGTGCAACTGCTTTGGCGGAGATTATGCACAAAGAACATCCTGAGTACGATGTGCGTGTTACCATTTTAGGTCATATTCAACGTGGTGGTTCACCAACTGCTCATGATCGTATTATTGCTAGTCGTATGGGAGTGGCTGCAATCGATGCATTGCTGGACGAACAGCGAAGTATTATGATTGGAATTGTGAATGACGAAATTGTTCATGTTCCTTTTACCAAGGCAATTAAAGATGATAAACCTGTAAATGAAACTCTTTTGGGAGTGCTTTCTATTTTATCAATATAAATAATAAATGACCCCTGAATCTCCGTTCGACTGAACTCACGCCGAACGAAGATTCAGGGGTTCTTTTTTTCGCTCAATTACCAACCATTTATGATCTCCATTCTTTTCGTTTGCCTGGGCAATATATGTCGCTCACCCATGGCGGAAGATGTTTTCTTGCGGATACTTGATCGTGAGGATGCAACTAATCTTTTCAAAATTGATTCTGCCGGATTGTTAGGGTATCATCAGGGTGAATTACCGGATAGCCGTATGCGTTTTCATGCCGGAAAGCATGGGTATACGTTGACGCATCGTTCACGACCATTCAGCAGAGCTGATTTTGACCATTTTGATATGATTATCGGGATGGATGATCAGAATATTGCCGGATTAAAACAATTGGCAATGACACTGGAAGAAGATGCAAAAATCTATCGCATGACAGATTTCTGTAGGAATATCCGGGCTACTCATGTTCCCGATCCATATTACGGAGGTGATCAGGGTTTCGAAAATGTGATTGAGTTATTGGAAGATGCTTGTGAAGGACTTTATAAAGAGATAAAAAAGTAAGGGCTATTTAAAAAGCAAATATTATCTGGCTTTATTGAGTTTCCAGCTTCTTATGAATTCCAGATTTCCCAGGCAGCAATTGCTTGTCCGGTCAGCATACTTTCGCCATTTAATCCCATAGCGCCTTGTTCTTTTCCTTTTTTCAGAAATAACGTTTCTGCCGGATTATAAACTGCATCAAAAAGAAGATGTTTGTTGGTTAGAAATTTATATGGAATGTCGGGGCATTCATCCGAATGAGGAAAGGTTCCAACCGGTGATGCGTTGACTATAATCAGATAATCATTCAGAATATCTTCATTTAATTGCCAGTAAGTTAAGGCGTTTTGTTTTACAGTACGTGAAACAAAGGTTGTTTCAACTCCCAGTTTCCGAAGTGTGTAGTCGATGGCCTTGGAGGCACCGCCTGTGCCGAGAATCAGGGCTTTTTGGTGGTAGGGTTTCAGAAAAGGACTGATTGAATTTTCGAAGCCGATAGCATCAGAATTATATCCCTTAAATTTTAGTTTTTCTCCCTCTTGAATAAATTTAATGACATTCACAGCACCAATCACTGCGGCTGTATCGTCCAATTCGTCCAGATACTGAATAATCTTTTCTTTGTAGGGAATGGTTACGTTTAAACCGCAAAGCACAGTTTTTTTTGATAATGCTTCAAATTCCGAGATATCGGTGAGTTCGTATAAATCATACTGCGCATCAATATTTTCGCTTTCAAACTTCTCGGTGAAAAACTTTTTTGAGAATGAATGCCCTAACGGAAAACCAATTAACCCGAAATATTTCATTTGATTATTTCTTTTTTTTGATGGTTTTGACGATTAGCCAAGTCAAAAGTATTGCTCCGGCAGCAATAAAAATATATGATAACTGGTGGCTGTATTTGTTTATCATATCTTGTTGTCCATGAGCTAGGTAGCCCATTAAGGCCAAGGTGCAATTCCATAATCCGGCTCCCAGTACGGTGTAAAGAGCAAAGCTCAGGTAATTCATTTTTGCCAATCCGGCGGGAATAGAAATTAAATGGCGAATAACCGGAATGAAACGACCCACAAAAGTGGAGGTTTTGCCGTGATCATTGAAATAGGTTTCAGCTTTCATTATTTTCTCGCTGCTAAGCAGAAATGACTTCCCTATTTTACTGTCGGCAAATTTATAGATAACTAAACGCCCCAGCCATTTAGACATAAGGTAGTTGAATGATGCTCCGATTAAAGCCCCGATAGTTCCGAAAAAAATAATCAACCAAATGCTCAACCCGCTTTCAGGATCCATGGCAACATATACTGCCGGTGGAATAACAATTTCTGAAGGAACGGGTAGAATTGAGCTTTCGCAAGCCATTAGGGCGGTTATACTGTAATAGTTGGTGTTGTCTTTATACCAGGCTTCTATGTGTTGAATAAAAGAAAGAGTTTCGGTAGGAGATTTTGCCGGTTCTACAGGGTTTGCTTTTAATGCAGTAATGGAAAATATAAATAGTAAAGCGAATAGAAATTTCTTGATCATATGTTTGTTTTCTTGTTATTCTTCTAATAAATTGGCATCGTTTGCTTCCGGACATAACTCAAGGAATAAAGCAGCTGCAGTTTCATTTTCCAGAATGGCAACACGAAGATATGTAATTGCTTTAGATATATTCCCTACTTTGAAGTAAGATACGGATATAAATAAATTTATAAATTCCATGTTCTCATCCAAACCTTTAGCGGATAAATAGAATTTTATAGCCAACTCAAATTCTGTTTTTTCGAGGTAGATATTAGCAATGGCCATCAACGTGTCCGGTTGGTCTGAATCAATTGAAATTGATTTAAGATATGCCATCAGAGCATTGTCGACCTCATCTATTCCAATATTTGCCTCGGCCAGATACACCCAGGCGTCAGCAGCTTCAGGCTTTAAATCAAGTGCCTTATTGATATATGGAAAGCTTTCAGCGTATTCTTCTTGTTCCAATAAACAGATGGCAATTCCGGTAAGGGCATCGTAATTTTCGGAATGTGCTTCCAGAGATTGTTTGTAATATGAAATGGATTCTTCATATTTCTCCATTTTTTCATAGCATTCAGCAATAAAAATATCTGTCTGCCATTGTCCGTAGGAAGTCATTTCTCTGTATTCCAGATAAGTTTCGAGTGCTTCTTCGAACATGTCCAGTTGAAATTGAACATGGGCTTTTTGAATACTGGTCAGCGAATCTTTTTCGTCGATAGCCAAAGCGTATTCGTAAGCATCAAGAGCTTTGGTAAAATCTTGCGTGGCAAAATAAAGTTGACCAAGGTTAAACCATGCTTCGCCTGCGAATGGGTCAATATCAATTATTCGTATATTTACAGCAATGGCATTCTCGAAATTTTCATTTTGTTCATAGCAAAAAGCCAGTTCATAGAGTAATTCAGTGTTATTTGGATTGAAAAGATCTCCTTTTTCAAGTAGTCCCAGTGCCAGACTATATTCAGCCTGACCAAGATAGATATAAGCTATATCCAGACATACATTATCCAAATCGTCGGATTCGTTAATCACCAGGTTGTCGCTTAAAGCTCTGGCTTCTTTCATTCGTCCCAGTTTCGTCAAAACTTCAATTTTCAACAGAATAACTTCATAGTCAGTTGTTTCTGTCAATGAATCCAATAGTCGAAATGCTTTTTTGTTATCCCCTGTGGCAAGGTAAATCTTAGCCCGTTTTGTTTTCAACGCGTTATTATTCGGGTGTAATTGAAGACCCAACTTCAGTGCTTTAGCACATTCTTTGGTTCTTCCATGACGTAGATAGTACTCAACAATATTTTCAAGTTCTTCTACATCAAAATAGCCCGTAGCTGTACCAGATAAAAACTGTTCGTAGCGTTTGACAGTGTCATTGGATTCATCATCCACAGAAAAAGATAATTTTCGACCCATATCTTTCAATTTTCTGCAAAAATAGCATATTAAATGCAATTAAATAAACCATTTAGATAAAAGTTATTAACAGCCTCTCCTGATAGTGCATAAATTTAATATACCAATAGTGACTTTTTTACGTTTTAGGAATGATATTTGATTGAATATAAAAATTAAATAGAAGAGGAGAAAGTCTTTTCTATAGCATATTTTGCATTGATTTATAAGACTTAATTTATATTGACTTTCAACTTTCAGGCTAATTATTAGTATCTTTGTCTCAAGACATAATCAATTCTTTTTCTTATGCATTTTTCTTTATTATTCACACATTGTCCGGCTTGTGGCTCGGCAAAATTTGTTCAAAACAACCAAAAATCAAAACGTTGCGAATCGTGTGGTTTTGTTTTTTATATGAATGCTTCGGCTGCAGTCGCGGCTTTTATTGTAAACAAAGCAGGGGATTTATTGGTTTGTCGGCGTGGTAAAGAACCTGAAAAAGGTACATTGGATTTGCCGGGAGGTTTTGTGGACGACAATGAATCGGCCGAACAAGCCGTAATCCGCGAAATAGAAGAGGAATTACAGGCTAAAGTTACGGAATCTAGATATGTGTTTTCGCTTCCGAACCGGTACAAATACAGTGGTTTAATGATTCCAACGCTTGATATGTTTTTTGCTTGTAAGTTAGAGGATATAACCAATTTGAAACCATCTGACGATGTGGCTGATTGTTTTTTTGTTCCTTTGAATGAACTGAAACCTGAACTTTTCGGTTTGGAATCAATAAAAAAGGCGGTGGGCATGTTTTTAAGAACCCCTAACCTATGAAGGGGAACAGGAATATTTATGGGTACGCAAAAAATAAACTGAAGTAATATAAAATAAGTTCCCTTTAGAAAATTAAGTGACTATTAAATTATCATATTTTTATGAAGAAAATAATCGTTTTAAGTTTACTTATAAATCTGATTTTTGTTGGTGCATGGGCACAACATACTCAGGTATTTACAAACTCCGATGCTCAGTTTAATCAGGGCAAGGAGCTTTTTCTTGAACGGAAATTTGCAGCTTCGTATCGATGCTTCGAAGAGTTCCAGAAATCGTCGGATGCGAGTAGAGTGGGGCAGAAGGTGGAAGCCGACTATTATTTAGCGGCAAATGCCTATGAGTTGCGCCAGAAAGATGCAGATGTTTTGTTGAAAAATCATTTGCTGGTGCATCCTTATACGCCGTTTTTCGATGCGGTTAATGATATGCTTGGATTGCTTGAGTCGGAGAAAAAGAATTATACGCAGGCATTGGTTTATTTCAATCAGGTTGATGAAAATCATCTGGGTGAACATGAAACCGTTGAATTTCTTTTTGCTAAAGGGTATGCTTGTCTTCAGACAAAAAATTATGTGTTAGCTCTATCTATATTCAAGAATTTGAAAGAGATGGATACGCGATATAATTTGTCGTCGACCTATTATTACGCTTATTCCCAATACTGTCTCGGTAATTACAAAGATGCTTTACCTGATTTTTTAAAACTGGAAAATAATCCCGCGTACAAAAGCATTGTTCCATATTACATTGTGCAGATTTATTACGCTCAAAAGGATTACGACCAACTGAATGACAGGGCTGAAAAGATACTTAAAGAGAATCCTGACAATAAAAATAATGCGGAAATCTATCGTATTGCAGGTGAAATTGCTTACCGAAAACACAACTACACCAAGGCAATAGAGTATCTGAAAAGTTACGAGAAACTTTTTCCTCAAGTGTTACGCAATGACATGTATTTGTTAGGATTGTCGTATTTCCAGACAAA